>Ga0207761_1000709_pt1 | contig 11575 bp, 9 predicted proteins | sample LuqExpMetageno34_FD_187792 | JGI IMG/M metagenome (GOLD analysis project Ga0207761, IMG submission 187792) | Tropical forest soil microbial communities from Luquillo Experimental Forest, Puerto Rico - Sample 34 (SPAdes) | ecosystem: Environmental > Terrestrial > Soil > Tropical forest ... | reverse complement strand
TGTCCACCACCATCGACCCCGACGGCTCGGTGACCGGCAGGCCGGCGCCGATGGCGGCGGCCATCGGCTCCTCGATGATGTAGGCCCGCCGCGCCCCGGCGTATTCGGCTGCCTCCATGACCGCCCGGCGCTCCACTCCGGTGATGCCCGAAGGCACACAGATCACCATGCGGGGCTTCGCGAACCGGCGCTGGTGGACCCGGTGGATGAAGTAGCGCAGCATCTTCTCGCAGATTTCGAAGTCTGCGATGACGCCGTCTTTGAGGGGCCGGATGGCCTGGATGTTCGATGGCGTACGGCCGATCATCCGCTTGGCCTCCGCCCCCACCGCCAACGGCCGGCCATCCTTGATGTCGACGGCCACGACGGACGGCTCGTTCAAGACGATGCCGCGACCACGCACGTACACCAAGGTGTTGGCGGTGCCGAGGTCGACGGCCATGTCACGACCGAGCAGAGAGAGGCGATTTTCTGCCATAGCTGCAAATCTCCGAGGGACGGCGAATGAACAGGGGTGCCGGGGACCGGCGCCCCCCTGGTGCGCCCACAGGCTACGTGCCGCCGCGACCCTTCACAAGGCGGACGCCGGGCCGTGCCCGGTTGAGCAGGCCGGACAACGTGTGTGCACACCCTGCGGCCACCGCCCGACACCGCCGCCGCGGCGGCACCGGCGTGGCGGCGGCCTCAGCTCGACGCGAGCTCCGGGAAGAACAACGCGATCTCACGCGCGGCGGACTCGTGGGAATCGGAGCCGTGCACGAGGTTCTCGGTCGTCTCGATGGCGAGGTCGCCGCGGATGGTCCCGGGTGCGGCCTCGGCCGGATTGGTCACACCCATCATCTGACGGACCACGGCATACGTGTCCGTCGGCCCCTCGACCACCATGACGAGCGACGGCGACCGGGTGATGAAGCGCACGAGGTCGCCGAAGAACGGACGCTCCCGGTGCTCGGCGTAGTGGGTCTCGGCCACCTCCTTGGAGATGGTGCGGAGCTCGGCGGCGACCAGGCGCAACTGCTTGCGCTCCAGGCGGGAGACGATCTCACCGGCCAGGCCGCGCTCGACGGCGTCCGGCTTCGCAATGACGAGGGTGCGGTCCACGAGGGGTCGACACTACACAACGGGCGGCCGGCCCGGTCTCAGCCGCGGCACCCGGAGCGCGGCATCGTCCGCCGGCTCAGCGCCCCGCTTCCTCCCAGGGGACCGCGGACGCAAGCGCATCCGCGCGCGCCGCGCCCACAACGTAGAGCGAGCCCGCCACCACCACCAGCCCGTCCGCGTCGACCAGTGAACGGGCCAGCCTGAGCGCGTCACGCACGTCGGGCTCGGTGTGCACCGCCAAGCCCAGTGCGCGCGCCGCGTCGGCGACCTCGGACGCCGGCATCGCGCGCGGGGACTCCGGGCGGCAGGCCACCAGGACGCGCGCTCCCGCGTCGGCGAGCGGCGCCAGCATGGCCGACGGGTCGCGGCCCGAGAGCATGCCGACGACGGCGACGGCACTCGCCTCCACGGTGAATTCCTCGAGCAGTGCGTCGCCGAGCGCCGCCATACCCGCCGCATTGTGTGCACCGTCGACCAGCAGCAGCGGATGACGGCCCAGGACCTCGAGACGGCCGGGCACCCGCACCGATGCCATGGCCTCCTCGACCACCTCGGGCGACAGCGGCTCGTCGAAGAAGGCCTCCGCAGCCGCCAGGGCGACGGCGGCGTTCCGTCCCTGGTGAGCGCCGTGCAACGGCACCAGCACGTCCACGTAGCGTCCGCCGGGCGTCCACAGGTCGACCAGCCGCCCCCCGACGGCGACGTGGTTCGCCTCGACTCCGAACTCTCGCTCGGCCAGCCACACCGAGGCGGCGCCCACCTGCTCGGCGCGGCCGATGACGATCTCCGCCAATGCGGGCGCCAGCTCGCCCAGCACCACGCGGCTGCCCGGCTCGATGATCCCGGCCTTGTCGGTGGCGATGCCCTCGAGCGTCGGCCCGAGCACGTCCGTGTGGTCGTAGCTCACGTTGGTGAGCACCGCCACGTCGCCGTGCACCACGTTGGTGCAGTCCCATGTGCCACCGAGCCCGACCTCGACGACCATCGAATCGACCGCCTCCGTGGAGAACCACGACAGCGCGGCGGCGGTCAGCAGCTCGAAGCGCGTCGGGCGATCGGCCAAGAGCGACTCGAGCAGCGCCAGCTCCTGCAATACGCCCGTGAGCGTCTCGTCGTCGATGGCCTCGCCGTTGCGCGCGAGCCGTTCCGCCACCCGGTGCAGGTTCGGGCTGGTGTACGTCCCGACGCTCAGGCCCTTTGCCATCAACAGCGCGCTGACCATCGCCGACGTCGACCCCTTGCCGTTGGTGCCGGTGATGTGCACGGAGGGTATGGAGTCCTGCGGCTCGCCGAGGAGCGAGGTCAGGGCACGCATGCGGTCGAGCGTCGGCAGCGCCCGCCGGCGAGGCATGTTGGCCTCGAAGTCGATGTGCCGGTCCAGCCATGCCAGGGCGGCGTCGAGGTCGTCGAACGATGGTGGCGAGGACGAGGGCTGGCCCACCGCGCGCGTCAGGCGGCCCCCGGCCGCGTCAGGATGCGGCGCGGCGTGAGCGCGTCGACTTGGCGTGCGCGCCGCCGAGCGGCACGAGCGTCGGCGCCACCCGGTCGAGCACGACGGAGCGGTCGACCACGCACTTGCCGACGTCGGTGCGGCTCGGCAGGTCGTACATCACGTCGAGCAGCACCTCTTCGAGGATGGCCCGGAGCCCACGCGCACCGGTGCCGCGCAGCAGCGCCTGCTCGGCCACCGCCTCCAGGGCATCGGGCGTGAACTCGAGCTCCACGTTGTCCAGTGCGAACACCCGCTCGTACTGCTTCGTCAACGCGTTCTTCGGCTCGACGAGGATCTGCACCAACGCGTCCTTGAAGAGCGGTGACACGGCGCTGACCACCGGCAGGCGGCCGATGAACTCGGGAATGAGCCCGAACTTGATGAGGTCCTCGGGCAACACGTGGCGCAGGATCTCGCCGTCGTCGCGGTCCTTGCGGTGCACCTCGGCGCGGAAGCCGATGCCCCGCTTGCCGATGCGGCTCTCGATCAGCTTGTCCAGCCCGGCGAACGCGCCGCCACAGATGAAGAGGATGTTGGTCGTGTCGATCTGGATGAACTCCTGATGCGGGTGCTTGCGCCCACCCTGGGGAGGCACCGAGGCGGTGGTGCCCTCGAGGATCTTCAGCAGCGCCTGCTGCACGCCCTCGCCCGACACGTCTCGCGTGATGGAGGGGTTCTCGCTCTTGCGGGCGATCTTGTCGATCTCGTCGATGTAGATGATCCCGGTCTCGGCCCGCTTCACGTCGTAGTCGGCAGCCTGGATGAGCTTCAGCAGGATGTTCTCGACGTCTTCGCCCACGTAGCCGGCCTCGGTCAGCGCCGTGGCGTCCGCGATGGCAAAGGGCACGTTGAGCATGCGGGCCAGCGTCTGAGCCAGCAGCGTCTTGCCGCAGCCGGTGGGACCCAGCAACAGGATGTTCGACTTGGCCAGCTCGACGCCGTCCTCGGCGGCCGGCGGGCCGGCCTGCACCCGCTTGTAGTGGTTGTAGACGGCGACGGAGAGGATCTTCTTGGCGTACTCCTGCCCGACGACGTAGTCGTTCAGGAAATCGAAGATCTCACGCGGCTTCGGGAGGTCCTCGAAGCTGAGCTCGGTGGACTCGTCCCGCTCCTCGGCGATGATGTCGTTGCACAGGTCGATGCACTCGTCGCAGATGTAGACCCCTGGCCCCGCGATGAGCTTCTTGACCTGCTTCTGCGTCTTGCCGCAGAAGCTGCATTTGACCAGATCCCCACCCTCACCGAACTTGGCCACCCGATCGCTTCTCCCCGCTTCCCGTTCCCGTCCCGGACGTCCTGCAGTCTTGCCTATGCCGCGCCGATGGCCTCGAGCGGGGCGACGCTGCGGGCGGTGATGACCTCGTCGATCACGCCGTACGTCACCGCCTCCTCTGCCGTCATGATGAAGTCGCGATCGGTGTCGTGCGCCACCTTCTCCTGCGTCTGACCCGTGTCCTCGGCCAGCATGTGCGACAACAGGTCGCGCATGCGAAGGATCTCCTTGGCCTGCAGCTCGATGTCGCTGGCCTGACCCTCGACGCCGCCCCACGGCTGGTGCAACAAGATGCGGGCGTGCGGAAGGGCGAAGCGCTTGCCCTTCGCCCCGGCCGCCAAGAGCACGGCTGCCGCCGACGCCGCCTGGCCGAAGCAGAAGGTCGAGACGTCGGCCTTGATGAACTTCAAGGTGTCGTAGATCGCGAAGAGCGCCGTGATCTCGCCGCCGGGCGAGTTGATGTAGAGGTGGATGTCCTTGTCGGGCTCCTCGGACTCGAGGAAGAGCATTTGCGCGCAGATAAGGTTGGCCACGGCGTCGTCGACCGGCGTGCCGAGGAAGATGATGCGCTCGCGGAGGAGCCGCGAATAGAGGTCGTAGGCCCGCTCACCGCGGTTGGACGACTCGATGACGGTGGGGACGAGGTAGTTGTACGCCCTCATGTCGTTCCCCGCACTCTGCATCGTCACTCGTTCTCCTCGCTCCCCTCTCGACTCTCGTCCTCACTGTCCTCGCTGTCCGTCGAGGCGTTCAGCTCGAGGTCTTCGCGTGCCATCGGGTTGCCCTCTTCGTCGAAGAGATCCACATGCCCCAGCAACCACTCCAGCGCTTTGCTCTTACGCAGCTCCGAGCGTACCGCGCCGGTCCGCCCCGCCGTGTCGAGCTGGCTGCGGAGGTTGGCCGGCGTGGTGTCCATACGTTCGGCCATCCTCCGAATCTCGGCATCGAGCTCCTCGTCACTGAGCGTGAGCTCCTCCGCCTCGACCAGGGCACGGAGCGCCAGGTCCGCCTTGACCGCCTGTTGTGCATCGGTGCGCACCGCAGCAAGCAGTTCGTCGGGCGAAGTGCCCGTGGCCTGGAAGTACTCGGCCAGGCCGACCTTCTGCGAATCGAGGCGGTGTTGCAGGTCGTGCAGGCGTTCGTTGACCTCGGCGTCGACGAGCACCTCGGGGACGTCGTCGTCGGACACCAGCCCCGCCAACGCCTCGATCGTCTTCTGGCGCAGTGCCATCTGACTCTGCATCAGCTTGACCTTGCCGATCCGGTCCTCGATGTCGGCCCGCAGCTCGGCGACGGTGGAGAACTCCGAGCTCTCGTCGGCCCACTCGTCGGTCTCCTCAGGCAGCTTCTTGACCTTGACCTCCTTGACGAGCACGCGGAAGGCGACGCGCGCCTCGGGCTCGTTGGGGTTGGCCGCGTCGAAGGCCAAGATGGCTCCGGCCTTGGCACCGTGCAACTCCCCGTCGAGCTCGGGCACGACCGAAGCCGAGCCGACCTCGTAGAGATAGTCGTCGACGCCGACGACCTCGGCACCCGTCGCGTCGCTGCCGTGGAGGTCGATCGTCACGAGGTCGCCGTCGATGGCGGGCCGTTCAACGGTCTGCAACTCGGCGTCGTTCTCGCGCAGGCGGTCGATCTGGCGCTGCACCTCGTCCTCGGTGACCGCGAAGCCCGGCAGCGTCACCTGCAACCCGTCGTAGCCGGGTATCGACACGATGGGGCGCACCTGCACGACGGCGTCGAAGGAGACGGCCCCGGCGTCCTCGCCGCTCGTGATGTCGATCTCAGGTTGCGCAATCGGGTCGAGCTCGGTGTCGACCACGGCCTGCGCGTAGAAGTCGGGCAGCGACTCGCGGAGTGCCTCGGCGCGCAGTGCGCCGGCGCCGCCCATGCGCGCCTCGAGCACCTTGCGCGGCACCTTGCCGGGGCGAAAGCCCGGGACGCGCACCTGCCGGGCCAAAGTGCGCACGAGGTCGCCCAGCGCGCGATCGAACTCTGGCTCGTCGATCTCCACGCTCAGGCGGACGAGGTTTCCCTCCATCGGTTCGGTTGTGGCACGCATCAGGAGCCGACCACTCTACCGGTCACCCCCGGGCCCCGGACGTCCACGGACGGCGGCGCACCGCGTCGAGACGCTCCTAGAACATGAAGTTCATGTTCTCGAGGACGCTGCGGCCGACGCCCGCGTCCCCGAACACCTCCACCTCGCCGGCGGCCTCCACCTGTGCCGCCGTGGCCCGGCCGCACGACAGCCGCACGAACGCGTCGGTGGGCATGGCGAGCGTGACCGTCGGCACCACGCCCGCGTCGGCCGGCCTCGCACGCCCGCCCGCGACCGCGATCGTGAAGATCCGGGCGTCGTCGCCCCGGCCGTGCACGTCGAAGCACACCGCGGTGCTCTCGACGCACGCCGCCTTCTTCCCCACCACGTACGGCATCGCACCCTGCATGCGCTCCAGGGAGACGGCCGAGGCGAGGTTGCCGTCGCCGCCCGGGCGGTCCAGGGCACGCCGGGCGTCCTGCTCGTGCACCCAGCAGTCGAACACGCGGACCTCCATGAACACGGCGTAGGGCACCTCGCCGACGGGGCTGAAGCCGACAGCGGCCCACTGCTCCTCGGTGCGCGACCCGAGGTCGGCCAGCCGGGCGCGGGTGACCTCGACGAACTCTGCGTGGACCTCGGGCCCAGGGCGGGCCCGGCGCACGGCGACCCAGGGCTCGTGCATGGCGGCGGCATCGTTCTTCACGTGGTCGCCCAGCGGGGCGTCCCAGTCGGGTAGCGCCTCGCCCATGAGCGTGCGTTCGATCCCGATCAGGTGCGACAGCTGGTCCTTCACGTCCCAGCCGGGGCACTCGGTCGGCAGCGCCCATTCCGCCACCGAGAGCTCGTGCGTGGCCTCGGCGAGGGAGTCCCAGGTCTCCTTCAGGGCCGTGGTCGCCTGTAGCCCCCGCTGCCGCCAACCACCCTCCTGACCTGCACCGTTGTCGCCCATGCGGCCGACCCTAGCCCTGGCCCAGCGTGAAGGGAGCGTGACCATCCCCCTTTTTGGGAAACCTCCCCAGTACCTTCGTGACCGATCCAGGGCCATCACCGACCAGAGGAGTTGATAATGGCTACCTACGAGGGCTACTGCGTGAAGTGCCGTGAGAAGCGTGAGTTCGACGGGCAAGAGGTCGAGCTGGCCAACGGCCGCCGCGCGGCCCAGGGCACCTGCCCGGTCTGCGGCACCAAGATGAACCGCATCCTGGGCAAGGCCAAGGTCTGACCCAACCCTGACTCCTGGCTGACCGGGCCTCCCTGGAGGTCCGCAGCCCGAGCGCTGCCGGGCGCTTCGACGCCGGGCGTGTCAGCATCTCGGCGTGCACGATCTGATCATCACCGGAGGGACGCTGGTCGACGGGACCGGCGCGGCCCAGCGGACGGCCGACGTGGCGGTGGACGCCGGCCGCATCACCGAGGTCGGGCGGGTCGAGGGCGGTGGGCACCGCATCATCCATGCCGAAGGGCTGCTGGTGACGCCGGGATGGGTCGACGTGCACACCCACTACGACGGCCAGGCGACGTGGGACCCCGAGCTGGCGCCCTCGTCGTGGCACGGCGTCACCACGCTGGTGATGGGCAACTGCGGCGTGGGCTTCGCGCCGGCGCAGCCCGACCGCCACGACTGGCTGATCGGCCTGATGGAGGGCGTCGAGGACATCCCTGGGACAGCGCTGGCCGAGGGGATCGAGTGGGAGTGGGAGACGTTCCCCGAGTACCTCGATGCGCTGGATCGTCGGCGCTGGACGGTCGACGTCGGGACCCAGATCCCCCACGGCGCGGTGCGCGCCTACGTGATGGGCGACCGCGGGGCGCGCAACGAGGCGGCCACGGCGGAGGACATCGAGGCGATGCGGGGCATCGTGCTCGAGGCGCTGCGGGCGGGCGCGCTCGGGTTCTCCACGTCGCGCACCATCGGGCACCGCGCCGTCGACGGCGAGGTCGTGCCCGGCACCTACGCGGCGGAGGACGAGCTCTTCGGCATCGGCGCCGCGCTGGGCGAGGCGCAGACGGGCGTGTTCGAGCTGGCGCCGCTGGGCGCGGCCGGCGAGGAGCCCGAGAGCGTGATGGGCGAGGTCGACTGGATGCGCCGGCTCTCCGCCGCCATCGACCGCCCGGTGTCGTTCGCCCTGCTGCAGGTCGACGCGGCCCCGGACCTGTGGCGCACGCAGCTCGACGAGTCGCTCGAGGCCTGCGCCGAGGGCGCGCGGCTCTACCCACAGGTGGCCGGGCGGGCGACGGGGCTCTTGACGGGGCACCATGCGACGTTCTGCCTCTTCGCCGACATCCCGGCCTACCGCGCGCTGCGCGCACGCGGGCTCGCGCGCGTCGAATTCGCCGAGGCGCTCGCCGACCCGGAGGTGCGCCGGTCGATTGTGTCGTGGACGCCGTCGTCGCCGGCCGAGGCGGCGTCGATGGAGCGGGCCTACGGCCGCACCTTCGTGCTGGGCGACCCGCCGGACTACGAGCCGGGGCCCGAGCGCTCGCTGGCCGGGCTGGCCGCGGCGCGCGGCGTGTCGCCGCTCGACGTCGCCTACGACGAGATGGCGCGGGACGGCGGCACCGGGCTGCTCTATCTGCCGATCTTGAACTACGCCACCGGCGACCTCGACCACGTGCACGAGATGCTCCTGCACCCTCAGGGTCTCCTCGGGCTGTCCGACGGTGGCGCACACACCGGGACCATCTGCGACGGGTCCATGCCGACGTTCATGCTCACCCACTGGACGCGGGATCGGCGGCGGGGGTCGCGCTTCGGCGTGGAGTACATCGTGAAGAAGCAGACCCACGACACCGCCCGCCTGTACGGCATGTCCGACCGCGGCACCGTGGAGCCCGGCGCGCTGGGCGACCTCAACCTGATCGACTACGGCGGGCTGTCGCTGGGCGCGCCGTTCGTGCGGCACGACCTGCCGGCCGGCGGGAGGCGCCTCTTGCAGAAGGCCACCGGCTACGTGGCGACGATCAAGGGCGGCTCCGTGACCTTCGAAGGTGGCCAGCCCACCGGGGAGCTGCCGGGGAGGCTGGTGCGCGGGGCGCGCTGAGCCCGCCAGGTGGCCTGGCCGACGGGTCGGCTGCGGCAGACTGCATCTCCTATGGAGGTTCCCCGCACCCAGTACGCGCTACGCGACGACTTCCACATCGGTTACCAGGTGTGGGGCGCCGACGGCACCGTGGACGTGCTCGAGCTGAGCCCTGGGCTCATGATCTCCATCGACGAGACCGTCGACGAACCCAACTGGCTCCGTTACACGGAGCGGCTGGCCCGCTTCAGCCGGCTGGTGCGCTTCGACCCCGGGGGCCTCGGTCTGTCGGACCCACTGCCGGCGGGCACCGAGCCCTCCATCGAGGACTGGGGGCGCGACGCGCTGGCGGTCATGGACGCTGCCGGCTGCGAGCGCCCGGTCCTGCTCGCCCCGGCCGGCGGCGCCTTCCCGGCGCTCTGGCTGGCCGCCACCCACCCGGAGCGGGTCGCCTCCCTCGTGCTGTTGAACGGCACGGCGCGCGTGAGCCGGGCCGAGGGCTACGACATCGGGGTCCCCGGTGACATGCGGGCCGACGTGACCGCACGCTTCGACGAGATCGAGCGCGGCGTGGACGTCCAACCCGGCGAGGTTCCCCAGGACATCGTGATCTTCGCCCCCAGCCTGGCGCACCGGGTCGGGTTCAAGGAGTGGTGGGGCCGCGCCGCGCGCCGTGGCGCCAGCCCGGCCACCGCGTTCGCCTGGAACATCCTGACCTATCTCGCGGACGTGCGGTCGTGCCTGCCCGACGTCACGTGTCCGGCGCTCGTGATCTCCCGTACCGACATGTTCGGCGGCCACTTCCGCCACGGCGAGTACCTCGCTCAGCAGATCGCCGGCGCGCGCTTCATCTCGGTGCCCGGAACCGACATCCTGCCGTGGGCGGGCGAGTTCGACTCGATCGTGGACGAGATCGAGGAGTTCGTCACCGGGGACCGCGGGGCCCATCTCCCGACCCGGATGCTCGCCACCGTGCTCTTCACCGACATCGTGGACTCGACCGAGCGCGCCGCCGAGCTCGGGGACCGGCGCTGGCGTGCCGTCCTCGACGAGTTCGACGTCAACGCGGGTCGGCTGCTGGCCCGCCACGACGGGCTGCTGGTCAAGACCACCGGCGACGGACTCCTGGCGCGTTTCGACTCGCCGGCCCAGGCGGTGCGCTGCGCCGTGGCACTAGCCGAGTCCGCCGGCGCCGCCGACCTGCAGCTGCGGGCCGGGCTGCACGCCGGCGAGGTCGAAGTGCGCGGGGACGACATTGGCGGTCTCGCCGTGCACATCGCCTCGCGGGTCAGCGACATGGCCGGGCCCGACGAGGTGCTCGTGACCGGCACGGTGCGCGATCTCGTCGTGGGCTCGGGCATCGTCTTCGACGACCGGGGCCACCACAACCTCAAGGGCGTGCCCCAGGAGTGGCATGTGCTCGCGGTGGAGCAGGCCTAGGGCCGCACGAGGAGCGTGGCCGAGATCCCGGTCGCGTGCAGCGTGCGCACGGGGCGCCATCCGTCGGCGCGCAGCGCGGCGTAGCTCGGGTTGAAGACCGCGAGCGGCGGTGACCACACGTACCAGATGCGGCGCGCGTGCGCCCGGCGCTCGGCCGCGGCCCATGCGGCGGGCCGCGAATCGCCCTCGAGGTACTCGGAGGTTGCGAGGAAGACTCGGGGGTCCCGGCTGACCACCGTGAACCCCGGGGCCCACTGTTCACCGAAACGCAAGGTGATAGGGCCGCCCACCTCCTCGGCCCATCCGAAACGCGCCAGCTCGCTCACGAAGATCCGGTCGCCGGGGCGCTCCTGGTGGGCGATCGCGCCCGCGATCGCCGTCACGTCGACCCCCGGGTACACCGGCGGCTCGGCCGCGGCGCGGTAGACGAGGAGGCCCGCGAGCACGGCCAGCAAAACGCCGACGGCGACGGCGCCGAGGATCGGGGGCGCCGAGAGTCCCTCGGATGCCATGGCGCGGGCGCGGCGGGCCAACCTCGTGGCGCCGGACGCCATGAGGAGGAGCAGGACCGGATAGAGATAGAGGTCGGTACGCCCGGTGCCGATCGGCACTCTGTGGGCCGCGCTGGCCACATAGGCGACGGCGAGGGTGAGGGCGGGGGCGAGCATGGCGGCGTTGCGGTACAGGCCGGCGACCACCAGGACGAGGCAGAGAACGACGACGAGCACCTGCGCGGCCGGCGAGAGACCGGGGAAGCCGAACAGCGGCGCCAGCAGGTTCCAGGTCACCGATTGGAGGGAGGACACCAACGCGGCGGGCGACGAGTGGCGCACGTAGGCCTCGGGCCACCAGAGCCCGATGGTGGGCGACACGTGGGCATACGCAACGAGCGCCATCAGGCCGCACCCGGCCGCGGTGGCGCCGAGTCCGACGACGACGTGGCGCGGGCGCCCCGGACGTCGCAGCGTGGACCAGGCCAGCATGAGCCAGGCACCGGCGATGACCGCTGCGACCGAGGCCGAGCACACGAACGCGAGGACCGATCCGAGCGCGAGGGCGGTCACCCGGCGCCGGCTCGGGTTCCGGCGCGCTGCCTCCGCCAGGGCGAGGAGTGCGCACGACAGCAGGAAGTCGGTCTCGTACACCTTCAGGCGGGTGGCGTACGTGACCGCCACGGGGCTGATGCTGACGATGCCGGCGGTGAC
>Ga0207761_1000707_pt1 | contig 11605 bp, 8 predicted proteins | sample LuqExpMetageno34_FD_187792 | JGI IMG/M metagenome (GOLD analysis project Ga0207761, IMG submission 187792) | Tropical forest soil microbial communities from Luquillo Experimental Forest, Puerto Rico - Sample 34 (SPAdes) | ecosystem: Environmental > Terrestrial > Soil > Tropical forest ... | reverse complement strand
GGTCGCCGACGCGAAATGCGTCGACGTATTCATGACCTCGCCCTCACCCGGCCAGATCGCGCGCTATCTGAAGAACCGCTATTACAAGACCGATGAGGAATATATCTTCGCGCTCGCCGACGTGATGCGGCGCGAGTACAAGGCGATCGTCGAGGCCGGACTCATCTTGCAGCTCGACTGCCCCGACCTCGCCATGCTGCGGCATATGGTCTATCCTGATCTGCCGCTTGCCGATTACCGCAAGATCATCGTCACCAATGTCGCTGCGCTCAATCACGCGGTGCGCGACCTGTCGCCGGAGCGCATGCGCATGCATGTGTGCTGGGGGTCCACCGTCGCGCCGCATCACACCGACGTAGAGTTCAAGGATATCGTAGACATCGTCCTGAGCGGCCGTCCGCATGCGGTCTCCTTCCCCGCCGCCAACGGGCGTCACCAACACGAATGGAAAATTTGGCGCGATGTGAAGTTGCCGGAAGGCAAGATGATCATCCCCGGTGTGATCGACTCGACGGTGAATACCGTCGAACACCCAGAAGTAGTCGCCGACCGTATCGTCAATTTTGCCAATGTGGTTGGACGTGAAAATGTGATCGCCGGCGTGGACTGTGGTTTCGGCACTTTCGCCGGCCGTGTGCAGGTGGACACCAAGATCGTTTGGATGAAGCTGCAGTCGCTGGCCGAAGGCGCCCGCTGGGCTTCGAAGCAGCTGTGGAGCAAGGCGGCCTGATCGACTACCACGCTCTCGACACAAACATTTCTTAACACCACGCTCGATCCTGACCGAAAAGAGTCGCGCGCGGCGCTCGAGGCGTCGCGCGCGGCTGTCTGCGAGTGCCTATGTTCCGCCTGTTCGAACGGCTGCTGCAGCCGACCGGCACCCCGCGCGAGCCGACCCCGCCGGCGGGGCTCGCCGCCTTTTATTGGCATTTCGCCCGCCAGGCCAAGGGACTACTGCTGGGCCTGTTTGCCGCGGGATTCGTGGTCGCGCTGCTCGACGTCACCATCCCGGTGTTCATCGGCCAATTGGTCACGCTCGTGACCAAGACGAAGCCTGAGGAATTGCTTGCCACCGCAGGCTGGATGCTCGCCAGCATGGCCGCCGTGCTGCTGGTGCTGCGACCGGCGGCTTTCCTTACGCAACACCTGCTGATGAACCAGGCGATCGCCGCTAACGTTTCCAACCGCATCCGCTGGCAGAACCACTGGCACGTGGTACGGCAGTCGTGGTCGTTCTTCCAAAATGACTTCGCCGGCCGCATCGCCACGCGCGTGATGCAGACTGGCCCGGCGATCCGTGAAAGCCTGGTGTCGCTGCTCACAGCGGTCTGGTTCATCATGATCTACGGCACCTCGTCGCTGATTATACTGGCGCGCGCCGACCGCTGGCTGGCGGTGCCGGTGTTGCTTTGGTTCGCAGCCTATATCGCAATGCTGCGCTTCTTCGTGCCGCGCATGCGCGACCGCTCGAAGGTGATGTCGGAAGCGCGCTCGATGCTCACCGGCCGCATCGTTGATACCTACACCAATATCGTGACGGTGAAGCTCTTCGCGCGTCCGAAGGATGAGGACGCCTATGTGCGCGACGCCATCGACTACCACACCAGTCGCTTCCATGAGCAGCTGCGGCTCAACACATGGTTCGCGCTGACCCTGATCTTCCTGAACGCTATGCTGGTCACGCTCACCGGTGCCTTCGCGCTGACGCTGTGGCGCTACGGCCACGTCGAGGTCGGCACCGTGGCTATGGCGCTGCCAATGACGATACAGATCGTCAGCGCATCTCATTGGGTCGCCTGGCAGGTCACCACCATCTTCGAGAACGTTGGCGTGGTGCAGGAAGGCATGCTGACCATCGCGCAGCCGCACACGCTGGTCGATGAGGCCGACGCGGCGGCACTCAAGGTCACACGCGGCGCCGTGCGCTTCGATGGCGTGCATTTCGGCTATGGCCGGCAGACCGGCGTGATCGACGGCCTCACGCTCCACGTGCGACCGGGCGAGAAGATCGGCCTCGTCGGCCGCTCCGGTGCCGGCAAATCCACGCTGGTTAATCTGCTGCTGCGCTTCTTCGATCTGGAGGAGGGCCGCATCCAGATCGACGGCCAGGATATCGCCAAGGTTACGCAGGAATCGTTGCGCGCGCAGATCTCGGTGGTGACGCAGGATACCTCACTGCTGCACCGCTCGATCCGCGATAATGTCCGCTACGGCAAGCCGGAGGCGAGCGAGGCCGACATTATCGAGGCGGCCAAGATGGCGCATGCGCACGAATTCATTCTCGACCTCGAGGATCAGCTTGGCCGCCGCGGTTATGACGCATATGTCGGCGAGCGCGGAGTCAAGCTGTCGGGCGGCCAGCGCCAGCGTATCGCCATCGCGCGCGTGATCCTGAAGAACGCGCCGATCCTGGTGCTCGACGAAGCGACCTCGGCGCTCGACAGCGAGGTGGAGGCCGCCATACGGTCGAGCCTCGGCACGCTGATAGCCGGCAAGACTGTGATCGCCATCGCACACCGGCTGTCGACCATCGCGCAGATGGACCGGCTGGTCATTCTCGACCACGGCCGCATCGTCGAGCAGGGCTCGCACGACAACCTGCTGCGGTACGGCGGCGTCTATGCCGACCTGTGGCGGCGCCAATCCGGCGGCTTCATCGACGTCGGCGAGCAGCAGGCGGCGGAATAACTTTCAGATTCCGAACAAACGCACCGGAGTATCCAGCGGCGCATCGCTTGGCATCACGCGCGGCTTCTTCGGCTGCGCAACCGGCCCGGCGATGCGCGGCGGTTCCTAGGCCACGCAATCAACCCAACTTGATGTTGGCTTCTTTCACCACGCCGCTCCACAATTTCATCTGGTCTTCTACGAAACTGCGGAATTCTTCCGGCGTGTTCTGCCGCGAGACGATGTTGAGCTGTTTGAAGCGCTCGATCACCTGCTCAGAACACAGCGCCTCGTTGAGCTTGGCGTTGAGCTTCTGTACGACCGATGCTGGCGTGCCGTGCGGCACGAAGACGCCGTTCCACTCGTAGGCCTCGAAGCCCTTTACGGTATCGGACACCGGCGGGATATCTGGCAGGCTATCGAGGCGGCCTTTGCCGGTATGCGCGATCGCCTTCACCTTGTGCCCCTTGATCAGGCCGACCACCGACGAGCCGTTGGAGAAAAAGAACTTCACCTGCCCCGACATCACGTCGGTGAGCGCCGGCCCACCGCCGCGATAGGGTACGTGATTGACCTTGATGCCGGTCTGAAAGCGGAACATTTCGAGGCAAAGATGCTGCAGCGTGCCGTTGCCGGACGATGCCATGGTAATGCCATTGGGCTGCGCCTTGGCGTAAGCGACAACGTCGGCGACCGTATTCACCGGCATGGAGGGCGTCACCACCAGGATGTTCGGCACGAGCGAAATCAAGATTACCGGGTCGAAGTCGTTGCGGTAGTCGAACGGCAGATTCGGATAAAGCGAGGAGTTTACCGAGAAGGCAGTAGCGTCGTGGATGATCGTATAACCGTCGGGATCGGCCTTGGCGACGACCGCCTCGCCAATGGTGCCGCCGGCGCCGCCGCGATTCTCGATGATGAATTGCTGGCCGAGGATCTCGCCGAGCTTGGCGTAGACGATACGCGCGGTGGTGTCGGCGCCGCCGGCCGGCGGATAAGGCACAATCACCCGCACCGGTCGGTCGGGCCAAGTGGTCTGCGCACGCGCTGCGCCAGCAAATCGCAACGCCGCCATTCCGGCCAAGAGCGTTCGTCGTGTGAGATCGCCCGCCATTGCTGCCTCCCTGACTTTATTTTGGCGGCAATGTAGCACCGGCACCCGGCCGGGAAAGTCAGGCCAGCAAACCGGCCAGCGGCTTCACGTGCTCGCTACCGGGGAAAACGGTGCTCGCCAACACGCGCTCGTCGGCGCGCAGATGGTCGCGAAGGATGCCTTTCATGACCGCGCGCAGATCGGTGGTCGGTTTCAGGTCGCGATTCTCATAAAGCGCGTTATCGGCCAAGCTCGGCCAGTCGGCGATCACGCGGCCGCCTTTAAGCGCTCCGCCCGCTAGCAACGCGACTGTGCCAGTACCATGGTCGGTGCCCTCGGTGCCATTGATGCGCGCGGTGCGGCCGAATTCGGTAACAACCGCCACCACCGTCTCTTTCCAGGCCTCGCCCAAGCCGCTTTCGATCGCGGCCAACGCGCCGTCGAGCGCACCCAGCAGCACCGATAGGCGGCCATGGGTAGCGCCCTCGTTGGAGTGGGTGTCCCACCCGTCAAAGGCAAGCGCGCCGACGCGCGGGCCGTCCGGCCGCGCCATGAAACGCGCGGCGCCGGAGGCTGCTTCGTTGAAGTAAGCAAGCACAGGCCTTGCGGGCCTTCCCTCGGACGCCTGCATGCCGCCACTCGCGATCGCCGCCAGCGCCGTACGTTCTTGCAGCGCCTTGGCCAAGCCCGGGTCAGTGTGCTGATAAAGGTCGAGCAGCCGGCTCAGCGTATCGTTGCTCGCCGGCTGTAGCCGCGAGGGCGTCCACGACAGCACCGGCGCGGGGCCACGCGCCAGCAGCGGCGTGATCGGCCCGACGGCGAAGGCGTCCTTGCCGCGTACGCGCTCGCCCGGCTGGAGGCTCAACAGCGCGCGGTTGAGCCAACCGGTGTCGCCGCCGGGCCGTGTTAGCCCGCTTTCCAGCACGTCCTGGCCGTCGAAATGCGAACGCTCGCGGTAGGGCGAAGCGACGGCGTGCACAATGCTCGCCTGCCCGGCCTTGTACATCCGGTAGAGATTCGGCATGGCCGGATTGAGCGCAAAGAAATTGTCGAGCGGGAGCGCCGCTGTGTCGCCGCTTATGAGGAGGGCGTCGCTGCCGCGCAACCGCACCCAATCGGGATCGCCGACCGGTGCCACTGCCGCCAGGCCGTCGAGCGCACCGCGCAAAACAATGACCAGGAAGCGGGGATCGCGTCCCTCGGACAAAGCGAGGCGCGGCATATAGGCCCAGGCGAACAGCGCGCCGGAGGTAACCAGCAGTTCGCGGCGAGTGGTGAGATGCAGACTGAACGTCATGACATCACCTGCGTTGGAATTCGGGAGCCATCAGCAAGAGCGCGATCGCCTGGGGCCGGCTTTCGGCGCGGGCCAGTGTCTGCTTCGTTTCGTCTGAGAGCAGCGGCCCAAGCGTGCGCTCCGCGACCGTTTCGGGATCGGTTAGCGGGCCGGCGCGGCGCGCGAGGTTGTTGGCGATGTCGAGCCGCTGCGCCAGCCCGTCCATCCAAGCGGCGCTGTCGTCAGAGAATCCGTTTGGCGCCGGCGGCCGCCACAACGGCTCGCCCAAGAGATTCTGCACATTAAGCAATGGCTGCACGTTCGGCGCCGGTAGGCTCAGCGCGCGCATCGAATCGACGAGCCATTCCGACGGCCGGCGAAGCTTGCTGGCAGGCGCATTCCACGCTTCCGGCGCGGTTACCAGCGCGCGTGACACTTCCTTGAGATCACCGTCGGTATCCTGAAAGCGCTTGGCCAGCAGGTCGATCAGTGACTGTGGCGGCGCATCCGCCACGAAATGCCGCGCCAACTTCGTGGCGACGTGTTTGGCAGTCGCTGGGCTGCGCGCGAGCGTTAGCAGGACGGAGCGGCCTTGCTCGAAACCGTTATCAGCGTAGTCGCGGCCGAGCACACGCTCGGCACCAGGCTCATGCTGGCGCGGATTAAAGATGAAGACGCCGCCTTCGGGCTGACGCGGCGGCACGACGCTCCAGCCGGTGATCACCTTGGCAAAATTGGTGACATCCGCCTGGCTGTAACCTGAGCGCACGCCGACGGTGTGCAGCTCCATGATCTCGCGCGCGAGATTTTCGTTGAGCCCTTTATTGCGCCGCTGACCGGCGAACGAGTTCGGGCCGATCGACTGCGCGTTGTCGAGATAGAGTAGCATCGCCGGATGCGTCTCGACCGCGAGCAGCATATCGAAGAACTTGCCGCGCACATGCGACCGGATCGCCTCGCGCTCAAAGGCGCCGCAGAGCGCACGCACCGGACCCTTGTCGGCGGAAACGCAGAAATGATTCGACCAGAACCACACCAGCCGTTCGACGAAGCCGGTTTCCGCCGCGAGTGCAACGTCGAAGCGCGCCTGCGCTTCCTTCAAATAGATCTGCTGCGGCACGCCAAGCATCGGCCTTGCGGCTACGTCGGGCTTGGCCATGTCCGGTTTCACGCTGTCATTCGAGGCCGGTGCGACCATTTCGGATGGATTGGAAGACAACGCGGCGGCTTTCGCCAAACGCTCCGCTTTCTCTTCCTGCCGGAAGGCGACGAGCGCGCGGAAAGCCTCGCCGACACTGAGGAGATCGCTGTTGCTGATCTGTCCCGCAGCGGGATTGTCGAGGTCGGCCAGCAGCGCGCCGCGCGCATCAGTAGGCGCGGCAGCCTTGGGCATGAAACCGAATCGGTTGAGCGCGATTGCCGACTGCGCGCGCGGGAGGGCCATGGATCGCCTTGCCTCCACCCCGCCCTCGTTTCGGATCCTGCAGCAGCGATCATTAACGAAGCATGAGCGCCGGCTTACAGTTTGGTCATCTGGAAACGGACTTTCCCCGCGCACGGACTCGCCCCATATTCGGCCTAATGACAAAACCTCCCAAAAAACCGAAGGATCCAGCGCGTCCCACGCGCGCCAAGGCCGCGCGTCCGCAAGAGCCGGCAACGCCCGATTCGCTCGCCGACCTGCTCAACCCGGCAATCAAGAAGGGCACCGCGGGCTTGGGTTCCGGCACGGGTTTGCAGCCTCCGCCGGACAATTCGTTCGACCGGCGCGCCGATTTCTCGGCAGCGCACAAGGCGCGTAAGTCCGTGCCCAAAGGCTTCCCTGAAACGTTTGAGCCACCGCCGGTCACGGGGCTCGATCCCGAGCTCGCGGAAGAGCTTGGTTTAAGCGACGAGGCGAAATACCGGCTGCCGAAGGCCGACTTGCCGACACAGCCGGGCGGCTTCGCGGGCCTCGTCAGCCAGCGGTCGCTGGAGAAGCTGCTGCGTGAGGGCCGCAAGGAATTCACTGACACGCCGTGGGCGCCGCATCGTCCGCCGCGCCCGGAAAAATCTGAGGGTGGCAAAAAACTGATCATCAGGTCGGACTTCGAGGTCAAGGGCGACCAGCCACAAGCGATTGCGGAGCTGGTCGAGGGCGTCAAGCGCAAGGAACGCACGCAGGTGCTTCTCGGCGTTACCGGCTCCGGCAAGACCTTCACCATGGCCAAGGTGATCGAGGCAACGCAGCGCCCGGCCCTCATCCTTGCGCCCAATAAGACGCTGGCGGCGCAGCTCTACGGCGAGTTCAAGGCCTTCTTTCCCGATAACGCGGTCGAATATTTCGTCTCCTATTACGATTACTACCAGCCGGAAGCCTACGTCCCACGCACCGACACCTACATCGAGAAGGAATCCTCGATCAACGAACAGATCGACCGCATGCGCCACTCGGCGACACGCGCGCTGCTCGAGCGCGATGACGTGATCATCCTCGCCTCTGTGTCCTGCATCTACGGTATCGGCTCGGTGGAAACCTATTCCGCGATGACCTTCACGCTCAAGCAGGGCGGCAAGATCAACCAGCGGCAATTGCTCGCCGACTTGGTGGCGCTGCATTACAAGCGCTCGGGCGGCGATTTCTTCCGCGGCTCGTTCCGAGTGCGTGGCGACAGCGTCGAGATTTTCCCGGCGCACTACGAAGACCGCGCCTGGCGTGTATCGCTGTTCGGCGACGAGATCGAGTCGATCCACGAATTCGATCCGCTCACTGGGCATAAAACCGACGAGCTGGAATTCGTGAAGGTTTACGCCAATTCGCACTACGTGACGCCACGCCCCACGCTGATCCAGGCCATCCAGGGCATCAAGCACGAGCTGCGGCAACGGCTCGAGCAGCTCAACTCCGCTGGCCGCCTCTTGGAAGCGCAACGGCTCGAACAGCGCACCATCTTCGATCTGGAGATGATGGAGGCAACCGGCTCCTGCGCCGGTATTGAGAACTATTCGCGCTACTTGACTGGCCGCAAGCCGGGCGAGCCGCCGCCGACGCTGTTCGAATACGTGCCGGACAACGCGCTGGTGTTCGTGGACGAAAGCCACGTTACTATTCCGCAGCTCGGCGGCATGTACCGCGGCGACTTCCGCCGGAAGGCGACGCTTGCCGAATATGGCTTCCGCCTGCCTTCGTGCATGGACAATAGGCCGCTGCGCTTCGAGGAATGGGACGCTATGCGACCGCAGACGCTCGCCGTCTCCGCCACGCCTGGCGCCTGGGAGATGGAGGAAGCGCGCGGCGTCTTCGTCGAGCAGGTGATCCGCCCTACCGGACTGATCGATCCGCCGGTCGAAGTGCGTCCGGCGCGCACGCAAGTCGATGACCTGGTCGGCGAAGTGCACCAGGTGGCACAGGCCGGCTACCGGTCACTCATCACTGTGCTTACCAAGCGCATGGCCGAGGACTTGACCGAATACCTACACGAACAGGGCATCCGCGTGCGCTACATGCACTCGGACATCGACACACTCGAGCGGATCGAGATCATCCGCGACTTACGCCTGGGCGCCTTCGACGCCTTGGTCGGCATCAACTTATTGCGCGAGGGCCTCGACATTCCGGAATGCGCGCTGGTCACCATTCTCGACGCCGATAAGGAAGGCTTCCTGCGCAGCGAGACGAGCCTGATCCAGACCATCGGCCGCGCAGCGCGCAACGTCGACGGTAGGGTGATCCTTTATGCTGACCAGGTAACCGGCTCGATGCTGCGAGCCATCGATGAGACCAACCGGCGGCGCGAGAAGCAGACGGAATACAACAGGATGAACGGCATCACGCCGGAGAGCGTACGCAAGGGCATCGCCGACATCCTCGACAGCGTGTACGAGCGCGACCATGTGCTGATCTCGACCGGCGGCACGACAGCCGGCGAGTTTGGCGAGGCGGCGACTATTGGGCACAATCTAGAAGCAGTGATCGCAGACCTCGAGACGCGCATGCGCGAGGCCGCCGCCGATCTCGATTTCGAGGAGGCCGCACGCTTGCGCGACGAGATCAAGCGCCTGCGCGCCACCGAGCTGGCGGTGCTCGATAATCCGACGGCCCGCGAAGTGATGGCAGCGCAGACCAAGGGTCTGCAGTCGCGCTCACGGCCGCACAAGCCCGAGCTCGACGAGATGGGGATTGCCACTTGGCACGAGGTGAAGCCGGCAGGCAGCCCACCGCGCAGCAAGCTCGGAAGGCCGGGAATGCGCCGCGGGTTTAACAAGCGCGGGCGGTAAACTGCCGCACGCCGTGCGCAACCGGCGTGCAGTCCCTCGGGGCAGGCAGCCCAGCCGGTGGAATCGCCGATGACCCAAGCGCGCGCCGCCAGGGTGTGCTGGAGGCGACCCTGAAGGGCGACGTTGACACGAATCTCGATAAGCGCGGCGACATCGTCACCAAGCGCATCGACGAGAAGATGAAGTCGGCGAAAACCGGTCCGCCCACCTGATCCTGTTTCCAACTCGGCGGGCCCTTGCAGGCCGGTTGCGGTCGTATCACCATTGGGGCCCAACCGTTGCAGGAGGTCGTCATGGCTAAGGGTCAGCAAAGATCCACCAAAGAAAAGAAGAAACCGAAGGCCGACAAGGACAAGCCCAAACAGTTGTCCGCCTACAAATTGGCTCAAACGCAGGGCGCGTCCGCCAGCCCCTATAGCCCGGCGGGTAAGAAGTAACGTAATTGCGCGCCGGAAACCGCGCCCCCGGCCTGCGTAAATCTCTCACCGCGGCACATGAACCTTTTGCTCGCTCCGGACAGCGTAAGGGGCTGTCTTGGCGAAACGGTTCACTATCGCCTTCTTCAAATTCGTCGGCACGTTACGCCAGACATTTCGCGCGTGTTGTCGATGCGAGCGCCGCGGGCGCGAGAAGACACTGAGATTCAACGTGCCAACGACCGGCGCGATCTCCGGCGCCGGCATCACTACTGCCAAACGCCCGGTTACGCACAACACGCTGAGCGCCGAGCACAGAATTTAGTTTTGATGTGATCGGGCGACAAATCGTCGACGCCACGCGCTCTCCGGCAGTAGATGCATATGGTTCAAACGCGCCGTGCCTGCGCCCGTTTTACGGTCAGCCACAGCAGGCTCCGATGAAAGCTCAGTTCGCTTGGGCCTTGCGCGGCAGCGGATAGTCTTCGCTTTCGTACAGCCGGCGGATACCATTGCCGTCGAAGCGCTTTTCCTCGACTTCCAAGTAGGCGCCGAGCAGCAATTCAGGCGGCAACTCCTCGATCGCAAAGCGGATCGCCTCCGCGGCGGTCGGAAAACGCTTGTATCCGATCGGTCGGCGGGATTTGCGGCTGCGGCTCGGGAACAGCTCAGACGGTGCCCTGTAATTGATAAGCGACATCAACAGTGACTCCTAACTGTTAAATATGGCCCTTATGACGCAAAAAATCCAGCCTCTGCGGCCCCAGCGTGCCTGCCTCACCCCGCTAAAATAAACCGAAATCCGTGAACAAAGGCGGCCCGGCGCGCTGTGTTGGGCCATGATTTTGTTAGCCGGATGATTTGGTCGGCGAAGTGCATTTCACCGGAGCCTTTTTCGAACTCCAATAGCATCAGCGCCTTAAAAATGGTCGGTGGCTTTGTTGTGCCCGATACAGCAGTCCTGGTTGGTGACCAAGACGCCGAAGAATAGGCAAAGCTTGCCGTCACAGTGCTGCTAAATTTTTCGATCTCGGCGCGCGCAGGCAGCAGCGATGAGTCCGATGCATGCAGAAGCCGTGGCGAGACGACGCCAGTCTGCGCGATGCCCCCGCTTCAGAGCAAAGCCTTGTCTGGACAGTCACACGGACCAGCGGCGCGGTTCAATCGCTCAGGTGGCGAAACGGAAATGCATAACGTCGCCGTCGGCGACCACATAATCTTTACCTTCCAGCCGCATCTTGCCGGCCTCGCGTGCTCCAGCCTCGCCGCCGGCGGCGACGTAGTCGTTGTAACCGATGGTCTCGACACGGATAAAGCCTCGCTCAAAATCGCTATGGATCACACCGGCGGCTTTCGGCGCCTTCGTGCCCTGCGTGATGGTCCAAGCGCGCGTCTCCTTCGGACCGGCGGTGAAATATGTGACCAGATGCAGCAGCGCATAGCCAGCGCGCACCAGTCGGTCTAGGCCCGTCTCCTTCAGTCCGACGGCGGCGAGATAGTCAGCACGCTCGCCCGACGGCAGCATGGCAATTTCCGATTCGATCTTCGCCGAGATCACTACCGCCACCGCGCCTTCCTGCTTGGCGCGCTCTTCGACTTTGCGGGAAAAGTCGTTGCCCGTCGCCGCGGAAGCCTCGTCCACATTGCAGGCGTAGAGCACCGGCATCGAGGTGAGCAGGCCGAGCGAGTGAAAAAGGTCCTCCTCCTCCGGCTTGCGCTCGACGAAGCGCGCCGGCTTGCCCTCACGCAGCAAAGCGAGCGCGCGGTTGATCAGGCTCAGTGTCTCCTTGGCTTCTTTGTCGTTGCCCTTGGCCTTTTTCTCCAGCGTGTCCACGCGTTTTTCCAGACTGTCGAGATCGGCCAGCATCAATTCGGTTTCGATGGTCTCGATGTCGG
>Ga0207761_1000706_pt1 | contig 11613 bp, 10 predicted proteins | sample LuqExpMetageno34_FD_187792 | JGI IMG/M metagenome (GOLD analysis project Ga0207761, IMG submission 187792) | Tropical forest soil microbial communities from Luquillo Experimental Forest, Puerto Rico - Sample 34 (SPAdes) | ecosystem: Environmental > Terrestrial > Soil > Tropical forest ... | reverse complement strand
TCACCTCCCAGGGCTCCATGCCCTCCTCGCGGCGCGGCACGGCCGAGACGTCGACGTCCATGCCGACGCCGCCGCGCCCCGCCGTCTCGCTGGTGGCGCAGGCGAGGCCGGCGCCGCCGAGGTCCTGGATGCCGACGACCAACTTCGTGTCCAGCAGCTCGAGGCAGGCCTCGATGAGGCGCTTCTCCTCGAAGGGGTCGCCCACCTGCACGCTCGGGCGCTTGGTGTCGTCGGCCGCACCCGCCTCGTCGCCGCTGAAACCAGCCGACGCCAGGACGCTGACGCCGCCGATGCCGTCACGTCCGGTGCTCGAGCCCAGCAGCACGGCCAGGTTCCCCGTCCCCGACGCGATGCCCAGCACGAGCCGTTCCGTCGGCAGCGCGCCCATGCAGAGCACGTTGACGAGCGGATTCTGCGCGTAGCAGGGGTCGAAGGTGAGCTCGCCGCCGACCGTCGGGACGCCGACGGAATTGCCGTAGCCGGAGATCCCGCTCACCACGCCCTCGACGAGCCAGCGCTGACGGGCGTCGTCGGGTGGTCCGAAGAAGAGCGGGTCCATCACCGCCAGCGGGCGCGCGCCCATGGTGAAGATGTCGCGCAGGATTCCCCCGACGCCGGTCGCCGCGCCCTGGTAGGGCTCGATGGCGGAAGGGTGGTTGTGGCTCTCGATGCGGATGGCCACGGCGATGCCGTCGCCGGCGTCGATCACCCCTGCGTTCTCGCCCGGGCCGACGAGTACGCGCGGTCCATCGGTGGGCAGACGGCGCAAGTGCAGTCGGGACGATTTGTACGAGCAATGCTCGCTCCACATGACCGCATACAGCGCCAATTCGAGGTGATTGGGGGGACGGCCGAGGATCTTGGCGACGGCCTCGAACTCGTCGTCGGTCAGGCCAAGTGCGCGATGCAACGACTCCTCGGCGGCGGGCGGGTCGGACGGCGCCTCGGCCGGGGACATCATGGTGCGCTCCAAGATAGGGCTTCAGGGCGCACGGTCGGCTCGCACGACGACGAGATCGCGGTCGGCCCACACGGCCCGCGCGTCGAAGCCCGCGCCACTGAGCCAGGCCAGCTGCTCGGCCAGCGCCGAGGGCCGGTCGTGGTCCGGCGTCAGCGGCGTCACCGCGTCGCCCGGGTCCACCGGCACCACGACGTCGCCCAGGACGAACCGCCCTCCGGGGCGCAGGGCCGCCGCCACGCGGGCGAACAGATCGGCCTTCGCCGGCCCGTCCAGGTGGTGGACCGCCAGCGCGGAAACGACCAGGTCAAAGGGACCTTTCGGCAGTGGGTCGGCCAGGTCGGCGACCATCAACTCCACCGTCAGCCCGGCCAGACGTGCCGCGGCCGCCTCGAGCATGCCGGCGCTCCTGTCGATCCCCACCGCGGCACACCCGGGGTGACGCGCCAGGACGGCGGCCAGTGTCTCGCCGGTGCCCGCCCCGAGGTCGAGCAGCGAAGCGGCCCGCACGCCCTCGGTGGCCGCGGCCACGGCCTCCTGCAGCCGCCCGTAGGCCGGGACCTCGGCGCGCATCAAGTCCAGGTAGGTGGCGGGGTCGAAGTGGTACTGGCTCATGGCGTCTCGATGCCAGGGCAGGGTAGCCCCGCGGCCTGTGGGTGGGGCGCGGCGTCCCGGTCGAGCTGAATGCGGGCGTTACGGTCGCGGGGTTTTCGGGATCGCGGGCCCGGATTTGGCCTATCGGCTTGCCCGCAGAAATGGAAATGCACGGAGGAAGATGGCCCCGTTCTGGGGCATAAGGGGGGGCCGGAATGCGGCACAATGGGGGCATGGCACCCAAGGGAAAGACCCCGGCTCCCCGCAAGCCCATGAGCAGCGGTCACAAGGCAGCGTTGGCCCGTGGGCGCGCCGAGAGTGCGACCGTCCGCCACTACCTCGAGGCGCTCGAGACCTCCAAGCCCAAGCGGGGCCGCAAGCGCACCCCGGCCTCCATCGACCGCCGCCTGGCCACGATCGAGTCGCAGCTGCCCTCGGCCGACGCGCTGACGCGACTGCACCTGCTTCAGGAGCAGAAGGACCTCATGGACGAGCGCTCCCGCGTCGACCAGGTCAAGGACCTCAGCGCCCTCGAGAAGCAGTTCATCAGGGTGGCCAAGGCCTACGGCGAGCGCAAGGGCATCACCTACGCCACCTGGCGCGCCGCCGGGGTGAGCGCCGCGGTCCTCTCCAAGGCGGAGATCCCGCGGGCGCGCGGCTGACGCGCCGACTCGCCCCCGCCGCTTCGTCAGGTGGCCGCGGACGCGCTGGCCGCGGCGTGCACCAGTGCCCGCAACAACACGAGGCCGTCCTCGGAGCCGAGGAGCGCCGAGCTGGCGCGCTCGGGATGCGGCATCAGGCCGACGACGTTGCCCCCCTCGCTCGCGATGCCCGCGATGGCGTCGATCGAGCCGTTGGGGTTCGCCGCGTAGCGCAGGACGATACGGTCCTCCGCCTGCAGCCGTGCCCGCGTCTCGTCGTCACAGGTGTAGTTGCCCGAGAAGTGATTGATCGGGATGACGAGCTCGTCACCCACGGCCGACCCAGCGGTGAGCACCGACGCCGTGGAGGTGACCACCAGGCGGGTGGGCTCGCACAGGAAGCGCAGGCGTCCGTTCTTCTGCAGCGCACCGGGCAGGAGGCCCGCCTCGGTCAGGACCTGGAACCCGTTGCAGATGCCGACGACCGGGCCGCCGCCGCGGGCGAACTCGGCCACGGCGCCCATGACCTGCGAGAAGCGGGCCAGCGCACCGGGACGCAGGTAGTCGCCGTGGGCGAAGCCACCCGGCAGTACGACGGCGTCGACCGCACCGACCTGGGTGTCGCCGTGCCAGAGCAGGACACCGTCGCCCCCGGCCGCCGTGGCGGCCTGGACCACGTCGTGCTCGCAGTTCGTCCCGGGGAAGACGACGACACCGATGCGCGGCGCCAACTCAGATCGCCTCGAGCTCGAGCCGGCTCTGCTCGATCACCGGGTTGGCCAGCAACCGGTCCGCCAGCTCGCTCGCCGTGGTGCGCGCCGCGCCCTCGTCGGGCGCGTCCACTTCGAAGCTGAAAGAGCGGCCCGCCCGGACGTGGGCCACGCCCTCGAATCCGAGCGCCGGCAGCGCGCGCTCGATGGTGGCGCCCTCGGGGTCCGCGATCCCGGGTCGCAGCTGCACCTCGACGCGCGCCCGGAACCTCATCGCGTCGCACCGTACCAGTCGCCCAGCGAGCGGCCGCTCACGCGCTCGTACGCCGCGATGTAGCGCGCAGACATCGCGGACGTGACTTCGGGCGGCAGCGGGGGCGGTGGTGGTGTGCGGTCCCACGGCTGCGCGGCCAACCAGTCGCGCAACGGCTGCTTGTCGAAGGCGGGCGGCGTCTCCCCCGGCACGACCGCATCCGCGGGCCACAGCCGCGACGAGTCCGGGGTGCACACCTCGTCGCACAGCACCAGCTCGCCGTCGACGTAACCCAGCTCGAACTTCGTGTCGGCCAGGACGAAGCCGGCCTCGGCACAGCGGGCGGCGGCACGGCGGTACAGCTCGAGGCAGACCGCTTGCGCCTGCAGCGCGTCCTCCGCGCCGACCAGGTCGACGGCCGCCGCGAGGTCGATGTTGAGGTCGTGACCCTCGGCCGCCTTGGTCGAGGGCGTGAACATCGGCGCGTCGAGCTTCGAGGCGAGTTGCAAGCCCTCGGGCATCGCCATGCCGTGCACGGTCCCGTGCTCTGCATACTCCTCGTAGGCCTGCCCGGCCAGGTAGCCGCGCACGATGCATTCGAGCTGCAGCATCTCGGCCCGGCGCATGAGGACGGCGCGGCCCGCCCAGCCGGAGGGCAGGGCGATGCCCCCCAGGGCCGCCTGAATTTCGGTCGGGTCGGCCGTCAGCAAGGCGCCCGCCACCACGTCGGCCAAGTCCTCGAACCAGAAGCACGTCATGGCGGTCAGCACGCGGCCCTTCTCGGCGATGGGCTCGGCCATGATCACATCGAAGGCGCTGACCCGGTCGGAGGCCACCATGAGCAGGCGCCCGTCCCCGGCGTCGTAGAGGTCGCGCACCTTGCCGGAGTGGAGCGAGGGCAGGTCGATGGTCATCGGCTCGCCACCTCCGCCGTCGCCGTCAACCCCTCACCCTTCACAGGTCGCGCAGCGCGTCGGCGAACCGGTCGACGTGGCGCAACGTCCGGGAGAGGTCGAAGGCGGCGTCGAGCTGGGGGCCGTCCAGGGTGACTTCGGGATCCGCCTCGAGCACGGCACGGAAGGGTCGGCGCTCCGCCCAGGCCGCACGGGCGTCGCGCTGGACGATGCGGTAGGCCGCGTCGCGCGTCAGCCCGGCCGAGACCAGGGCGAGCAGCACGGACTGCGAGAAGACCAGTCCCAACGATCCCTCGGTCAGGTTGGCGAGCGCGCGGTCCGCGTGCACCACCAGGTCCAAGGCCAGTCCCGTGGCTTTGCGCAGCATGTAACAGGTCAGCAGGGACGCGTCGGGCAGCGCGACCCGCTCGACCGACGAGTGCGAGATGTCGCGCTCGTGCCAGAGGGCGACGTCCTCCAGCCCGGCGCCCAGGTAGCCGCGCAGCAGGCGGGCCAGGCCGCACAGCCGCTCCGAGAGGATCGGGTTGCGCTTGTGCGGCATGGCCGAGCTGCCCTTCTGGCCCGCGCCGAACGGCTCCTCCGCCTCGCCCAGCTCGCTGCGGGCCAGGTGCCGGATCTCCGTGCACATCGCCTCGATGGTCGTGCCGATGGCGGCACAGGCGTAGAGGTACTCGGCGTGGCGGTCCCGGGCGATCACCTGGGTCGCCGGAACCGGCGTCAGCCCCAGGGCCCGGCAGACCCACGCCTCCACCTCGGGGTCGATGTTCGAGAAGGTCCCCACGGCGCCGGAGAGCTTGCCCACGGCCACCGCGTCGCGGGCGGCCCGAAGTCGCACGCGGTCGCGCCCCGCCTGCAGGGCCCACAGAGCGAACTTGGCACCGAAGGTCGTCGGCTCGGCGTGCATCCCGTGGGTGCGCCCCGTCACCGGAACGTGCAGCAACTCGAGGGCGCGGGCATTGAGCGCGGCCACGTAGGCGTCGAGGTCGACCAACAGGAGGTCCGCCGCCCGTGTCAACGTCGCGCTCAGCGCGGTGTCGACCACGTCGGAGGAGGTCAACCCGTAGTGGATGGACGAGCCGGCCGGGGCGCCGATGCGCTCCTGGACGACGTCGACGAACGCGGCCACGTCGTGGTCGGTCACCTTCTCGCGCTCGAGGACGTCCGCCACGAAGATGTCGTCGACCGTCGGCGCCTTGGCGCGGCAGGTGGCGGCGTCGTCGGCCGGGACGACGCCCACCGTGGCCTGGGCCTCGGTGGCCAGGAGCTCGACCTCGAGCCACAGCGAGAAGCGGGCCGAGTCGCTGAACAGCGCGGCCATGTCGGCCGGCGAGTAGCGCGCGATCACCCTGCCGCCTCCGCCGACGTCGCTGCGGCCGCGGCGATGTCGTGCCGCAGCTGCATCCCCTCCCACTCAATGGGCGCCGCGGCCACGTAGGCCTTCGCCCGCGCCTCGGCCAGCGTCGGCGCCACCGCCACGACGTTGAGCACCCGCCCACCCGCGGTGTGGAAGGCGGCGTCCGTCCCGTGGCGGCTCGTGCCGGCGTGGAAGACGGTCACCCCGGATCCCCCCGCCACCGACTGGCCCTCGGGCGTGAGCCCGCTGATGACGGCACCCGTGCGTGGGCGCTCGGGATAGCCCTGCGACGCCAGCACCACGCACACCGCGGACGCGTCGGCGAAGGCCGGCGGCTTCGCCTCGTCGAGCGCCCCGTTGGCGACCGCCAGGAACAGCTCGGCGGCGTCGACGTCGAGCAGCGGGAGGACGACCTGGGCCTCGGGGTCGCCGAAGCGGACGTTGTACTCAATCACCTGTGGCCCGTCGGGCGTCAGCATCAGGCCGGCGTAGAGCACGCCGCGGTAGTCGATGCCGCGGCGGTGCAGCTCGTCGACGAGCGGGAGCACCGCTGCGTCCATGATGCGGTCGACCGCGTCGGGTCCCACGTGGGCCATCGGGGCGTAGGCGCCCATGCCGCCGGTGTTCGGACCTTCGTCGCCCTCGGCGATCCGCTTGAAGTCCTGCGCCGGGACGAGGGGGACGGCGCGCGAGCCGTCGCAGAGCACGAGCAGCGAGCACTCCTCGCCCGCCAGTCCCTCCTCTATCACCACCGTGCGGCCGGCGTCGCCGAACGAGGTGCCCGACAGTTTGTCGGCCACGTCCCGGCGCGCCTCGTCGAGCGTGCGAGCGACAAGCACCCCCTTGCCCCCCGCCAGCCCGTCTGTCTTGATCACCCACGGCCCGGGCAGCGTTTCGAGATAGGCGGCGGCGTCAGCCGCCTCCAGCGAGTCAAACGCGCGGTAGCGGGCAGTGGGGACGCCGGCGGCCCGCAGAACGTCCTTCATGAAGGCCTTCGAGCCCTCCAGCAGCGCGCCATCCGCACCCGGCCCCATCACCGCGCGGCCGGCCGCGCGCAGCTCGTCGGCCAGGCCGTCCACCAGCGGTGCCTCGGGCCCGATCACGTAGAGATCGGCCTCCACCTCGTGGACCGGATCGTCGGTCACCTGAATCGGTGGTGCCATGCCCGGGTTCCCCGGTGTGACCACGACCTCGGCCGTGCGCGCCAGCACGTGGGCGAGCGCGTGCTCGCGACCGCCGCTACCGACGACGCAGACCCTCACGCCGTGGCGAAGGAGACGGTCTGCTCGCGGCCCGGCCCGACACCGACCAGTCGGACGGGGACCCCGATCTGCTCGGAGAGGAACGCGACGTAGTCGCGCGCGGCCGCGGGCATGTCGTCCGGCGCGGTGGCGGCGCTCAGGTCGGTGCGCCAGCCCGGGCGCTCCTCGTACACCGGTACCGCCTTGTGGAACGTCGTCTGGTGGTACGGCAGGTGGGTGTAGCGGATGCCGTCGGCCTCGTAGGCGACACAGACCTTGACCGTCTCGAAGGTGTCGAGCACGTCGAGCTTGGTCAGCGCCACCTCGGTCAGCGAGTTGAGGCGCACGGCCTGGCGCAGCATCACGGCGTCGAACCAGCCGCAGCGGCGCTTGCGCCCGGTGTTGGTGCCGAACTCGTGGCCGCGCTCGACGAGCAGCTCGCCGACGTCGTTGTCCTGTTCGGTCGGGAACGGACCGGCGCCGACGCGGGTGACGTACGCCTTGGCGATGCCGATCACGCCGTCGATGTCGCGGGGGCCGAGTCCCGAGCCCGTGCAGGCACCGCCCGCCACCGGGTTCGAGGAGGTGACGAAGGGATAGGTCCCGTGGTCGAGGTCGAGGAAGGTCGCCTGCGCACCCTCGAGCAGGACGTGACGTCCCTTCTCGACGGCGTCGTGCACCATGCCCACCGTGTCGCCCACCATGGGCTCGATGCGCGGGGCGTACTCGCCGAGGTAGCGGTCTGCGATGTCGGCCGCAGCCAGCGGGAGCCGGTTGTACACCTTGGCCAGGACGGCGTTCTTCTCCTTCAGGGCGACGTCGAGCTTCTGGCGGAAGATCTTGGGGTCGAAGAGGTCCTGCACGCGGATGCCGACGCGCGCCGCCTTGTCCGCGTAGGCCGGGCCGATGCCGCGCTTGGTCGTCCCCAGTGCGTTCTTGCCCAAGAAGCGCTCCGTCACGCGGTCGAGCTCCTGGTGGTACGGCATGATCAGGTGGGCGTTCCCGCTCACGACCAGGCGGCCGGTGTCGACGCCTTTGGCGGCCAGGCTGTCGAGCTCCTCGAGGAGAACCGCGGGGTCGACCACGACGCCGTTGCCGATGATCGGCGTGATGTGGTCGTAGAGGATGCCGCTCGGCACCAGCTGCAGGGAGAAGGCCTCGCCACCGACGACGATGCGGTGACCGGCGTTGTGGCCACCCTGGTAGCGCACCACCATGTCCATCTCACGAGCGAGGTGGTCGGTGAGCTTGCCCTTCCCCTCGTCGCCCCACTGGGTCCCGACCACCACGGTTGCGGGCACGCGTTCTCTCCGTTCGCTGACTCGCCTCGGATTACGCACCAGTGTACCCCTCCGGAAATAGGGGGTCCTGCCGTGTTTGGCCCCGCCTGACGGGGGTATCGCGCCTTGATCGGCGCCCGGGCGAGGGGCGAACGGCGAAGGGGCGAACGGCGGCGGCGGCCTTCACCGTGGCGCAGTGAGCAGGGCTAGGACAAGGAGGAGGCGTCAGGCGTGAGTGCACAGCTGCAGCCATTGCACGGGGTTCGGGTCGCGTTCGTGGTGGCGAACGAGGGCGTCGAGGAGGCGGAGCTGGTGCGCCCGTGGCAGTCGGTACTGAATGCGGGGGGCCATCCGCAGCTGGTGGCGCCGCGCGGCGGCATCATCGAGACCATGCGCGGCCTCGACCGGGCCGACCGGTTCCCCGTGGACCAGATCACCGACAGCGCGTGCGCCGCCGACTACGACGCGGCAGTACTCCCGGGCGGCGTGGCCAACCCCGACCGGCTGCGCACCGACGCGGCCGCAGTCGACCTCCTCATGGCGCTCTTCGAGGCCGGCAAGCCGGTGGCGGCGCTGTGCCACGGGGCGTCGACGCTGATCGAGGGCGACCTCGTCACCGGCCGGACCATGACGTCGTCCTCGAGCCTGCAGACCGACCTGCGCAACGCGGGGGCGCGTTGGGTCGACAGCGACGTGGTGGTGTGTTGTCGTGGGATCAACACGCTGGTGACCGGCCGGGGCGGGGGCGACGTGCCGAGGTTCTGCCGAGTGGTCACCGACACCCTGGCGCCGATCCCCTGCGGGCAGGCGACGGCGGTGACCTGACGCGTCGGCGTCGGCGCCGGCGCGACGCGTCAGCGCAGGACGATCTTGTCGCCGTCCACGTCGACCGTGACCGTGGCGCCATCGAGGTACTTGCCCTCGAGCAGCGCCAGGGCGAGGGGGTCCTCGATGTTGCGGTGCAGCACCCGTCGCAGCGGCCGGGCCCCGTAGTCAGGGTCGTACCCGGTTGCGGCCAGCCATCGTTCCGCCTCCGGGGTGACCACCAGCGACAGCCGGCGCTCGGCCAGTCGGTGGCGTAGGCGGCCCAGCTGGATCTCGACGATCACCGCCAGGTCCTCCTCGCTCAGCGGGCGGAAGCGCACGATCTCGTCGATCCGGTTGATGAATTCAGGCTTGAAGTAGTCCTGCGGCTCGCCCTTGAGGTTCGACGTCATAATCAGCACGGTGTTGGTGAAGTCCACCGTGCGGCCCTGCCCGTCAGTGAGGCGCCCGTCTTCGAGCACCTGCAGCAGGATGTTGAACACGTCCGGGTGCGCCTTCTCGAGCTCGTCGAGCAGCACGACGGCGTAGGGGCGGCGGCGCACGGCCTCCGTCAGCTGCCCGCCCTCGTCGTAGCCGACGTAGCCGGGTGGCGCGCCCACCAACCGCGACACCGCGTGCTTCTCCATGTACTCGCTCATGTCGATGCGCACCATGGCGCGCTCGTCGTCGAAGAGGTACTCGGCCAGCGCCCGCGCCAGCTCGGTCTTGCCGACGCCCGTCGGGCCGAGGAAGAGGAACGAGCCGATGGGCCGGTGCGGGTCGCTCAGGCCGGCGCGGCTGCGCCGGATGGCGTTGGAGACGGCGGACACGGCCTCGTCCTGGCCGACCACCCGCTCGTGCAGGGTCTGCTCCAGGCGCACCAGCTTCTGGATCTCGCCCTCCATGAGGCGCGACACGGGCACGCCCGTCCAGCGGCTGACCACCTCGGCCACGTCCTCGGCGTCGACCTCCTCCTTCAAAAAGCGCGTCTCGGCCTGCAGCTTCGACAGGTCCTGGGTCGCCTCCTCCACTCGGCGCTCCAGGTCGGGCAGCTCGCCGTAGCGGATGGCCGAGGCGCCGGCCAGGTCGCCGTCGCGCTCGAGCCGGGCCGCCTCGTCGGTCTGCGCCGTCTGCTCCTCCTTGAGCTGGCGGATCGTGTCGATGCACGCCTTCTCCTGCTGCCAGTGCGCCGTCATGCCGTCGCGCTGTTCGCCCAGGTCGGCCAGCTCGCGCTCGAGCCGCTCGAGACGCTCCTTCGAGGCCTCGTCGGTCTCCTTCTCCAGCGCGACCTTCTCGATCTCGAGCTGGCGGATGCGCCGGGTGATCTGGTCCAGCTCCGTCGGCATGGAGTCGATCTCGATGCGCAGCTTCGAGGCCGCCTCGTCGATCAGGTCGATGGCCTTGTCCGGCAGGAAGCGGCCGGTGACGTAGCGGTCCGACAGCATGGCCGCCGACACCAGCGCGGCGTCCTGGATGCGCACGCCGTGGTGCACCTCGTAGCGCTCCTTCAACCCGCGCAGGATGGCGACGGTGTCCTCGACCGAGGGCTCGCCTACGAAGACAGGCTGGAAGCGCCGCTCCAACGCGGCGTCCTTCTCGATCGAGGTGCGGTATTCGTCCAGCGTGGTGGCGCCGATCAGGCGCAGCTCGCCGCGCGCCAGCATCGGCTTGACCATCTGGCCGGCGTCCATCGCCCCTTCGGCCGCGCCCGCGCCGACAATGGTGTGCAGCTCGTCGATGAAGGTGATGATCTCGCCCTCGGCGTCGGTGATCTCCTTGAGGACCGCCTTCAGGCGCTCCTCGAACTCGCCGCGGTACTTGGCGCCGGCCACCATGGAGCCGAGATCCAGCGCCACGACGCGCTTGCCCTTGAGGCCCTCGGGCACGTCGCCCTCCACGATGCGATTGGCCAGCCCCTCGACGATGGCCGTCTTGCCGACGCCGGGCTCGCCGATGAGCACCGGGTTGTTCTTGGTTCGGCGCGACAGCACCTGGATCACCCGGCGGATCTCCTCGTCGCGCCCGATGACCGGGTCGAGCTTGCCGTCGCGCGCGGCCTCGGTGAGGTCCCGCCCGTACTTGGCCAGGGCCTGGTAGGTCTGCTCGGGGTCGGGCGTGGTGACGCGGTGGTTGCCGCGCACGGTGCGCAGCGCATTGAGCAGCGCGTCCTTGGTCACGCCGATCTGGTCGGCCAGCGCCAGGATGAGGTGCTCGACCGAGACGTAGTCGTCGCCGAGGTCGCGCCGGATCTGGTCGGCGGACTCCAGCACGGTGCGGGCGTCACGCGACAGGCCCGGCTCCGCCCCGCCCTCGGCGCGGGGCAGCCGTAGCAGCTGGTCGTGCACGCGGCCCGCGAGGACATCGGGGTCCACGCCGACGGCCGAGAGCAGCGGGCGCGTCATGGTCTCCTGCTGCTGCAGCAGGGCGTCGAGGAGGTGCGCCGCCGTCAACTCCGGGTGGTTGGAGGAGGCGGCGTGCCCCGTGGCCGCGCTGAAGGCGGCCTTCGTGTTGTTGGTCCAGCGTTCGGGATCGATCGGCATCAGGCCATCCCTCGTCTCGTCGTCGGTGTCGTCCGTCTCGTTCTCGTCGGTGTTCTCGTGGTCGTGCTCTCGCCGCGCTGCACGGTTATGTCGCCGAGCGCTGACGGCGGTAGGGCACGGGCGACTGGCGCAGCGGCACCAGGTCGCGCCGGTACTGGCGGTGGGTGGCGGCGACCGCGTCGAGGGCCTGCGCGCGCACCTCGGCCATCTCGGCCCGCAGACGCACCAGCTCGGCCTCGAGCTGCAGCACCCGCCGCACTCCCTCGAGGTTGAGCCCGGTGGCCGTCAGCTCCTGAATGTGGCGCAAGCGCTCCAGGTCGCGCT
>Ga0207761_1000704_pt1 | contig 11615 bp, 6 predicted proteins | sample LuqExpMetageno34_FD_187792 | JGI IMG/M metagenome (GOLD analysis project Ga0207761, IMG submission 187792) | Tropical forest soil microbial communities from Luquillo Experimental Forest, Puerto Rico - Sample 34 (SPAdes) | ecosystem: Environmental > Terrestrial > Soil > Tropical forest ... | reverse complement strand
GAAAACGGGCAGACGCCATGATGAACCTCCGCAGAACTTATAAACTATCGTGCCCAGGCTGTGAGGTGCGACGCACCCGCCGTTGCTATCCACTATCCACTGGCCACTGGCCACTTCTTTACGGTTCCGCCACACCCAGTTGCGTCAGCAGAAACGCCCAGTTGAACGCCACTTCGTGAATGCGATCGTACCGACCGCTGGAGCCGCCGTGTCCGCCGTGCAAGTTGGTGTAAAAGATGAGCGGATTGTTGTCGGTCTTCAGTGTTCGCAGCTTCGCCACGTATTTCGCGGGCTCCCAGTACATGACTTGGCTGTCGTCGAACGACGTGCGTACCAGCATCGTCGGGTAATCCTTCTTCGCCAGGTTGTCGTACGGCGAGTACGACAGCATGTAATCGAACGCAGGCTCGGTGTTGGGATTGCCCCACTCTTCATACTCCGGCACCGTCAACGGCAGCGAGGCATCCAGCATCGTGTTCATCACGTCCACGAACGGCACTTCGCACAGCACCACCTTGAATAGGTCAGGACGCATGTTCGTCACTGCACCCATCAGCAATCCGCCGGCGCTGGCGCCCTCGATCCCAATCTTCGCCCGCGAGCCATACCCGTGTTCCGTCAGGAACTCCGCGCTGGCGATGAAATCCGTGAAGGTGTTCTTCTTCGTCGTCATTTTGGCGGCGTCGTGCCACGGTTTGCCCATCTCGCCGCCGCCGCGAATGTGCGCCAGGGCCACGATCAGGCCACGGTCCACCAGCGGCAATCGCGCCGCGCTGAACGTCACCGGCAGCGAGTACCCGTACGACCCATATCCATAGAGATACAGCGGCGCGTCGGCCTTGTTCTTCAGGTCCTTGCGATAGAACAGCGAGATCGGGATCTTCGTCCCGTCGCTTGCCGTCGCGAACACTCGCTCCGACGCATAGTTCTTGCGGTCGAACCCGCCCGGCACCTCGTTCTCTTTCAGTAGCGTCGAGCTGTGCGTTTTAACGTCGTAATCGAACACCGACGGCGGCGTCACCAGCGACTGGTAGTTGTAGCGAAACTTATCGATCTTGAACTCCGCGTTTCCTGCGGGCATCGCGAAGTAGGCAGGCTCCGGAAACTGTATGGTCTTGGCCGACCCGTCGCCGAACTGCACCACCTTGAAAACCGGCAGACCCATCACCTGCTGCGTCAGCACATAGAAGTCCTCAAACAGGTCGATCTGCTCCAGCGGCACGTCCGGCTGGCTGGCTACGAACTCCTTCCAGTTCGCCTTGCCGGGGTTCGCAATTGGCGCCGTCACCACCCGAAACGTCTGCGAAGTGTCGTTGGTACGGATATAGAACTGGTCACCGCGATGATCGACGTAGTACTCCACGTTGTCCACGTGCGGCGCAATCAGCCGCCACTCGCCTGTCGGGCTGTCTGCCCTCAGGAAACGCACCTCGCTCGAGATGTGGCTGGAGTTTGTCAGCAGCAGGTACTCGTTGCTCCGTGTCTTTTGCACCTCGATGTTGAAGCGCTCGTCCTTCTCTTCGAACACCAGAGTGTCCTGCTTGCTGTCGGTGCCCACCATGTGCCGGAACAACTGAAAACTCCGCTTCTGCACCGGATCTTCCACTGTGTAGAACAGCGTCTTGTTGTCTCCTGCCCACGCCAGCGACACCACCCGCTCCGCGATGTCCGCAAGGTCCTGCATCGTGCGCAAGTCGCGGATGTGCAGCTTGTACTGCCGGAAGCCCACGTTGTCAGTCGCGTAGGCCAACCAATTGCCGTCAACGCTCACCGACCACGCTCCCACCGCCATGAACTTCTCGCCTTCGCCCATCTTGTTCAGGTCGAGAAACACCTGCTCCGGGGCATCCAGCGAGCCCTTCTTGCGGCACATCTCGTAGTACTGTTTCCCCTTCAGCGTTCGCATGTAGTAGTAGTAGCCGTCATGCGGAATAGGCACAGTGTCGTCGTCTTCCTTGATGTGGCTGACGATCTCGGCGTACAGCTTCTTCTGCCGTGCCTCGGTGGGCTGCATCACCCATTCGGCGTAGGCGTTTTCCGCCTCCAGATGCGCCTTCACTTCCGGATTCGAGCGCTCGCGCATCCAGCCATAGTCATCCACCAGCGTCTTGCCGTTGACCGTCTTTTCGGTGTGGACCTTCTTCGCAACGGGAGGCTGCACCGCCTGTTGCTTCGTGTCGTTTGCTGGTGCAAGTTTCGGGGATTCTTGAGTATTAGCAACCATAGGGATTAACAGCAGAACAACCAGGGTAATTCGTGACATGAACGCTCCGAAGCGGATCGCGTAGAAGTCCGACGAGCGCTGATTATACGTGAGCCACGGCTCTCAAGCCGAAACCCCCGGGGACTTCCCGGAAACACGCCCTGACGAAAAAGAGCGCAACCTTCGGTGTTCAGCGGGGTGTAAACATTGTTCCCGTATCGGTCGATAATCTAAACTCAAGGATTAAAAATCAGTAATATCTAGGCCCTTTTGTTGCATCTGTAACATTTAAGTTTGATCGTTACTATATCCGTGTTCTGTGTGTCTTCTCCGGAATCCGGACAACGTCCCCCGAACACCAGCTTGGAGGTAGCCAGATGAGTGCCATCGCTCCCGAGATCGCTTCTGAAACCACGTCAATCCATGCCTACGGCCCAGCCCGTTCCACCGTGTCGGGTTCACCGCTCAGCGCCAACGAATTGCGCAAGACCGACGCCTACTGGCGCGCCTGCAATTACCTCAGCCTCGGCATGATCTACCTCCTCGACAATCCCCTGCTGCATGAACCCCTGCGCCCCGAGCACATCAAGAACCGTCTGCTCGGTCATTGGGGCTCCAGCCCCGGCTTGTCGTTCACATATGTCCACCTTAATCGGCTCATCAAGAAGTACGACCTCGACATGATTTTCATGGCCGGCCCCGGACACGGCGCGCCCGGCGTTCTCGCTCCCGGCTATCTCGAAGGCACCTACTCCGAGGTCTATCCCGACAAGAGCGAGGACTACGAAGGACTGAAAGAATTCTTCAAGCAGTTCTCCTTCCCCGGAGGCATCGGCAGCCACTGCACGCCGGAAACCCCCGGCTCCATCCACGAAGGCGGTGAATTGGGATACGTCCTCTCGCACGCCTGCGGCGCGGCCTTCGACAACCCCGAACTCATCGTCGCTGCCGTCGTTGGCGACGGCGAATCCGAAACCGGCCCGCTCGCCACTTCCTGGCATGTGAATAAGTTCCTCAATCCTAGGCGCGACGGCGCAGTGCTGCCCATCTTTCATCTCAACGGCTACAAGATCAACAACCCCACGCTACTGGCGCGCATTCCCCACGAAGAGCTCGAGAGCCTGCTACGCGGCTACGGCTGGACGCCCTACTTCGTCGAAGGCTCCGACCATGACTCGATGCACCAGGCCATGGCCGCCACCGTCGAGCACTGCGTCCTCGAGATCAAGCACCACCAGCAGCAAGCCCGCGAACAGGGCAACGTCTACCGCCCGCATTGGCCGATGATCGTCCTCCGCTCGCCCAAGGGCTGGACCGCCCCACGCGAAGTCGAGAAACACTACCTCGAAGGCTACTGGCGCGCCCACCAGGTGCCGCTGCCCAACGTGAAGAAGGACCCCGAGCAGCTACGCATCCTCGAAAGCTGGATGCGCTCACAGAAGCCCGAAGAACTTTTTGACGGCCACTGCAAGTTCGCCGCCGAGTTCCGCGAACTCGCGCCTATCGGCACGCGCCGCATGAGCGCCAATCTGCACGCCAACGGCGGACGCATCAAGAAGAACCTGCGCCTTCCAGACTTCCGCACATACGCCGCCAAATTCGACAAGCCGGGCAACACCTCGGCGGAAAACACTCGCCCCCTCGGCGCCATGCTGCGCGACGTGATGAAGGCCAACATGGACAACTTCCGCGTCTTTGGCCCCGACGAGAACACCTCCAATAAGCTCGACGCCATCTACCAGGTCAGTAAGAAGTTCTGGATCGAAGAGTTCTTCCCCGAGGACCTCGACGGCGGCGAACTCTCCACCGACGGTCGCGTCATGGAGATGCTCAGCGAGCACACCATGGAAGGCATGCTCGAAGGCTACCTGCTCACCGGACGCCACGGCTTCTTCTCCACCTATGAGTCCTTCGTCCACGTCATCGACTCCATGTTCAATCAGCACGCCAAATGGCTGGAGATTTGCAACCACCTCTCCTGGCGCGAATCCATCGCCTCGCTCAACTTGCTGATCACCTCCACCGTCTGGCGCCAGGACCACAACGGCTTCACCCATCAGGACCCCGGCTTCCTTGACGTGGTGGTCAACAAGAGCGCCAACGTCACCCGCATTTACCTTCCGCCCGACGTGAACTCGCTGCTCTCCGTTGCCAACCACTGCCTGTGCAGCCAGAACTACGTCAACGTCATTGTCTGCGACAAGCAGCAGCACCTGCAGTACATGACCATGGACGCCGCCATCACCCACTGCACCAAGGGCATTGGCATCTGGGACTGGGCCAGCAACGACGAAGGCGGCGAGCCCGACCTCGTCATGTGCTCCGCCGGCGACATCCCCACTCAGGAGGCCCTCGCTGCGACCGTGCTGCTCCGCGAAGAGTTCCCCGACATCAAGATCCGCTTCATCAACGTCATCGACCTCTTCAAGCTGCAGCCCTCCACCGAGCACCCGCACGGGCTGAATGATCGCGACTTTGACTCGCTGTTCACTCTCGACAGGCCCATCATCTTCAACTTCCACGGCTATCCGTGGCTGATTCACCGCCTCGCCTACCGCCGCCACAATCACGACAACATGCACGTGCGCGGCTACAAGGAGAAGGGCAACATCAACACGCCGCTGGAACTGGCCATCAACAACAACATCGACCGCTTCAGCCTGGCCATGGATGCCATCGACCGCGTGCCGCGTCTGCAGAAGATCGGCGGCCACGCCAAGGAGCGCTTCCTCAACATGCAAATCGAGTGCCGCAATTACGCCCACGAGCATGGCATCGACGAACCCAAAGCGGCAGGCTGGGTCTGGCCGTACTAAGCAGAACCAAATAACGATGTGGATGCCCCACCTTTATCGCAGTCGTTTGTAGATATAAGGTGGGGCAAAGCTTCCCCCGGCGGTCCTCCTTCGCCAACCCTCACATCGACTTGTAACCCGCATCACTGACATGCTTTTTCTATCAGTGATATGTACTCGTCCAACTTGCGAGGTCACTGCTGTAAACGGATCGCAAGCTTCTGCGGGGCGTCCACGCGAGACGCGCACGCACCTGAAATTCATATGTGTGGGGGATTTATGCTGAGGCGAGAATTCTTTTTGATTCTGTTGGGAGCAGTCTTGATCCTGTTGGGTGGTGCTCTTTTCCTGAACTTCTTTCGTGACGAAGCGATTTGGGCCGAGTGGATCGTCGGTCCCATGACCGCCTTCGTGGGAGTCAGCGTCGTCATTGTGGGAGTAGCACTGCGTTGCTATGCCGGCGATTCCGCCGGCGGCGCTCCTGGGAACGCCGCGACGTCCGCAAGGTGAGGCAAGTCCCAAGGTAATCCTCGCTCCACCCGCGAATCTCCCGCGGCCACCGGCCACTCTGCCTGTCGTTGCCGGCTGAAATACTCGTGCTCGCAACACGTTGGTATCGCCGCACAACCTCGTCGTGCGCTCACTCGTCCCTCGGTTTTCTTCTATCCACTCGCCACTATCCACTGACCGCTGTCCTACGACGGATGCGCCTCCCCCAGAATCACCCGCACCGTGTCCCGCGCAATCAGCAACTCTTCATTCGTCGGGATCGCGTACGCCAGCAGCTTCGAATCCTCCGTGCTGATCAATCCCTCTCGTCCCACCGTTTCCTGGTTCTTGCCTGAATCAATGCAAAGCCCCGCCCACTCCATGCCCTCGCAAATCCGCGCCCGCACCTCAGGAGAGTTCTCCCCGATCCCTCCCGTGAACACCACCGCATCCGCTCCGCCCATCGCCGCCAGGTACGCTCCGATATACTTGCGCGCCCGATAGCAGAACACATCAATCGCCAGCCCGACGCGCCGATCGTCATGCTCTTTCAGCTCCGCCTGCAGCTCGCGCATGTCGTTCGTCAGCCCCGAAATCCCCAGCAACCCCGACTGCGTATTCAGCAGCGTCTCCACCTCCGACGGAGACATGCCTTCCTTCGTGCTGATGAGATTCACGATCGCCGGGTCCACATCGCCCGAGCGAGTCCCCATCACCAGCCCTTCCAGCGGCGTCAAGCCCATCGAGGTGTCGATGGAATTCCCCGCCTTGATCGCCGCCGCCGAACAGCCGTTGCCCAGGTGCAGCGTGATGATGTTCGTCTGCTCGCGCGTCAGACCGCGCAGGTCGCGATAGCGAAACGCCACGTAGCGGTGCGATGTGCCGTGAAATCCGTAGCGCCTCACCCGATAGCGCCGGTACAAGTGATACGGCACCGCGTACGTGAACGCATGCTCGGGAAGCGATTGATGAAAAGCGGTATCGAACACGGCGACCTGCGGCGTTGCCTTGCCGAATATCTCCTGCGCGGCGCGAATGCCTTTCAGGTTGTTCGGATTGTGCAGCGGCGCCAGATCAATGCAGTCCTCGATCTCGTGCAGCACCTTGTCGTCAATCAACGCCGACTGGCTGAACAATTCACCGCCATGCACCACGCGATGCCCCACCGCTTGGATGTCAGCCGTGCTTTTGATCTCATCCACTCCCGACTCGTCGGAGGTGATGTAGCGCACCAGGTAATCCAGCGCGGCGGCTATGTCCTTCAGTGGAGCGGTGAGCTTCCGCTTCGCGCCCTCGCCCGCCTGGAAGGTGATGATCGCCTCGCCACCAGTGCGCTCCACCCCCCCGCCACACAGGCGCTGGTCCTCGCGCTTCTGGATGCGCTCCATGTCAGTTGCAATCACTTGAAACTTCAGGCTGGAACTGCCGGCGTTCAGGATGAGTACGTTCATGGGTTATGAGTCCTCGTGGGCAGTATGGCATCCGGGTCGGCTTGGGCGAAGTGAATTTCCAGTCGGTTGGGCAGGCGTTAGGCCGCCCGTGTGCATCGGACAACTGATTGAGGGGGCAAGCTACATATGCGGGAAAAAGTGTCCCACCCCGTAACGGCAGAGTAAATGTACTTCGAACCGCCCGTTATTCGGGCGCAAGATCACGGCCACTTCACGGTCAGAGCGTAGATCTCCTGGGTGCCGACGATGTCGCGGGTGAAGATGGGTGAGCCATCGGGGGCGACTGACATCATGGGACCGAAGACATACATAGGCCGCAGCAAGTTTTTCAAACTCGTGATTTCGTCGATCTTGCGATCCGAGAGTCGAATACGCATGGCCTTCGGCTCGGCGCCGCCCGTCGCATAATACACGTACTTCTGGTCCAGTGAAGCCGCAAAATCGACGATCAAGCCAGCGGCCAACAGTGCCCGCTTTCCACTTTGGAGATCGATCGCTACGAGCTTCGTGGAGTCGTCCGTCACGGCGATGACCGTGTCCGAAGTAATCCAGAGGCCGGCGCCGATGCCCTGCAACGAGGCGACGACAGAACGATTCCCGCTTCGCGGGTCAATCGTCTCCAACTGTCGGCTATTTTTCTCCACCCATTGTTTGCCTTCAGCTACGACTTCAAACAGGAGAGAGTTCCCATCGGGCGACCAGGACGACACGTCAGCATCCTTGCGCGGGATTTCGCGTTGAGATGTCCCGTCAATGTTCATCACGAATGGCTTCCCACCGTCAGTTGAGAATGCGACCCTCGTTCCATCGGGAGAGATTGAGGCGCTACCAACCCGGGTTGGGGGATAGGTGAGCTGCAATCGGTCTGAACCGTCCGCCCGACTGCGCCACAGTGTGTAGTCTGGATACGACACATAAGCGACCCATTGACCATCGCGCGAAAAGGTGAGATCAACCGCGGAAATGCCAGAAAGAAACGAAGTGAATTGACCCGACTTATTGTCATATCGGACGAGTTCTCCTCGCAGTTTTGAGCCGATTGCGAAGATGCGCTTCCCGTCGCGACTGGGACATAGGCTGGAGTAGAGCAATGGGCCGTTCGTGAGTTGCACCGGCTTGTGCTGTTTCTGTATGAGCCCGGTGTTCATCGGGAGCAGCCAGATGTCACCTCCGAGTCGCGTAACCACATAATTCCCATCGGGCGTCCAATAGCCGCAGTTAACCTGGTTTTGGGAGTTACCTCTCATGATTTCGTGATAGCCGGAGCCGTCCGCAGCAACTTCGGCGAGGTAAGCCGGATGGTCCTTTTGAGCAAGTGCACTCACAACAATGCGTTTTCCGTCCGGAGATACCTTCGGGCAACCCGTGGAGTCGCCAACCGCAAGAAGTTTACGAACATTCGAACCGTCTTTCTCGGCTGTGAAGAGGCCTGTCTGTTGGGCAAACACTATCCGCCCGTCGGGAAAGAAGCTTCCGTCTTGGCCTTCTATTGTGCCGAGGCGCCGCGACTCGCCGGTCGGAAGCGGTACGATCCACAGTGGATTAATGTCACCCTCGCCGTCGAAAACCATCAGAGCAGATCCATCCGGAGCAATAGCCGCAGTAAACGGATCAGTAAGCCGGGTTGAAACCTCGCTGGTGTCGCCTCCGGCGGTCGAGACCTGCATGATCTTCTCTCCGCCCGGAACGCCCTCGTTAAAGTAAATCCGGGAACCATCCGTAACCAATGCCCCGATTCCTTTCGTATGTCCGTCGTTGGTGATCTGCGTCACGGCTTCCACAACGGGAACCGCAGGAGGGCGACTCCACCAGCCGATTAGTGCCGTAGTGATTGCGAGCACCGCTGCAGATGCCGAGATCCACACCCATTTCCCGCTGGAAGCCGGTTGTTGTGCGGCGGATAGCGCGACCCATAAGCGTCGGCTGTCTGTAGGTTTGGGCTGGATGGCTGGCGTTGTTGACTCAGGGGGCCTCCTTTCAATCGGCTCCACTGGAGGAATGAACCGGTACCCTCGGCGAGCTAGGGTCTCGATATACCTCGGTTCCTGCGCCGAGTCGTCGAGTGCACGACGGAGGTTTTTGATAGCGGCGTTAATGCTGTGGTCGAACTCGACGATGGTGTCGTCGGGCCAGAGCCGGCGGCGGATCGCATCGCGGCTTACCACCTCGCCGCGAGCCTCGATCAGCATGCGAAGAATCTGCAGGGGCTGTTCTTGGAGCAGTATTTTTTTGACGCCCGAGGACAATTCGCCGCTGTTGAGGTCTAGCTCAAACGTCCCGAAACCCACGCGGGCGGGCGTCGGCGTCTTGATCAGATAGGGAGATGGTCTTGGTACGTCCATCCCGACACGTCCAGTAAAACCGCGGGCCCAACTACGAGAATTGGCGCAAATTTTACCACTTCGTGGAAGGTTTCCGCCGAGAGGCCGATGCACTCAGCGGGACTCCCACGTTAACAGCAGAAGAAAGGCCGCGAACGTCGGGCACCGAGCAACATTTCACTCGATTTCACTCCCATTTCACCCCGGTTGCATCGACGCCGAGCGCGACAGAATGCAGAATCGGCGGCATCTGCATTCCCGAGCAGAGGTGAGATGGGAAAAACTGCCTCTGCTAGTTGAGAGGTATCAGTATGAAATCGCAAACTTGCAAGCTGTTCACAGACTTGCGGCTGAGCGCGTTTGTTGTCGCAACCCTCTGCGCAGTCGCAATTACATGCCCGATGGTCCTATCGGCACAGACTGCTTCCACCAGAGAGAAGCACCCCACCATCATTACCTTCGATCCTCCGGGATCGACAGTCACCGTTCCCAGTCAAGTTAACCCCGCGGGGGAAACCGTGGGAGCCTACATTGACGCGAGCGGTGTGTTTCATGGTTTCCTGCGCGCTCCGGACGGTACTTTCACTACGTTCGAGGCTCCGGGGGCAGGCACAGGCTCCTTCCAGGGCACCCTCGGTTTTAGCATCAATCCGGAGGGGGCAGTCACGGGATACTACCGTGATGCCAGCACCGTGCTTCACGGCTTCCTGCGCGACCGTCACGGCACTTTCACGACGTTCGACGCTCCCGGCGCGGGCGCGGGGTCCTTTCAGGGCACATACGCCGATAGCATCAACCCGGCTGGGGCAATCGCGGGAATCGTCTTCGACGACAACAACGTGCTTCATGGCTTCCTGCGCTCTCCTGACGACACCATCACGACGTTTGATGCTCCCGGTGCGGGCACGGGGTCGGGTCAAGGCACGCAAGTCGGAAATTTCTGCGGCCTTAACCCAGCAGGGACAATCGCGGGATATTACTTCGACTACAACAGCGCGTATCACGGTTTCGTGCGCGTTCGGGACGGCGCAATCACGACTTTCGACGTTCCCGGTGCGGGCACAGGCTCCGGGCAGGGCACGTTAGCGGCGGGCATCGACCCAGCGGGGACAATTTCTGGATCCTACATTGACTCAAGCGGAGTGAGCCACGGCTACCTGCGCACCGCGGACAGTGCGATCACCGAATACGACGTTCCCGGTGCGGGCACGGGCTCCGGTCAAGGCACCACGGGCCTCTGCATCAACCCAGCAGGCACAATAGTCGGAAACTACCTTGACGCAAATAACGTGAATCACAGTTACGTGCGGACTCCGAAAGGCAAGGTCACGAAGATCGACGTTCCCGGCGCAGGCACGGGCGCCTTTCAAGGCACATACGCCGTTTCCATCAACCCAGCGGGCGCAATCACGGGATACTACATTGACGCGAGCGGTGTGTATCACGGCTTCTTGCGCTTGCCTTGTTCGCAGGGCGATGCCGATTGCCAAGACACTTGGTAGCTCGGCGCGCGGGTGGCCCGCCCGCTCTCATTGATGTCAAGAATATCTCTTGAGGGTGGCCCACTCCGCCTTCCGTCGGCGGGGTGGGGCTTCTCACGGCGAGGCCCAGACAACGTTCCAACAACAAGATTCGGGGCGCGTGGCCCCGCGCGGCGTTCTCAATTCCTGCGTCAACCTCGAAATGAGTGGCCCATCCCGCCTTCTTTTGGCGGGGTGGGGGTTTCCTCCGGGAATCGGACGCTCTCCAAGTCCCACATTGTGGGACTCCATAAGAAAGCCCAGCGACCCGGCGCTGGGAAAGCCGCGTGTTAGACCCCGGAGTCGGCTTCAGCCGACGGCACTCTTCAAGCGAGGACTTTTGAGTCCGAGCGACCAACCGCCCGCATCCTTATCACCCATCGACGTGATCCACGTCCTATCGCTCCCTGCCGCACTTTCCTAAACTCCGTCATGTTGAGGACGAGGGTTGTCCTGTCCCTCGTGATCGAGACCGCATGCAGACACCAACGCACCGGCCACTCACGCCCGCGTCTTACCCTGACTGCTACCTCTCGGGCCAGCTCCATCGCCCCGTAAGTGCCTTATTTTGGACGAATTTACCTCTAAGTCCCATGCGCTCAGGATTTTACGCGGTACTCACCTCACAACTCCTTTGTTTTGAGGATTTTGCAGAAAGAGGGGGAGGGGGGTACCTCAATCGGGTGGCCATTTATCCCATCCGTCGGGATATGTGGGAATTCTCCCAGTGCAGTCAGCGCCGCTTGGAGGGTTTGCCGTTTCGGGCCCACTTGCCGAGGCGGAATTCGCTGGAGAAGCCGGACATCTTGTCGCTGATGCGGACTTTGACGCCGCCG
>Ga0207761_1000702_pt1 | contig 11629 bp, 10 predicted proteins | sample LuqExpMetageno34_FD_187792 | JGI IMG/M metagenome (GOLD analysis project Ga0207761, IMG submission 187792) | Tropical forest soil microbial communities from Luquillo Experimental Forest, Puerto Rico - Sample 34 (SPAdes) | ecosystem: Environmental > Terrestrial > Soil > Tropical forest ... | reverse complement strand
CCGTCTTGGCGCTTGCGCCATAAATGCTCCATTGCCGCGAAGTCGGGTTGTACAGCCGGACTGCAATGATTTGAATATGGGTATGACTGGTTGCGCTCTCGACGTTCATTTCACTCAAATTGCCCCGCCCGTCCATAAAAGGCGTCGTGACCACCGTTCCGTCGTACTCGTCCCATTCGTTGCTGCCGGCCAGTCGATGGCCAAGTCTCTTGACGTGGGCCTTCCAGTTCCCGATCTCAAAGTCGAAGTCGTGCTGACCGTCGTGTGGCGTGGCGTTCTGAGCAGAATCGCCCTTCACAGCTGTTGCGTCGAGCGGTGCCGCTGTGACGCCTCGGTGACTAACCCAGATGATGGTCGCAATGACGAGCGACCAACTGATGTATCTGAAGAGTCTCGCCAATATGTCCCGTAGGCTGCCTCCCGCGAATGTCCGGCTCACGTCCACTACCCTGGCGGTCTGTCTTTTGAAGTTCATTTATCGGCCTCCCTTTGATATCGCTCTTCACCTTCTATGACGATTGCCAGAGTCATTCGCCTACACAAGTAGATGGCACGGGTGGATTCCTAGTACCCGCTTTGAGACGCGGGCATTCCCACCCACGAAATTCGCGCGATCGATCGATGGGCACTCCCACTAGCTTCGTTTTTGAGGACGTGGGTCGGTGTCAACGTGCGATTCCAGGGCTATAATCACGCCACTCACCGTCGGGCGTCCAAGTGCACTGTTTTTCTTCGGGAGGTTCAGTGAAAATGACATTTCCTGCATTTCTTCTCGCACTTCTTACGCTTCCAGCAGCTGCGCAACAGAAGGAAATGAAGCCGGACCTTCCGGTAGAGTCATGGACCGGCAAAACCATTCTGTTAATCGGTGCGCATGCCGATGATGATCAGTTGTCGCACGGTACTCTAGCGATGCTGCAGGCGCACGGGAATCAAATCTACGTTCTGACGCTCACCACCGGGAACGTCGGCACTCAGGATCCAAATCTGTCCCGGACGCAGCTTGCTCAGATTCGCAGGCAGGAGGAAGTCGCGGCTCTGGCAGAGTTGGGTATTCCCGGCGAACACTACATAAATCTCGGCTATGATGACGGCCTTTTGGAATTTGAAGATCGCAAGGCAGTCGTCGAAAACCTTGTTCGGTGGATTCGCAAGCTGCGCCCGGATGTCCTTTTCGCGTGGGACCCCGGCAAGAATTACCAGCGCTGGCACAAGTCGGACCACCGTGCGGCCTCCTATTTGGCCGCCGACGCGGCGCGGGCTGCGATGTGGCGATTGCTATTCGAGGGTCAGATCACTCAGGAGGGCCTGAAGGAGTACATGATTCCCGAATATCTTTTCTACAACGACCGTGACCACGACGATGAAAACCTTACCGTGGACATCAGCGACTTTGTCGAAAAGAAGGTCAACGCCGGAGCCAAATATGTCAGCCAATATGGACCCGGCTGGAAGAACTACAAGGCGCAGCTCTCCGAAACCGAACTGAAAGACATGAAAGAGATGACCCGCAAACGGGTTCGAATGAAAGACGGAAAGGCCTTCGAAGGCTTCCGCTACTACAGTGGTCTACCAGACTACCTCGGCAAATAGCGTAGATGTGTAGCCGATGGCGAGCCCTGGGTGACCCGGGTGCCGGTGTGTGAACCTGGGTCTTGGGATTCTCTTTTCTACTCGTACCGTAGCGCTTCCACCGGATCCAGCTTCGCCGCCTTCATCGCCGGCCACACGCCAAAAATCAGTCCAATGCTCACGCTCACCGCGATGCCTGTCATTGCTGCCCACGCCGGCACAACTCCCGGCCAGTTCAGCAGCACGCGAATCAGCAGGACCAAGCCCCACACGATGACCAGAGCGAGTAGCCCGCCTATTCCCGTCAACGTCATCGCCTCCAGCAGAAATTGCCACGTAATGTCCTTGCTCTTCGCGCCGATCGCCTTGCGCACGCCAATCTCTCGTGTGCGTTCCGTCACGCTCACCAGCATGATGTTCATCACGCCCACGCCGCCGATCAGCAATCCAATTGAACTCAGCACCACCATCGCCAGGTACACCATCTGCATGATGTTGTGGAACTCTTCCACCGTCTGCTGCGCCGTATCAATCGAGAAATTGTCCTTGCCGCCATACGGCACGCCGCGCCGCCGCTCCAGCACTTCCCGTATCTGGTCCACCGCGGTCTCCAGCATCTTCGGATAGGCTTGCGCGCGAATGTTCAGTTCATCCGCGGCCGGATACGTCTTCTTGAACGTGCTGAACGGGATCAGCACGCGCCGGTCTTCGTCGCCCATCCCGAAGCCGCCCTTCGGCTTCTCCACCACGCCAATCACTTGGAAATCGGTGCCGTCGATCATCACGAATTTCCCAACGGGCTTACCTTCGGGAAACAGCACCGGTGCGACGTTTTCCCCGAGCATCACCACTTTCTCTTTGTGCAGGTCGTCGCCCTCGCTGATGAATCGCCCTTCCAAGGTCGCGGCGTTCGCGTAAACCAGCCCGAAATTCGGCTGCACGCCGCGAAAATCAATCGCGCTCACTTCCCCTGATTTCGTGCGCACCGTATGCGCGTGGTCCCAGTCCGTCATGATAAACGCGGTCACGTTCTTCACCGCCGTACAAGACTCTTGCAGCGCCCTCGCATCCTCCAGCGTCAACGGCTTGCGCTGCCGCTCTTCCGGTGGAGGCGGCCCGCCATGCCGGCCCTGATCCCACTTGGTGATGAACGCGGTGTCCGCGCCGAACTGCTTGATGTTTTCCTGAATCTTCTGGTCGAACCCGGTAATCAGCGCCGCCACCAGCATAATGACGCTCACGCCCAGCACCACGCCGAACACCGTCAGCGCGCTCCGCAGCTTGTGGTTCCGCAGCGTGTCCAGTGCTTGCTTTAAGTTTTCTCCGGCAGCCTGTGCCATGATGCCCTCTATCCGTCCGCTCGTAATGCTTCAATCGGATCTAATTTTGCCGCCCGCATCGCCGGGAAAATCCCGAAAAACAGCCCCACTCCCGTTGCCAAACACAGCGAAATAATCACCGCGCTGATCGGCGTTTGCATCGGGAACGAGAACAACGCCTTCACCAGAAACACGACAAAATACGCCGAGACGATTCCGATGACTCCGCCAACCGCCGCCAGCACCGCCGACTCCGTCATGAATTGCAAAAGAATGTGCTTCTTCCGCGCCCCCAGCGACCGCCGCAAGCCGATTTCTCGCGTCCGCTCAGTAACACTCGCCAGCATGATGTTCATGATCACAATGCCGCCCACCACCAGGAACACGCTCACCAGCGCCATCGCCACTGTCGCCAAATTCCCCGTCAGGTCGTGCCACAGCGCCATGATCGAATCCGACCCGAGAATCGCGAAATTGTCTTCCGCCTGATCCGGCAAGTGGCGCCATGCCCGCAGGTACATCCGCGCTTCATCTTCGCTCGCTGCGAACAATTCCTGGCTCGGCGCCTGCACCATGATCAACACCCAGTCAGCTTCCGTGTTCCAGCCTTTGCGCCATGTCGTCAGCGGCATGACCATATAGTTGTCTTGCGATTCGCCGAACGCGCTGCCCAGCGCTTCCGCCACGCCAATGATCTGGTAGGTGTGCGTCTGCACCCGGATGGTCTTGCCGAGCGGGTCGGCGTTCGGAAAAAACTTTTTCACCAGATCCGGCCCCACAAACACCACGTCGCTGTGATGGTCCACATCCGCCTGGGTAATGAACCGCCCCTCCGCCACGTTGAGGTTCCGTACTTCGGCAAAATTCGCTTCGGCACCCATCATCCGTGTGTTCTGCATTGTCTGGTTGCCGCTTTTTACTTCGACGTTGTGGTCCTGCTCGCACGTCACCGCGCGCGCCAGCTTCATGCTCTCCCCGAGCCGCTCGCACTCATCCAGCGTCAGCAGCGGCCGCTTTTGCGCCTTGATGAACGCATCCTGGCTGGTGATGATGCCGAACCGGTCCACCAGAAAGACGTTCGCGCCCAGGTTGGCCACCCGGTCCGCCACATAAAAATTCAGCCCCGCGATGACGCTCATCACCGACACCAGCGTCAGCACCGCCAGGATCACTCCCAACAGCGTCAGGAAGCTGCGCAGCTTGTGCGCGCGAAGCGCATCCAGCGCCAGCTTCAACGTCTCCACAAACGTCAGCCAGCCCCGCCGGAAGCGTTCCCAGCGGGAAAGAGCCTTCTCGGCCGCTCCCGTAAGCGGCGGCACAGCCGTAACTTGGCCTATAGACACCGACCCCATCGCACTCTCCACTACCTGAAAGACGAAGTTCTTACCGCGTTTGTTTCAGCCTGATGGGTAAAATTCTCCCCGTTTAGACGCGCGTGGAAAGCAGCTCGGGGCGGTAATTTCCGGGAGCTTTCAGCAATTAAGATGCTTGATTTCCGTTCAGTGTCGGAGCGCACGTAACTCACGGCCAGGGAATAGGTTACAAGCTAAACACATTCGGGCCCGCGTTAGCTTATTCGTGTCGCCCCAAGCACCACACGCTTTTGCCTTCTCCTTGCCCGCGTTAATGTCATTTCATGTTGGCCGCATGGAATCCCGCGCAGCCCGAAATCACCGACCTGATCATCCAGCATGACCCCAGAACGCTTGAGCGGCTGCCCGTCCGGAAACAGGATGTACTGGAGGTTTTTGCAGGCTTCCGTAATCACAAGGCGTTGCGGGCTGTGGACGCTCTGCCGGATCTCGCCGGTATCCTGGACAATCGCGCGATCGACCGCATCCTCATTTCTACCCACTGGGAAATGCAGCGCCTCGCGGAAGAGTTCTACCACGGCCATCGCGTGTGGGATTTATTGCGCCGCCTCGTCTCCACCATTCGCTCCTCTGGCAACCGCGAAAAACTTCGCGTCATCGATGTGGGTTGCGGGATCGGTTACACCACGCGCTGGCTTGCCGCTCACATTCCTCTCGAGCATCACGGACTTGAGCTTGTCGGCATGGATCTCAATTCCACGCTTATTCGGGAAGCCGCGCGACTCGCGTCAGCCGAAGGGCTGAACTGTCACTTCATCCAGGGTGACGCCTTCTCCCGCGAACATTCCGGCCACATTTACCTCTCCACCGGCGTGATTCATCACTTTCGCGGCCAATCCCTCTGCGAATTCCTCAGCCGCCACGAACAGGCGGATACGCTGGCGTTCCTCCACTACGATTTTCAGCCTTCCTTCCTCGCTCCGTTCGGTTCCTGGTTCTTCCATTACCTTCGCATGCGTACCGCCATCGCCAAACACGACGGTGTTCTCTCTGCCGTGCGCGCCCACACCGCCGACACGCTTGTGGACGCCGCGCGATCCGCGGTTCCCGGATTTGCCTCCGGCATTTACGGCGCAAGAATCTGGAAAACGCCAGCGCCGCGCGTCTTTCACACGCTCGTCGGTATTCGTAGGCCGCTACTCGAGGAATTCCGCCAGCAACTCGGCATTCGCATGGTGCGGCTCGGAGAGTTGCGATGACCCTCTTCGTGCTGTACATCCTGGCTTTGCTCGATGGTCTGCTCTGCGGCGCCCGTGTCTCCATGGGCCGCTCGGCGGTAATCGCCAAGCGCGCTTACTACGTTCGCGCGCAGCTTCGCGGCATGCTCGGCGCGCAGATCGTCAGCACCATCTCACTTGTAGCGCTTATCCTGGTCGCGCTGACATCCGCCCATCTCGCCGCGCTTCGTGCCGACCTCGAAGCCGCCGCCGAGCGCATGCTCTGGATCTTCATTCCCTACGCCATTCTGGTCATCGGCAATATCCTGCTGCGTCTCGTTCCTTCCACGGACATTCGCAGCGCCACTAGCGTCATGATGCTGGGACCGCTCACCGCCATTCGGCCGCTCGTGATGATCGTAGGGGTGTTCTACGGAATCTGGTCCAGCGCGCTGTGGGAGACGCGCGCGCTCGGCTTATTCGTCCTTACGCTGATGCTGGGGCTCGAATTTGTGCTGAATCGAGTAGCCGCCCGCAAACAATCGCGCGAACTCGCGCAACTCGTGGAAGGATGATGGATCGCGAATACTACAGACTCGTCATTCCGAGCGCAGCGAGGAATCTCTCTTCAATCGCTTAACCGGAAGCAAGGTTTACTCGTACCGCAGCGCTTCCACCGGGTCCAGCTTTGCCGCTTTCATCGCCGGCCACACTCCGAAGATCAATCCAACGCTCACGCTGACGATGATTCCCGTGGCCGCCGCCCACAGCGGCACTTCGCCTCGCCACTCGAGGGTGTTGCGTATCAAGATGACGAGCCCGCCGACAAGCCCCAGCGCAATCAACCCACCTGCTCCGGTCAACGTCATCGCTTCCAGCAAGAACTGCCAGGTAATGTCGCTCCGCTTCGCGCCAATCGCTTTGCGCACGCCGATCTCCCGCGTCCGTTCGGTCACGCTCACCAGCATGATGTTCATCACGCCGATTCCGCCCACCAGCAGTCCAATCGAGCTCAGCACCACGGTAGCCAGCGCCACCGTGTCCACCATGTCGTGAAAGTTTGCCACTTGCTGCTCCGCTGTGGTGATCGAGAAATTGTCCTTGCCTCCAAACGGCACGCCCCGTCGCCGCTCCAGCACTTCGTGAATCTGGTCCACCGCCTCGTTCAGCCGCCCAGGCACCGCCTGTGCCCGCAAATTTACGTCATCCGCCGCCGGATACATTTTCTTCAGCGTGTTGTAGGGAATCAGCACGCGCCGGTCTTCCTCATCCGCGCCAAACCCGCCCTTCGCTTTCTCCAGAACGCCAATCACCTGAAACGCGTTGCCATCAATCAACACGTCATTTCCGACCGCACTGCCATTCGGAAACAGCACCGGCGCAACGTTCTCTCCCAACAGCACCACCTTTTCCTTGTGCAGGTCGTCGCCCTCGCTGATAAATCGCCCGGCGCTCAGCGTCGCATTCGCGTACACAATCCCGAAGTCCGGCTGCACTCCGCGGAAGTCGATAGCGGTGACGTCCCCGGCTTTCGTCCGCACTTTGTGCGTCGTTTCCCAGCTCGGCGCGATCCACGCCGTCACGCTTTTCACCGCCGGACACGCGTCCCGTAGCGCTTGCGCGTCTTCCGGTGTCAACGGCTTGCGTTGCCGCTCCTCCAGCGCCGGCGGGCCGTTCCGGCTGCGGTCCCATTTCGTAATGAACGCCGTATCCGCGCCCACCTGCTTGATCTCTTCTTCGATTTTCTGATTGAACCCGGTAATCAGCGCCGCTACCAGCATGATCACACTTACGCCCAGAACGACACCAAACACCGTCAGCGCGCTGCGCAGTTTATGCGTTCGCAGCGTGTCCATCGCTTGCCTTAAGTTTTCGCTATACGCCTGCGCCATCTCGCTACCCGTCCGCCCTCAGTGCTTCAATCGGATCCAGTTTCGCTGCCCGCATCGCCGGGAAAATTCCAAAGAACAGTCCTACCACCGTCGAGAGCACCAGCGAAATCACCACCGCGCTGACCGGCATCTCCATCGGGAACGAAAACGCCTTCTTCACAAAAATCTCGATTGCAATTGCGGCCATGATCCCGATAAACCCTCCCACCGCCGCCAGCGAAGCCGATTCCGCCAGGAACTGCAGCAAGATATGCTGCCGCCGCGCTCCCAGCGAGCGCCGCAAACCGATCTCTCGCGTGCGCTCGGTTACGCTCGCCAGCATGATGTTCATGATCACGATTCCGCCCACCACCAGGAACACGCTTACCAGCGCCATCGCCACCTTCGCCAGGTTTCCCGTCAGCTCCCGCCATAGCGACATGATCGATTCCGATCCCAGGATCCCGAAATCATCCGGATCGTTGTACCCCAGGTGGTGCCACGCGCGAATCAGCATCCGCGCTTCGTCTTCGCAAGCCTGCATGGACTCGCCGTTCGGCGCTTGCACAAAAATCGCGATCGAATCCGTCGGCTTGTGCCAACCTTTCTGAAACGTGCCCATCGGCAGCAGCATGTAGTTGTCCTGCGAACGGCCCAGCGCGCTTCCAATCGGCGCTCCTACTCCGATGACTTCATAGGTATGCGTTTCCGAGCGAATCGTCTTGCCGATCGGGTCGACATTCGGGAAAAACTTCTTGGCCAAATCGTCGCCGATAAACGCGACCTCCGAACGGTGATCGTCATCCGCCTCGGTTAGGAACCGGCCTTGTGCGATGTTCAGCCCTCGCACCTCCCCATAATTCGCGGTTACGCCGACAACCGAAGTATTCTCCATCAACTGGTCGCCACTGCGCGTCTGCGCGTTCATCCGGTCATAGCCAGCCACCGCTTTCGGCAACTTGGCGCTCTCCCGGAAGCGTTGATAGTCTTCCGTCGTCAGGATCGGCCGCCTCTGCGCCTTGACCCACTGATCTTCGCTGGTGATGATTCCAAATCGGTCGATCACCAGCACGTTTGCGCCGAGATTGGCCACTTTGTCGGCTATGTAGAAGTTCAGCCCCTCGATGATGCTCATCACCGAAACCAACGTGGCCACCGCCAGGATCACCCCCAGCAACGTCAGGAAACTCCGCAGTTTATGTGCGCGCAGCGAATCCAGCGCTAGCCGCATGGTTTCCGCAAACGTAACCCACGCTCCTCCAAAGCTTTGCCGCGTCGAGGCGCTCTTCGCCTTGGTCCCCGCAAACCCGGGTATTCCGGCGACGTTTTCAATGGGACTTACGCCCATGCCTAAACCACCCGCTTCCGAAAAAAGTGGATAACTGAGACGATACACCTATTTCTTAACTTGGCAAGTCAACCGAAGTTCCATTTTTTGCGTCCCGCCGGACGCCCATGTACCCTTCTCTCAGCCTTCTGCAACCCGGCCTGATCGCCGGTTATCTGATGATTATGGCTTTGCTTTCCATGAAATATAGGACGCTGCAAGGCACATTCAAGCGTCTTGCAAGCCATCTTTCGGCTGCTGCCCTCGCTTTTTTCATCAGTGTCGCCTGTGCGGCCGCCCAGACACCCTCGGATCCCCGCGACCCCGTCCAGCCTTCTGAACTTTTCGCCCACGTCATCGCGCAACAGAAAAAGAGCGAACTGGAGCTCGAGCAATTCGAACGCATCCAACGCATTGAGAGCCGCAAGCCCGGCGCCGATTCGTCAGCAGTCGAAACCCGCGCCTTCCGCCTCTTTCCCAACGGCACCGGCCTGAACAAGCTCCCGCTTTCGCCCGAAGGTATAACCACCGACTCCGCAGCCTATCGCGCCGAACTGGAAAAACTAGAAAAATATTTAGCCTGGATCGTCCAGGACGGCTCCTCGCAACGCGACGCCCACGCCAGGGCCGAGCGCAAGCGCAAAGAGCGCTTCGATCTGATCGAATCCACCCACCAGGCCTTTGATTTCACATTCCAGGGCAAAGAAACGCGCGGCAATCGTCAACTTCTGCGCTACGCCATGGCTCCACGAAAAGACTACAAGCCCACTTCCCGCATGACTACGCTCTTCACCAAAGTCCGCGGCACCATCTGGGTCGATGAGCAAACCTCGCAGCTCGCCAAAGTCGAAGGCGAAGTGACCGACGATATCTCTCTCGCGCTCTTTCTCGCCAGGGTCAACAAGGGCAGTCACTTTATGCAGGAACGCTACGAAATCGCTCCCGGCGTGTGGGAACCCACTTTCGAACAATATGACTTCGACGGCCGCCGCTTCTTTTCGTCCTTCTCCATCCACGAGCGCACCTTCTACACCGGCTACAAGCGCGTCGGCCCCCCCCGCGGGTCCCTCCCCCTAATTCGCTCCGAACTAACCAAACTCTCCCCCGACAAAAAACCGTAACCGCAAGACAAAAGGCGTGGGTGCCCCAGGTTCGGTTTTTGAACCTGGGTCTCGGGTTTTGGCCGGTGTCCACAAATTTGCGCTCGAGAGGTCTTCGGGTGCCGCACCCTTTGATTTGCAAGGGTGCGGATTTTGACGTTCCCAGATTCCCAATTCTGCGTCCGTGCCCGATTGAGCAAGCTCTCCCACAGGACAATCCACAACCTGTCGTCTTCCACTACACTGAAACTAGGTTCAGGTCAGCCCCGCCGCCCTGGAGGATCCATGTCCAGACGATTCCTCGCCGGCTTGCCTCTCTTTGTGCTCTTCGCTGTCCCCTGCTTTGCGCAGACCGACCAAACTCCGCCGCCAGCCAGCACGCCCGATTCAACTCCAAAAACCGCTCCAGCCGCCACCAACCCCGCCCCTCCCAAAAAAGTCTGGACCAACGAAGACGTCCACAAAAATACCGGTGTCTCCGTGGTCGGCGACAAACGCAACCAGAACTACCACATGACTCCGCAACAGCCCGCGGACGCCGCCACCGTCTCCCGCATCCGCACCAATCTCGAAAAACTCAACGCCCAACTCGATGACACCAATGAGAAATTGACCTCGCTCAAGAACTTCCAAGCCGGCGAGCCCTCGAAGGAAGCCGGGGAGCCCATCGACAAAGGCATCAATCGCGTTCCCGTCGACCAGCAGATCGTCAAGCTCGAAGCATCCAAAAAGAAGCTCGAAGCGCAGATCGGAGACTTGCTGGACGAAGCCCGAAAAAAAGGCATTGATCCGGGACAATTGCGCTAGCAATCTGAGAGTAGAACATGACTCGCACAACCACAGCGCTACTCGCCATCCTTCTGTTCGCCGGCAGTTCTTGCCGCGCACAATCGCCCGATTCAACCAGCAGCACGAAGCCCGCCACGCCAGACTCGACTGCACCTGCCAACAATGCGGAGAAGAAGAAACCCAAAAAGGTTTGGACCAACGACGAGATCGGCAAGGTCAGCGGCGGCGTTTCGGTCGTGGGAGACGCCAAGGCATCGGGCACTGACTCGAAGAAAACGTCGGACAACCCAAAACCTAACGATGAAGCCCGCCAGCGCCAGATTGACTCCTACCGCAAGCAGCTCAACGATCTCCAAGCGCAAATCGACGCCATCGACAAGCGCATCAGCCAGCTGAAAAACTTCAAGGGCGACAACACCGCCCCATCCGGTGGCATCAACATCAACCAGGGCTACAACATGGTTCCCATCGAAGATCAGGTGAAGCAGCTCGAGGACAAAAAGAAGCAGTTACAAGCAAAGATGGACGATGTCGAAAGCGACGCCCACAAGAACGGCATCACCTCCGACGACCTGCGTTAGAAGCGTTAGCGAAAAATCACTCAGGGGGTCGGAGCTTCAGCTCTGACATTAAGGTCGACGAAAAACCGGGCTTTAGCCCCTGAGGAACTGCTTTTCGTTTGGTTATTTCTTGAGATGGCCAGTCCCGCGCCTTACCGGTTGAATTCCCGTTCGTCGATCGCGTCGTACACGTACTGCACGTTCACGGGATGATTCCCCTTGCTGTCCGCTACGCGCACCGTCTCGACCAACTGGTGCCCGTCGCTTGAAACCTCAAACGTCCGGCTGATCTTCCCCTTGTGCGCCCCGACTTCGTCCGTCACCAGCTTGTTTCCATCCCACTTCGCGGCGATCTCCTCGTAATCCGGGCCTTTGCTCTTCTGCAGCTTGCGCCCATCGGTGTAGAACATCCGCCGGTGCTCGCGGTCGTCGGTCGATTCCACGGTCGGATCATCCGGCTGAGGTTGCAGGAATTTGACCTCCCGCGGAGGATTCACAATGTCCCCCATCTGGTCGTAGTCCGTGGAGTCGTCATGCGGGTATCTGTTTCCCCCGCCTCCG
>Ga0207761_1000700_pt1 | contig 11637 bp, 11 predicted proteins | sample LuqExpMetageno34_FD_187792 | JGI IMG/M metagenome (GOLD analysis project Ga0207761, IMG submission 187792) | Tropical forest soil microbial communities from Luquillo Experimental Forest, Puerto Rico - Sample 34 (SPAdes) | ecosystem: Environmental > Terrestrial > Soil > Tropical forest ... | reverse complement strand
GGGGAATTTGATCACATCGAAAAAGTCAGGGCCGCGGAGGTCATCGTCGCGTTCGGTGTATTGCGTGCTCAGGGAGAACGCTTCGATGGTGACATCGAGGGCGCAGGCGGCGGGATCTTTGGCGACGGTGATGGTGCCGGTGGTTTTATCGAATCGGCCTCGAACGACGCCCACGATGTGGTGCCAGGCGCTGAAGGAGACAAAGGTGTGAATGGGGTCGATGGAATAGGTGCCGGGAGGCGGAAGTTCGGCGGGAGTTGATTGGGTGGACTGGGTGCTGGCGGAGTTGTTGGCGGATGCTTGGGTGGCGGTCCTGGTGGATAGTGCCCGGCAGGAGGTTAAGAGTAGTAGGGTAGCGGCTGTTGCGAGGATAATTCTGACTCTCGAGAACTGAGTTCGGTCGCTTGCAGCGTGCATTTTGTTTCCCCCCCGAACCGTTTTGGATTGGCGATGCGTGGGAAGATACGCGTTTGGGAAGGAAAAAGTCCTGAAACGGGGCTGAAAGTGGTCTGAATTATCCTGAATAGGCGGAATCTGTGACGGCTCGGGAGGCTGCGGACACTAGCGGAGGACGGGGAGAAGCGATAAACTGAAAGTCTGTAGTTTGACGGCGCGCCCGTAGCTCAGCGGATTAGAGCGTGTGCCTCCGGAGCACAAGGCCGGGCGTTCGAATCGCCCCGGGCGCGCCAGAATCGGTTCTCCTTTGAGTCGAGGCAGTTGAGAGATACCCTTCCTCAAGAATGACAAGTGATCAGAACCTGTCTTGGAATCTGGCACCGGCCCTGATTCGCAGGTCTCAAATGGGCCCTATGCGAGTTGAGGCTTGCCCTTCCTTCGAGCGCACTTGGAAGCAGTTCCTCGATGAATGGATCAACGAGCCAGAATTGATTGCACAACAATGTCGGCTCCCTCGACCGTACACTTTGGTTGCATGACGACCATAGGTTCGGAAGGAAGGAGCCGAACATGATGTTGATAGGCGTAGATTACCATCCGAGCTTTCAGACGATTGCATTTTTTGTGGAAGAGACGGGTGAGTATGGGGAACAAGAACTAAACCACAGCGATGGACAAGCCGATAAATTCTATCGAGACCTGAAGCAGCGAAAAATCGATGTGCGGGTAGGCATGGAGGCTACGGGATACTCACGCTGGTTCGAGCGGCTACTGACTGAGTTGGGTTTCGAACTGTGGATTGGAGATCCTGCCGAGATCAAGGCCAAGCGAGTGAAGAAGCAGAAATTCGACCGCGAAGATGCCCGACTGCTTCTGAGGCTGCTGCGGGAGAATAACTTTCGGCAAGTGTGGGTCCCAGGTCCAGAGAATCGGGATCTACGACAACTGTTGTGGCACCGCCATCGGTTGGTGCAGATGCGCACCCGGATCATGAATCCGCTGCATGCGCTAGCAATGAACGAGGGCTATCGCTTGAAGAAAAAGCTGTTCAGCGAACAGGGACGCACACAGTTCGAAAAGCTCGCATGGGGTCCTTGGGCCAGTCGCCGCCGGCAAGAGTTGCTGGAATTGTTGGATCGCTTGAATCCGACGATTGAAGATCTAAGCGCAGCCGTGGAACGGGCCAGGAAGAGACCGGAGGTGAAGCGACTGATGACGCATCCCGGGGTAGGTCCGGTTACCGCACTCGCCTACGTGTTGATCATCGGGACTCCAGCTCGGTTTCAACGCGGCAAGCAGATCGGCACGTATGTAGGGCTGATCCCGTGCGAGGACTCCAGTGCTGGCAAACAGCGACTAGGGCACATCACCAGGCAAGGCAGTTCCTTGTTGCGCTTCTTGTTGGTAGAGGCCGCACAAGCAGTGGCACGCGTTCATCCGGATTGGAAACGCCGGTATGTTCACCTGGCAATGCGTCGACACAAAAGCATTGCCAAGGTGGCCATGGCGAGCAAGCTGGCCATTCGGCTGTACTGGATGTGGCGGAATAGCTGTGAGTATTCAGCATCAGTAGGATTCGGTTCGTACGTGGGACAGCCCGGATTAAGGTATGGCGGGAAGTAAAACACCGCGCTGATGATTGGGCATCCCGCTCCCTGCGAAGGGAGTTCGAATTACTAATCATGGTCGACGTTTTGATCGAAGAGATGCTTGGGTCGGACTGAACCCGACCGAAAGATTACGAGCGAGCCGTGGTCGTCGAAGGAAGGCCAAAGAGAACCAGGAAGACCACTCTTCGGAGTGAACGGAGAAACACGCTCAGAACGAATTTGACAGGGCCGACATTGTTAGAGATGCCCGTTTACTTGGCCCTGGCGGATTTCCCCAGACATCTGTCTGGACAGCTTGCTGAGAACAACAACGCGGTCCTCGAGCGCGTTTTCAAGATCGTGGAACGTTTCATCGTGGAAGGCGACGGATACGTCAGAGAAGCCGCCATTGTTGGTATCATCGAAGATTTGCAGAACACCAATCTCCACGACGGAACCACGCCAGACCAATACCTCCCCTTCCTGTTGCCTCAAACTATGCGCTGGTGGGGCAAGGTCAATGCCTTCTGGAGTGAAGGCCGAATTCTCACCGATGACTAAATCTCCGTGGACAACTCTTTTCGGACGCGGCGCACTTGCGAAACTTACGATAAAAGTTTCGAGACTCTCGGGGCGCGCCGGAAATCTGCTCTCCGAAATTTAACGTTCGAGGGCGGGGCGGTCCCAGTGGGCGAGGTCGGCGGCCAGGTTGTAGGTGCTGTGGAGGAAGTCCATCAGCGCCGATTTGGGATTCGCTGCGGTCCGGACGGCGTCGTAGGGGAGTAGATACTCCTTCAGTTTCGGGTGGTAGTAGGCCGCTTCGGGGCGGAAGCGCTGGTTGGCGAAGCCGGGCGGCTCGGGGGCGGCGTAGGAATAGAAGTGAGGCGAGGTGATGTCGCCGCCGCCGGGCCAGAAACCCGCGCTGCTGACTTCGTGAGAGTAGGCTTCGCGGGTGATGGCGTCGGCGCCCGGTGGTTCGGGAGCTTTTCTGCCGGAGAAGCGTGTTACCGCCAAGTCGAAACTTCCCCAGAAGAAATGTACGGGACTGACTTTGCCGAGAAAACCGGCGCGGAATTCTTTGAAGACGGAGTCCACCCAGACGAGGATGCGCCAGAATTTGTGAACGGCTTCGGGATCGTACGAGGCATGAATGTGGTCTTGTTCGAACGGGATGGGGTTGGGAATCTCTTGAGGCATGGTCCAGATCTTCACAGGGGCGTCGAGTTCGGCCAGCGAGGCCATGAATCTCTTGTAGAAGTCGGCGACGCTTTGGGCGACCAAGGGCAATGCGACGAGATAGTGATCGCAGTCCTCGATGATTAGTTTGTGTTCAATAAAATCGAAGCGAATCTCGATGGTCTTCGAGCCGTAGGGCATGGGTGATGTGGTCATGCCGCGGGCGGTCAGGTAGAACGGAACATTCCAAAAGTGGTTGACGAGCGGACAGAGCTTTAGACGCACCTTGCCGACGATCTGCGTCCACATGTGGAGTGTTGCGAGAGTGTCGTTCCAACTCGCTAGAGGTAACGCGGGCAGGAAGTCGCGTTCACGCGCTCTTTCGGGTTCCATGATTCCATCCCTGACCTGGTGGAGAGAATGTACACCAGAGATTGGAACTGAGTGAGAGGAATCCCGATTCCACTCCAAGACCCAGGTTCTCACACCGAACCTGGGGCACCCAGATCCGTCCATACGTTCATGCGTGGTTACGTCCAGGGAATCCAGGTTGATTCGATTTTGGGCGGGTGGAGTAGGGTTTGAAAGACGACGCAGTATTGCTCGGTCTTTTCCTGCAGTGCGCGCAACTGGTCGGGCGTGGCATCTGGCGCGTCGAGGTGGAATTGAACGCGGATGGCCTCGAATCCAACAGGAACATCCTTGGAAAGGCCGAGCGTGCCTTGCAGGTCCATATCGCCGCTGACGGTGACCTGGATGTGACGCGTGGGTACACCCATGGCGGTGGCGACTAACTGGCAGGTGAGTTGGGCGCAAGCGGCCAGCGCGCCGAGGAGCAGGTCGCCGGAGCACGCAGCAGTGCTGTTGCCCCCAACGCCTTTGTGTGCTTCGGCCTGGTAGATGGCGCGGCCGATATCGACGGAGCAGGATAGAGGCGTGGAGGTCTCGCCGGCTTTGGCGGTGAGAGTAATGCGAGAGCTTTGCGGGTCGCGGCGATATTGGTCTTTCAACGGTTTCTGAATCGATCGGATGTCCATTCAGCCTCCGAGCTGAGTTTGTCGTGGCTTGGCCAGGACCCATCCTGAGGAGAAAGAAGGCTAATAACTCAGACTGGGAGCGCACGGCATTAGACTGTGGCTCAGCAGGCAGATCTTTGCAAGAAAGAGAGCCCCTCTTACGTTTCGTTAACCGAGATGTCATTTATTACAGTTGCTGTGGAGATGACCAAGGCATACGGTTCATACGTGGGCCGCCCGATGCATGGGGGGGTCGCTATGAACGGTCTTCGAATCGACATCGGTGCAATTCGTGATCAGTTGAGGGCCGAGCGGAGCCCGGTTGTTTAAACGGTTCGGGGGGGATCCTTCAAACACCCGGCTAGCGATTGACATTCGATTGATCGACGATCGGATTGCAGAGTTGGCAGAAATCACTCTAACTGATCGGTTCGTAAAGAAGCCGCCGATTGGCCCATCGTCTCTGAAATCAGCCTGAGGACAATCAACCGACAGAAAATTAGACACGTCGCTTTGGTGTGTAATGAATGTTACAAACGATGGCCGTAGGCATCCAACGAGGCGCAACGAGGGAGCGGACATGGCGACGATTCTAATTACCGGTGCAAATCGTGGGTTGGGACTGGAGTTTGCGCGGCAATATGCGGAGGACGGGTGGAAGGTGATCGCCACGGCGCGCAAGGTGGAGAGAAACGGGACGTTGGCGGAGCTGGCGAAGGCGAGGAGAAATGTTTCGGTGAAGACCCTCGATGTGGCAAGTGAGGAATCGACGAAGGGACTTGCGCGGGAGCTGAAGGGAATACCGATTGACGTTCTGGTGCTGAACTCGGCGATTTACACGCGGAATGGGAATAAGCTGGGGGAGTTGAACTACGAGGGATGGCGGGAGAGCTTCGAGACGAATGTGTTGGGAGCGGTGCGGGTGGCAGAGGCGCTGCTGGAGAACGTTGCGGCGAGTGAGAAGAAGCAGATCGTGGCGATCAGTTCGGGGATGGGATCGGTGGGAGACTTGGGAAGGACGATCGGTGCAGGGCCAGCGTATCAATACCGAACGACAAAGACGGCATTGAATATGACGATGGCGATTCTGGCGAAGGATGTGGAGGCGCGCGGAGTCAGCGTGGTGGTGATGAGTCCGGGATGGGTGCAGACGGACATGGGCGGGACCGGCGCGGTGTTGACGCCGGAACAGAGCATCAGCGGGATGAGGAAAGTGTTGGCGGGGAATCCGAAGGAGTTGAACGGAAAATTTTGGAGCTACGACGGAACGACTTGGGCGTGGTAGTTCTGAGGAGCACCAAAACACGACCTGCAACCCTAAGACCCGGGTTCACAAAGCGAACCTGGGGCACCCAGCAAAACAACCCGGCACGGACGGCTACTTGAGGAGAGGGCCGATTATTTTGAAGAGAGAGGCACCGAGCAGGGCTGCGCCGGGAATGGTGAGAATCCAAGCCCAAACAATCTTGCGGGTCACACCCCAATGGACGGCGGTGAGGCGGCGGGAAGCGCCGACGCCGACGATGGCTCCAGTGATTGTGTGTGTGGTGCTGACCGGGATGCCGAAATGAGCGGTGCCGAGTAGAGTCATAGCGCCGGCGGTCTCGGCGGCAAATCCCCCGAAAGGGGTCAGTTTGGTGATGCGCTGGCCCATGGTTTTGATGATTCGCCAGCCACCGGCCATGGTGCCTCCGGCGATCGCCAAGTGCGCGCAGATGATGACCCAAAAAGGAACCTTGTAGTTGGGGAGCAGGCCCGCGGAAACGAGGGCGGCAGTGATGATGCCCATGCCCTTCTGCGCGTCGTTGGTTCCGTGGCCGAGGCTGTAGGCGCCGGCGGAAAGAAGCTGCAAACGACGGAACCAACGGTCGACCCGATAAGGCTTCTGGTTATGAACGACCCAGGTGGTGAGCACGCTCATGGTCAAGCCGGAAACCAAGCCGATGAGTGGCGAGAGGACAATAAAGAGCACCGGAAAAAGCCAACCACCGAGAATGAGGGTTTTGGTGCCAGCAAAGGCGACTGCCGCGCCTCCATAACCACCCATGAGGGCGTGGGATGAGCTGGTGGGCAGGCCGAGGAAGAGCGTGATGAGATTCCAGAAGATTGCGCCGAGCAGGCCGGCGATCAGGACGCGGGTGTCTACCATCTCGATGTGCACCAGGCCTTTTCCGATGGTGTTGGCGACAGCGGTGCCGAAGACGAAGGCCGCAACGAAATTCCAGAAGGCCGCCCAGATCACTGCGCGAATGGGCGTCAGGACGCGGGTGGAAACAACCGTGGCGATCGAGTTAGCCGCGTCGTGCCAGCCGTTGGAGAACTCGAAGGCGAGCGTGAGGAAAACGGTTACGATGGCTAAGGTGTAGGAGTTCATCTGGAATCCACTGGAAGAGAGAAGCAGTCTCGCTGGAAAGCCGGGTCAGCGCGGAAGGTTGTCGAGAAGGCCCTAGGCATTTTTCAGGATGATGCTTTCGATGACGTTGGAAACATCCTCGCACTTGTCGACGGCAGCTTCCATGACTTCGAAGATTTCCTTCCACTTGATAATTTGCACGGGGTCCTTTTCTTCGGCAAAGAGGCGGCTGATCAATCCGCGGCAAATGCGGTCGCTCTCGTTTTCGAGGCGATTGATTTCAATGACGCGCTGAATGGCCTGGGTCGGCAAAGGAATGGCGTGAATCGCGGCGGAGAGTTCCATGGTGGAAATGGTGAGAACCTTGGAGAGTTCGGCTGTGCCGGCACGGACCTCTCCGATTTCGTAAAGAACGAAGCGGCTGGCGGCGGCGTCAACCAAATCAATGACGTCATCCATAGTGCCGCAGAGCTCGTGGATGTCTTCGCGGTCAAACGGTGTGACAAAGGTCTGATTCAGTTTGCGGAAAATGTTGTGGCTGATTTCGTCGCCGGAGTGCTCGATCTTCTTGATGTGCTGAACTTGTTCGGCAACGCCAGTATAGTTTTCGAGCAATTGAGTGAGGGCTGTTGCGCCGGATACGATGTTTTCCGCTTGCTGCTGAAAAAGGACGAAAAAATCCTTTTCGTGCGGCATCAGCCGCTGCAAAAAAGACATTTGTGGCGCTCCCCCCTGAGGAGCGAAGGTGAGACTGCGTAAAGTTTAGTTGAAGAGAGAACGGGCAGCAATGGCGGGCATCACGTGAGCCAATGCACTCAGTCAAAATCGGCACCCTTATAGAGCAAGACGCAAGCACAAACAGACTCAAAAGGTGCAACCCCAAGAACCCGGGTTCACAGACCGCACTTGGCGCACCCCGAGCCAGTATGCCGAGCTTGGTTACTTTTTCTTGCGGGACCTGAAGCGTCTGCCCAGGAACCCTTTGACACGGCGTAGCAGGTGGGGTCTGGGCCACTTCAACTGGCGCGGATACTCCTTGGGTGCGACGACGACTTCGGAGACGTGTCCATTCCTGCATTCGGCGGTCACGGATTTGGGAAACTTGCGGACCCAGGATTTGGGTTTGGTGTCGGCGTAAGTTAACGAGCAAATGAAAGCGCGCTCCGCGCAACCGGGCTCGGCACACGCGGCCGGCACCCAAAAGGGGTTTTGTTTCTTGGGAATTTTGTCAATCTGGCGAAACTCCTGCGTTTGGAAAACAGGAAGGACAGTAGGGTGCTTCCGATTGAAATGCGGACAGAGGAAGTTGACGACTTCCCCTTCGACAGGGCTGAAAAGATCTTCCACACAGAGAATCGGGAAGAGGAACTCTTCCTGACATTCTGCACAGCGAAGCACGCGGGCCAACATAAACGGCTCCTGTTCTCATCACTCCAATCCCCTGGCCCTAGGTACACTTCAATGTTGTTCGGTGAAAAAGTCAAATTGTGTGGAAACGGGTGTGTCTATTTTCGCCATGACGAGGATTGTGAACTGCAAGCCCAAGACCCAGGTTCACACACCGAACCTGGGGCACCCGGTGCCCAACGACTTTCAGGATTGAGGGCAGCGGGAGTTGAGCCAGTCGCGGAATTTGGCTTGTTCTTCGGGGGACATTTGTTCCCAGCGTTCCTGCATACGGTGGCGCCAGTGGCGGCGATAGCCCGAGCGGGGGCCGCTGCCACGGAGTCCACCGAAGAAGAGCCAACTGAGAACGAGCAGACCGAGGCCCTGCCAAAACGTGATGGCGGGGAGATGGAAGAGCGCGGGCATGAGCCAGTTCCACAGATGGAGAATGATCTCGCCAAAGACGAAGAGGGCGAGCGGCATAATAAGGAGAACAAACATAACGATCTTAGTGATCTTGCGCGTACGGCGCGAAGTTGCTTCCTTTTCGAATGACATGGTTCACCTTCCCTTCCTGGTGCTGAATTCCGTGTAAATCTCCTGGAGCCTGCGGCGGAGATGAAGGACCGCGTAGTGCTTGCGGGACAGCAGAGTGTTTAGCGGCAAACCCGTTTCCGCGGCGAGTTCCTTGAAGCTGCGGCCATCGATTTCATGAGCGATGAAGACCTCGCGCTGTTCGGCGGGTAGTTCGTCGAGGGCGTCCTCGAGGGCGTCGAGCAGGACTGAGCGGGCGTAGGCTTCATCGGGGCCGGCGTCCTTGGATGGCAACAGGTCTTCGAACGATAGCGCTTCGCCATCGGCGGCGAAAGTCTTCTGGTCCGCGAGCGCTTCGGGCTTCTTGTTGCGGAAGAGGTCGGTGATGCGATTGCGCGCCACACGGAAGAGCCACGCGCCGACCTGCTCGATCGGCTTCATGAGGCGGTAGGCCTCGACGAGTTCGGCGAAGACGTCCTGGAGTATGTCCTCGGCGTCGAGGGGATCGGCAACCCGGCGGCGAATGAAGTTGCGTAACCGAGGCCGTTCACGGAGAACGGCTTCGGAGATTCGGCGGTCCTGATCGTCGGCCATGCGGCTGATGGTGAGCGCTTGCGTCATCTATTAGGGATGACGGATGACGGGCAGGAATATTTTAGGGAAAAGTCGCGGAAAGCGAAGTGAGGAAGGGAAAAGCGGTCAGCCTGTCTTCCGTGGTCCGAGCAAGTAGAAGGAGACCCTGCAAGACAAGTTAAGAAGAGGAAGCAACCTCAAGACCCAGGTTCAAAAAGCGAACCTGGGGCACCCACCAAAGTCAAAATCCGCACCCTTACAAAGCAAAGGGTGCGGCACCCAACTCCGAAAACCAGCTAGCGTCCATCAGTGGCCGAAAACATTCATCGCGCAGACTACGCGCGATGGCGCAAAGTTCCGCAGTCCGCAGACTCCGTTCGGAATGACGGAATCAGGATTTGAACGTCAGTGGCGAAGGGCCCAATAGACGACGGCAGCGCCGACAATGACGCCCAAGGTGAAAAGGACGACAACGCCAGCGGTAAACCACTTGGAGTGGTGGATGGGGGCGGCGAGGGTGTTTTCGCCATTCGACTCGACACCGTTTGTCGCCGGTGCGGCGGGAAGCGGCCTGGGGCGAATGGAGCCAGGCGGGGGCATATCGGTGAAGTCAACTTTGGCAATGAAGGAGTAGCCCTGGCGGGGAATGGTTTCGATGAAGGAAGGCTCGTCGGGCGAATCGCCGAGGATCTGGCGCAGCTTGTTAACGGTGGTGTTGACGTTGGCGTCAAAGTTGACGTGGACGTCGGCGGGCCACAGGCGTTCGCGAAGCGCTTCGCGGGTGACAATTTCGCCGGATTTCTCGATCAGGACGAGAAGAATTTCGTGAACTTTAGTCGGCAGTTTGATGCAAGCGCCCCCGCGATACAGCGCCTGCCGGCGAAGATCATAGACAAACGGCGAGAAACAAATATAACGCTGAGTAAATGAAGATGGCGCAGGCGCCGGCCGCGATTCTTCTTCAAAACCTTGGAAAGCTATAGGACGCGTAGTCATTCTGTTCACCTTTGACCAACCGACCGGCAGCAAAACACCACCGAGGTTCCACTCGCCAAAGGCCCCCGCGAAAAGAAAAAAGCGGCAGCTGGAGATACGTTGTGAATAGCTGGAAAATTTCGACACACCTGCCTTCACTTCGTACCCCGCATTTCCTCTATAGACGAAGAGATACGAGAAAAGTTGTCAGAAAGATCGGCGAAAAAGTAGCGGTGACAAATATTTTACGAAAGTCGAGTGATGAGGCTCCAGATACCTGAACGAACTTGAGATAAAGACTCCGCAAATATCGAGGATTGACCACGGGTGAGTGCCGCGCACGACGTAAATAACAGAAAGTGCAGGAGATGGAGAAGCGGTAAAGATAAAGGAAATGGCCGCCGAAATGCATTTTCGGCGATGACCTGCTGGTTCGTCACAGTGTTCGTTTTCGAATGGTGTCCCACAAACGAACAGCCGCGGAAGGACCAGAGTGAAGCATTCCGTAGTGAGCGAAAGGATGGGGGAATGAACAATTCCGAGCGTAGTGATAAGCGTGTGGCTGGATGGCGAGTTACGTTGGGATTCGCCTTTGTACTGGTAATGGTTTTGAGTTTGTTGTGCCTCGCGGTAACACCGGCGAACGCACAAAAAACGACGGGCACTCTGCGAGGACAGGTGCTCGACCCGCAAGAGGCGGCAGTGCCGGACGCGGAAGTAACCGTGACGAACGAAGCGACGGGAGTCTCGGTAAAAGTGATCACCACATCGGCGGGAACCTATACGTTACCGAGTTTGCTGCCGGGGGTGTACCGGGTGTCGATCGAGGCCAAGGGTTTCAAAGGTTTTGTGCGCCGTGACATTAACGTGTTGTCGAACCAAGATAATGTGGCGGACGCCAAGTTGGAACTCGGGACCGCCGCGGACACGATTGAAGTTTCCGCTGGAGCAGTGCAAGTGCAGACCTCGTCGTCGTCGCTGGATAACACGTACGACGCGCGCGATGTGCAGCTACCGAACGCTCCGGGGACGCTGAACGGAAGCCCATTGAACCTGGCTGTGCTGGCACCGAACATAATCGCGACGCCCGGCGGGACAAACGGAGTCGGAGGTAGCGTAGGAGGCACGCGGCCGCGCGACAACAATTTCACGGTGGATGGAGTGGACGACAACAACCTTGGCGTCACCGGGAACAATTCAACGGTGATTCCCGACGCCGTGGCGGAATTCAATGTCACGACAAACCAATTCAGCGCGGAGTACGGGCATTCTGCGGGCGGGCAGTTCAGCCTGGTAACCAAGACAGGAACGAACAATTGGCACGGATCGGGTGAGTGGTACAACCAGAACCGCAACTACGATTCGCTGGACAACCTGACGAAGAACGCGATTGCGTCGGGGACGATTCCGGGTAAACCCGCGTTCGACAACAACCGATTTGGCGGCACGGTCGGCGGCCCGATCGTGAAGAACAAATTCTTTATTTTCGGGGCGTATGAATACACGACGCTGCACGGCGCAGGGACTCCGACGCCACTCATCGAACCCACGGCAGCCGGTTTGACTACGCTGAACAGTATGGCTGCGGACCAGCAGGTGAAAGACATACTGGCGAATTTCCCGGCAGCGCCAGCGGCGG
>Ga0207761_1000699_pt1 | contig 11661 bp, 5 predicted proteins | sample LuqExpMetageno34_FD_187792 | JGI IMG/M metagenome (GOLD analysis project Ga0207761, IMG submission 187792) | Tropical forest soil microbial communities from Luquillo Experimental Forest, Puerto Rico - Sample 34 (SPAdes) | ecosystem: Environmental > Terrestrial > Soil > Tropical forest ... | reverse complement strand
AGCGACCGCAGTTGCAAACGGGCTCTTTTATGCCCTTGGACAACAAGCCGTTTCGCTGTATTCGCCCCCGACTGTGCTCTACACATTCGTCAAGAACTAACCCCGAGCTGACTTGGATGATGCAAGAGATTTGCTGGTCGGTCTGAAAGGCAAGTACGCCCAGCGGGCGCGCTTCAATCAAAGTAAGGGGATGACGTTAGAGCGGTTGGGAGAGAGACGCGTTATGGCATTCAAACCGAGAGAATCAAATGTTGGGATTTACCCCCTAACCAGTATCCTGATTGCAGTCCTTGGATTTCTCGCGGCAGCCTGCGCGCAGAACCCTGTGCCACTCGCAGCCCCAGCGCAGGTCGGAGCGCAGAATCGAGGACAACACATCAAATCTCTCCCGCACCACCCGCTGAGTTTGCCCTCTGGGAGCTCGTTTCCGGGGCGTGCGAACGCAGCGCGCCCGCGGGCAGCGGCCTCGCCAGACATTGTTTGGGTTCAGTGTCCATCCGAGGCGCAGGCCCTCGGGGCCACGTGCGGCACACTCCCGGTGCCGTTTGACCGCCAACATCCCAACGGACCGACGATTGGAATCTACTTCGAGCTCTACCTGCACACCAACCCAGGGCCCGCGGTCAGCGCAATCCTCTTGAACACTGGCGGACCGGGCGCAGGCACAACTGCGGATTGGTTCAGAGCGAATGTATTCGCATGGTTTGGGCAGAACCTCGACGTCCATGACTTATTGCTTATCGATGATCGCGGCCGCGGCCGATCGGCGGCAATCAACTGTCCGGAGCTGCAGCACGGAACCGCGCAGTTCTGGGTCGCAGAAAGTGACTGCTCTGCACAACTAGGAAGCGCCGCCAGCTGGTACGGAACCGGCGATGTCGCTTTGGACACAGATGCCGTACGGGCTGCACTTGGCTATGACAAGGTGGACTACTGGGGCGCGTCTTATGGGGGCATCGATGTAACCGCGTACGCTACTCGATTTGGCGAGCACCTGCGCTCGATCGTGCTGGACGCACCCGAGGGAACGCCCGGACTCAGGGCATTCTTGTTGGACGGCGACTCCGCCCGGGCCACGGTTCGCGAGGTTCGTCTCGATTGCCTTCGTTCTCCGACTTGTTCCGCCGACCATCCCAACCCGGACGCCGAGTTTGTCCAGCTCATTCAAGCTATACGCAACAATTCTGTCCAGGGGCCTGCCTACGATGCAAGCGGCAATCTGGTTTTCGTGACACTGGACGAGGCCGCCCTGCTTTACCTTGCCATATACGAAACAGGCATGTTCGTCAGTACAGGCGAGCTGTCGGCGGCAGGCTACTCGCTGTCACGCGGCGATGCTGCCCCGCTGCTTCGCCTCGGTGCAGAGTTTACTCCGCTGGTATTCGACTATGGCGACCCGACCATTTTCTCGCAAGGCGACTACTTCGCCGCCATGTGCGTGGACGCGTACGAACCGTGGGATTGGTCCGCATCTGTACCTGAGCGAAAGAGACAGTTCGCCGACGCCGTAGCTGACCTCCCCTCCGGCTACTTCACACCGTTTTCCAAGCTTGCGGGCACAAGCCTGGCGGTGAGCCTCGAGAAGGAGTGCCTGTGGTGGCAAAAGCCAACTCCGTCAGCGCCCGTTGTCCTACCACACCCCGTATACCCCAATGTGCCCACACTCGTGATGAGTGGCGATATGGATACGGTCGTGCCCAGGGAAGAGGTGCAGCAAGTGGCTGCGTTGTTCCCAGGAAGTACGTTCGTACCCGTCACAGAAGCCGGCCATGCCACCATCTATTTCACGCAGTGTGCCGCCAACCTTGAGTCGCAGTTTATTGAGACGCTACAAGTCGGGGATACGAGTTGCGCAAAAACTCCTGAGACGGTGTGGCCCGCGCTAGGTCGATTTCCTCTCGTCGCTTCTCAGGCCCGTCCAGCAGATGTCGTTCCCGGCGCGGGCAATCAGGTCGGCCTGCCAGAGCGAAAAGTGGTCACCGTCGCGGTTGCAACTGCTGTGGATGCTCTGAAGCGCGCTTCAATCGGGAGTGGCAACGGCGTGGGTCTCAGGGCAGGCACTTTCCAAACCAGCATCGATACCAACGGAAACCAGACAACGACTCTCACCGACTGCGCTTTCGCCACGGACGTAGCGGTGAATGGCACGGTCCTGTGGGGAGCTGATAAGTCATTCGTTGCCGATTTGACCGTAAGCGGCGCGGGAACCGCTGGCGGAACCCTGCACGTCGAAGGGACTTGGGAAGCTCCCGGACCGGTTGGCATGTTCACGATCTCGGGGACGCTCGGCAGCCGCAGAGTTGCCGCGTTAGTTCCCGAAGCGTAGGTGTCCGGCTGGTTCATCAATTCGAGATTCCGACGGAATGTCGGTCGGCGCTAACCATCAACTCCCATCATGGAGGAGATAAAGCGATGAGAAACATAAGAAGAACCATGCTGGCAACACTCGCGATCACCGTACTCGCAGCTTTAACAGCGCAGTTTGCGGCGGCATCGACGCTGCGAGTGGGTATTTGTGCCGTCGGCGAAGATGATAAGGAGCACATATCCGGCCACTATTCGACAATTCAAGCTGCGGTGAATGCCGCTGCACCGGGAAGTAAGGTGCTGGTCTGTCCGGGAACCTATCCCGAGCAGGTGGAAATCACCAAACCTTTGACTTTGAAAGGCGTTAGCAGTGGCAACAGCGGAGCAGCGGTCGTTGTGCCGCCGCCGGGGGGACTGATTGTCCCTTTAGGCGGCTTCACAGTCAGTGCACCACAAATCTTTGCCCACGACGTAGCGGGGCAAGTCAACGTTTCGAACATTACCGTGGATGCCGCCAACAATAAGATCACAAATTGCTCTTCGCCCAGCTTCATCATTGGCGTGTACCTGCTAAATGCAGCGGGCACGATCGAGAACGTTGTCGCTCGTAACCAGAACACCCTGGGTACCAGTTCCTGCTTCAACGGTGTCGGTATTCGGGTCTATGGAGACGCTATTCCGTCTGACGTTACGGTTCGAGACAACACTGTCAGCGCGTTTGACTCGATGGGCATCCTGGCTCAGGGGACGGTCGAAACGGCAACGATCCACGACAACTCTTTCACAGGAGATCCCGGAAGCGTGGGGATCATGATTTTTGGCGGTGTGATCACGACCGTGTCTGACAACTCCGCTACCGGAGGCACGAGCGGCGGCGCTGGAATCAACGTCAATGGAGTTCAATATGCGGTCGTTACCAACAACCACCTTAGCGGAAACGATTACGGGATCCAGGTTTTTGCCCAACAGGGAGAGCCCAACTCCGACAACAACACAATCACGAAGAATGAGATAGCAAGTAGCGCCGTCGACGGAATTGACGTTTGCGGGGACTACAACCGCATTGCAGGAAACACCATTTCCGGCAGCACGCAGAGCGGGGTAAACTTGGTGACCGGTCCTAACTTCTACGGGCTCCCATGCACGTCAAACGACAACACGGTCAACGACAACGCGATCAACGGGGCGTGTGCGGGAGTTCTTGTGGATCCGGCCGCGAGCGGCAACGTGATCGGCGATGACAACAAAATGTTCAATGCTGTCAACCTGCAACTGACGGGACCGACTTGTGCTGCCTCGCCCAGCCCTGCGGCCAGAAGCTCGCGGACAGCACGTGCTCAGCCTATGTCGCATCGTCTGGCAGTACAGTAGCGTTCCCACACTCCACTTCCCAACAACTCGCGGCGAGCCAGCCGGATGGTCTGGCTCACGCTATCCTCTCTGGTCGCGCCTTGGGTAAGTGGAAGATGTCTCGGAATCCCCGATTAACCAAGGCATCGCCGAAAGCTCTTGTTTGTAAAGCACACTCACTTCCGTGGGTAGCCACAAGAAATCGGCCGCTTGTGAGCCACTTTGTCTCGAATTTGCCTTTTATCCAAGTAAGAGTTCGCTGAGGACTCAGCGGCAACTCGGCGCCGACAGGAGGTAACGATGAAGTGCGAGCGATTTCTCGCAGCGTTCGTGCTGAGCTTGGTTCTTTCCACATACCGCGGCGAAAAGAATTCGGGTGGGCGCGAGAAATTTGTCCGGCCGCTTGGTAGCTGACTTGCTCAATCGCAGATATTGACCGAGGAAGGATGAAACGCAGTTCCGTAAAACGCGCTGGGGTTATGGTGTTGGTATTGGCCGGCCTCGCCGTCTTTACGGTTCGCAGGCAAGCCGACGATGCGGGAACGGTGCACGCCAATTCGCCGGCTTCGACGCAGGACGCGGGTGCGTGGCACCCGCGCTGGTTTTCACGTACTTACGAGATTTGCGCGGAGGACAGCGAGGGTCGGCCGCTCGTGGTGCATCAGAAGGAACTGGTCTTCTTTCTACCCCAGTCTCCGCCTGAATTGGAAGACCGCACGTTTATCTTGACTAAGCAATGTCGTTGAACCTCTTGGTAGAGTAGCCCGCGGAATGGGCGGCGGTCTTCGGTCGAATACCCGACCGGATAATACGAGGACCGGGTTTCAGGAGTTCGGTGGGGTGGATGCCGATTGCTGTGCAGGTGTTTCTCCGCCACGTCAGCTAGTCCGGTTACGCGTGATCACTCCCACAGATGCCGCGTACGGAAAAGCACTTGAGCCAGAAGTCGGCATACCGTCCTTCTGGCCGCGAGCGTGCTGGAGTTCTTCAAGAGCACGTGATAGTCGTTATACGGCCACGTGAAATGGAAACATTCGTAAACAGTGGCGAGTTATCGAGAGTAACCTTCCATTTGCCCGTTCCTGTCTAATTTCATATGTGCGGGGCACGACTTTTCGATCGCGCCCCGCAGTCGGACAGTTTCAGGTTTTAGTTCCCAGTTCCAGTGAGCGCCACCTCTTCCGGACTGTAGGTGCTGGGGTACGTTATGGTGACTACGCCTTTGATAGCCCCAGTCGCCGTCGGTGTAAAGTTCAGCAGTATCGTGCAACTTGCGTGAGCAGCAAGCGACGCGCCGCAACTTCCGCCGCTGCGAGCAAAGTCGCCGCTTACGGCCATGGTCAGCGAGAGAGCCGACGCAAGGTTGTTGGTTAAGGTTACTGACTGGCTCGCGCTCGTAGTTCCAACGTTGGCTGTTCCGAAAGCAAGGGTGGAAACGGACGCCGTCAGAGGCGAGACTCCAACCCCCAGGACTTCGTAAGTTTCCGGACTCACGGTGGTGTTGTCAGTGAGGGAGACTGCTCCGTAGATTGTCCCTTTCGCCGAGGGTTTAAAGGTTACGGTCATCGTGCAGGTTCCGAGCGGTGCCAAGGTCGTGACACAACCCGTCGCTTTGAAGTCTCCATTTGCCGAGACGGCGGAGATCGTCACCGAGGAGGCGCTGTTGTTCTTGACCACGACCGTCTTAATCAGGCTTGAGCCGGCCGCCACTTTGCCGAACGACAACAAAGAGGGTGTGAACGTCAGAGGCGCAGGCGGTCCACCCGTACCTGTGCCAGACAGAGACACTTCCTGTGGGCTAAGAGCGGCATTGTAGGTCACCGCCAAATCCCCAATCACGCTGCCGTTCTGCTTGGGGTGGAAGTTGACATTGATCGTGCAACTTGCATGAGCGGCAAGCGACGCCCCACAAGTCGTGCTGGCGATAGAGTAATCGCCGCTAGCAGCTTCGCTTATGCTCAAGGCTGTGCTTTCGTTGTTGGTGAGTGTTACGGGCTTCGTCAAGCTCGTGCTGCCCACGGCGATACTTCCAAATGCAAGACTCGTCGGGGAGAGGGTAATCGATCCAATTCCCGCTCCCGACAAGGCCAATCGCTGCGGCGATCCTTCTCCCGGAAAGACCACGGTGACCTCCCCACTGACCCCACCCACCACCGAGGGTTTAAACTGCACCGCAAACGTGCAGCTCGCTCCCGCGGCCAGTGAAGCTCCGCAGGTCTTGCTGGGTATGCTGAAGTCCCCGCTCGGTGTAATCGAAGTCAACGGCACCGCCACGGCGCTGATGTTTTTCAGCGTGACGGTTTTTGACGCGCTCGACGTGGCAATCGGTTGGTTCCCGAAAGCAAGACTGGCAGGCGACATAGCCAGGACGGAACTAATCGTGAACGATACGGATTTCGTACTCTCGACATTACCGGCTACATCGGTGCTGTGGAACGTCACCGTATAGCTGCCGGGGTACGAAACCGTGAACGGCCCGGAGTACGTGTGCTGCCCTTCGCTGTTCACTTGGTAGACCGTGTTCGCGACGCCGCTGCCGGTCGAAGGATAGCCGGAGTCGGTCGCACTGAGTGTCACCTGAACCGCGCTCTTGTAGTTCGTGCCGCTAACCACAGTGCCTTTCAGGCTGGCGGTCGTAACCGGTGAGATCGTGTCAAAGCAGACCCAGTAGTAGAACTGTTCGCCAGGCGTATATCCAGCGTTGTCCCAGGCGTCGACACCCGCGAAGTGGCAGCCCTGGCCAGCGGAAGCCAAATCGAGCGAGCCGGTGGTCTGGTTGGGCGATTGCGGGCCGCTATAGAAGGCGTTTCCGGATCCTGGAGTGGGCTCCGAAAAGGGATCGGTAAAGTAGCTGTCCCAGGCCGCGGAGTAGCCGGCCACGCCGGTGGGAGTGAGGCCACTTGCCGCGTTGCTGGTGACAGTCCAGCTTACGGTCTGGTCGGTGTTGTACCAGTGGTTGCTGCCGTTCCCGGAGAATGGGCCGCTGAAGGTAACGGTGGGCGCAACGAAGGCCCCCAGCCACCACGAGTTGATTGCCCACGAGAGTTGCAGGGCGTTAAACGACCCCCAGCCGGTGGTAAGGTCGTAACCCGTTCCGGCGCAGTAGGAGCCGAGTCCGTACAAGAAGGTGATGTCGTTGCTGTTGCAGCCTGTTAGCACATCGTAGTACGGAAAGTGAGGACTTGCGTATGGCCCGCCCTTATTGTAGCCCTCATAGTAGAGAACGTAGTCGAGCTGGCCGAGCGGGCTGCCTCCAAGACCAATGGCGAGCAGATAGGCATTGGCTTGGGCAACGAAGCCGGACATCATCGGTGATGCGATGCTCGTGCCGGCGACTCCTTGGAGGGAACCGCCGAAGTAGTAGTTTTGCGCGGAGTGAGGGCTGGCGTTGAGAGCGATGTCAGGGACGCTCCGGCTGCCGGCTCCGCAGGCCGGGCTGGATTGGTACCCGGGCGCAGCGAACAGGTTGCTGCATCCGCCTCCGGTACCGCCGTCGTTTCCAGAGCACGCGCCCGTGAAGGTGTCGCCCGTCCAAGTGACTTCCGAATTGAAGCTGCCGTCGCCGTTGAGCGCCAGCTGCGTGCCGCCGACCGATACGACGTCGGGGTCGGATTCGGGGTAAAGGACGGCGAGTGCATTGCCGCATCCGGCGCTGGCGCCACTGTCGCCGGCCGCCGCCATGATCGTCATGCCCTGGCCGAGCATTTGATTGAAGATGGCGTGCCAGGCGGAGACAAGGCCGAAGCCGTTGAGGTAGTCCTCCGGCAGACCGTAGCTGATGTTCACGACCTTGACAACGTTATCGGTCACCATCTGGTTAAAGACGTCGCCGAATGATCCGAAGCCTTTCGCCGCTTCATAGTTGTGAATGGACGAAGTGTCCAGGTAAGAACCCCGGCTGTTAGAGGTCGCCAGGGTCCACTCGGTGTCAAGGGTGGATTCATCGCCGCAGCAGGACGGCGTGCCATCTATCCAGTGGCGGAACCAGTGGCCGGCAAGGTATGGGTACTGATTATGGAAGCCCACGATGTCGGAGTCGGCGAAATCGGCGTCGGTCGCCAGGCCAATCGACGTCTGGGGTGAAGTGCCGCCGGCATTGCCTGTCGGGTTGCAGCAATGTCCCTGCGCCTGAAGGGCGTTGAAGTCGTACATATCGGACGACCAGATGTCGGACGGATCGTAGAAGCCGTTGGTGACCAGCGGTACAGTCTGGTGGCTGGACTTGGACGACTTAAGCGCTTCGGCGGCGGCTGGGTCGGCGTCTTGGTGGCCGCTGGGGCCCTCCTGGCGGACCGGGCCTGGAGAATAGTCGGGTCCGCGCATGCCTTTCAGCTGCGAGTTTGCGGGACGCATGCGGAGGATGCTGTTCAGGCCGTCGATATATTGGACGATGCCCGCAAGGTTGGATGGAATCTGCGGGTCACGGTCATTGGAGAACTCAACTGCGCCGTTGACTTCATACCTGTTGATATTGACGTTAAAGGCCTTCTGGATCGCGTCAACGGTCCCCTCGGCGTCGACCATCAGACGGTTGGGGTAACGCGCGGTCACGGTAAGCCCCTGACTCTTGACCCAATCGACTACCGCCTGTTCGTCTTGGGCGGAGGGCGCAAAGCGGGCGTTCCACTGCTTGGGGGTCATATATTTGTGGAAGTTGGGCGAATTGCGGTCTTGCAGTTCCTTGAGGAATTCCTCCTCCTCCGCCATTTTGGGGGCCTTGATGGAGATGGCGAGGCGGAGCATGGAGGAGGGGTTATACGCCCCGACTGGTTTGGCCTCTCCGGTCGCTAGCTGCTTCGGCGTGTTGACCGGTAAAGAGGGAAGGCTGTTAGCGGCTGAGCTCTGAGTAGCGTCAAGCAGCGTGTTCGGCTTGAACATTGTCGATGCTGAATTTGTTTGGGAAATTTGGGACCATACCGGTGATGCGGCGAGCGCAAATAGCGCGACGAGCAGAAGGCACCGCGAACTCCGAGAACGGTCAGCAGCAATGGGCGAATGGTGATATCGCATAACTCTCTCCTTGTGATTTTCGTTTCGACGGTGGCGAACAAAGTCAGTCACTGCCGTTCGTGCTTGCGCTCTGGGAGAGGAAGCGATATTCGACTCGTGGCGGCTACAGCGTACAAGTGTTGAGTTGGTGATCTGCAGTTTATCTTCGCGAACCCGAAGTGACCCGTAAAACCCTGCTGTTTCCAGGTCAATCTCTCGCGCTCGAAGAAGGTGTGGCTGGCAGATCGTCCTTCTTTACCGATCGGGTAACCTGTTACCTCCATGTCGCAATTCCAATGCCGATCTAAGGCGACACGACCCGTTGCCGAACCCTGACGCAACTTGTTGACGAACCGACAACTAGGTCGGACCGCTCAACTCGCGTAGGATCGACCCGGCAAAAAAGAGCCTATCCAAAAAGCGATCACACTATCCGAAAGGATAGGTAAGCGAGGCAGTGTTTCACTTTCATTGGGTGCCAAATTGCGAGTGATAGCGAAGATCGACCACGGCGGCATTGTCTGGAACTGCTGGACAGGAACAATGGCACATTTGGGCTTGGCGCGGGCGAACGCGTTGCGGTCGCGGACGTCCAAGTGGGTAGATGCCGACGCCGCCCGTGTCCGCGCATTGGCGGCACATAAAGATTTCCTCACGCTCTGGAAAGATGCCGATTCCGACATCCCATCTACAAACAGGCGAAAGCGGAGTACGCGAAGCTGCCATAAGGCCACGATCTCGGCCTCGCCAAATCCGTAATTGCCATGCTTGATAAATAACGAGCAGAACGGAAGTTGGTCCGCAAGAAAGCAGCGCGGGATCAAAGTCAGCTTCTGGGAGATCGGGCCGATCAGGACCGATAAGCGCCCAGGTGACTAGCGTGCGAAAGATTACCCCCTCCGCCTTGTGTGAGTTCGAACTCACATTAATTCATAGAGTTACAGTATCGTTCAACCCCCATCTTCGCGAGTGGATGCGATGAAGCCGCAGTCCTGAGAGGCTGCCACTCGTGACATCGCCGAGGTCGGCTCGTCTGAGGCGTTGATCGCCTTGCCTGTCAGAGCCGAATGGTTTGGGATGCAAACGGGCTCGGCAACGCCGGAGCGGAACTCATTTCCTTACAACTGCGTATAGACTACTCGAAGGCTTCAGGGTTGGAGCCAGAGCAGTTCGCGTAGCGAGTGTTGCCGGATCGTGATTTCGTAATCGTTCGCACTGGGGATTACAAACAAGGAGTTCGATATATGCGCATGGCCCGAATTGTGGTCGTGGGAATGCTTTGCATAGCAGCGGCGGCAGTTGCCCAGACCGCCGAGGAACTGGTCGCCAAGAATTTGCAGGCACGAGGCGGCGTGGACAAGATCAAGGCGGTCAACACCCTGAAGATGTCCGGGAAAGTCTACGTCGGCATCAACGCCGATTTCAGCCAGGAGCAGAAGCGGGCGAACATGATCCGCCAGAACTTTACCGTGCAAGGCATGACTGAGATCGAGGCCTACGACGGCTCTGTGGGATGGAAGATATCTCCATTCGAAGGGCGCAAGGACGCCGAGATGCTGGGTGAAGATGACATGCGCGACCTGGTCGAGGATGCAGACATCGACGGTCCTCTGGTGGATTATCAGGCCAAGGGCAACAAAGTGGAGTACCTCGGCCACGATCTGGTGGATGGTGACGATGCCTACAAGCTTAAGGTGACGCTGAAGAACGGCGACGTCGTGTACTACTACCTCGATCCGGACACCTACCTCGAGATCAAGAAGGAAAAGCAGCAGTTCATTCGCGGATCCGTGCGCGAGAGCGAACAGTTGCTGGGATCCTATAAGCAGGTCGATGGGGTGTATTACCCGTTCTCCATGGAGGTAGGCACCAAGGGCAGCGGCGAGCACGCGCGGTACACGATTGGGAGCATCGTGGTCAACACTCCCATCGAAGACTCGTACTTCAAGATGCCGGCTGCCAAGAAGTAAAACGCTGGCCGCGTCTCCGAAAGTCCGTTTCACCGCACTAAAAGCGAGTTCAGAGGAAAAAAGAAGATGGCTACAGGATGGGTGAGCAACAAGATCGTCCGCTCAATAGCTTCTGGCTGGATCATCTCGACGGTTGCATTTGCGATGTCTGCCGTGGCGCAGCAACCCGTGAAGTTCGACTCGGCCACAATTTCGGGCCTTCCCGCGCGCAATATCGGCTCGGCGGTGATGAGCGGCCGCATTGCTGCGGTGGATGCTGTCCGCGAACAAGGCCGCTTGACGGTCATTGCCGGCGCAGCCAGCGGTGGTGTGTGGAAGTCGGTGAATGGCGGTACGACCTTCAAGTCGGTTTTCGACAAGACCGATGTGCAATCCATTGGCGCGGTGACCATCGATCCGACGAACCCAAAGATCGTGTGGGTCGGCACCGGCGAGTCATGGGTGCGCAACAGCGTCTCGGTTGGTGACGGAATCTACAAGTCCACTGACGGCGGCGAGAACTGGACCAACATGGGCCTCAAGGACTCCGAGCACATCGCTCGCATCCTGGTGGACCCCAAGGACGGCAACATCGTCTATGCCTGCGCCATCGGCCACCTATGGAACGACAACACCGAGCGCGGGGTATATAAGACTACCGACGGCGGCAAGTCGTGGAACAAGGTTCTGGCTGGCAAGAACGATTCAACCGGCTGCGCGATGTTGAGCATGAGTCCGCTGGAGCCGAAGACGGTTTATGCCACAATGTGGGACTTCCGGCGCCAGGGATGGACCTTCCGTTCCGGCGGGGAAGGCAGCGGAATCTTCCAGTCCACCGACGGCGGCGATCACTGGACGGAAGTTACGGACGCCAACAGCAAGGGCCTGCCGGCAAAACCGTATGGCCGAATCGCCATCGCGGTGGCGCCTTCCAACCCGCAAGTCGTGTACGCCATGATCGAGTCGAAGGCGAGCGCGCTTTACCGCTCCAACGACGCGGGCAAGTCGTGGACCAAACTCGACGCCAGCCAGTACATGGTGTGGCGTCCGTTTTATTTCGCCAACA
>Ga0207761_1000697_pt1 | contig 11665 bp, 8 predicted proteins | sample LuqExpMetageno34_FD_187792 | JGI IMG/M metagenome (GOLD analysis project Ga0207761, IMG submission 187792) | Tropical forest soil microbial communities from Luquillo Experimental Forest, Puerto Rico - Sample 34 (SPAdes) | ecosystem: Environmental > Terrestrial > Soil > Tropical forest ... | reverse complement strand
AAGCCGCTGGCGCTCGATGAGATGGGGATGAGCGGACAGCCGGAATGCATACCGATGCTGGTGGATCTGGTGCGGGACGACAGCACGCCAGGATTCACGCGGATCAAGGCGATGGAGGCGGCGGGGAGATTGCGGGCGACGGGGACTAGCGCGACGCTGCAGCAGATTCTAGAGGCGAAGCAGGTTTGGCGCTGGGCGTATCACAGCGAGTTGCGGATCGCGGCAGCACAGGCGCTGCAGAAGATCGAGCCGGCGCTGGCGATGGAAAAGATTGCGGCAAGCGGATTGGACCGCAAGGAATTGGTGCTGGAGCCCACGGATCCGGAACCGAACGCGCCGGTGATCCGTCAGCGGCGGTACGCGCGGTTGAAGTTGAGCAAGCACGTGCCGGCAGTGACGACGAATCTGCGTGAAAATCTGCGATTGACGGTGGCCGAATTGAATATGGGCGGCGGAATCGGAGCCGCAGACCGGCACCTGGCGCCAGGGTCGCTGTTGACGCTGAAGTTTTCGCATGGCGTGAGGAATATTCGCGCGCAAGCGATCGTGCGCGGCGCGCGGCCGCAGGCGATGGCGTTTGAGCTTGTGGACATGGACCTGGATGAACGAGCGAGGTTGCGGAAGTTGCTGTTGGAGCTGGGCGGATTACCGCAACCGTCGAACGTGAGCAACCGCAGCCGGCGGCAGAGCCGCGTGGCGCTGGTGAAGTAGGCGGCCCAGCCCGAACCTCCCAAAGATCGAATACAGATCCCAATGGATCTTAACTTCCGTAGATATTTCTCTATTTAGAGCTAGAATTACCCGATGTTTCGCGAACCACGCTTCAAGGGATGGTTCCACGCACTCCTCGGAGACTGCCGCTTCGCGCAACGGCAAATCCGTAAGTCGCCGATGTTCACAGCGGTCGCGGTAATTACCCTCGCTCTCGGCATTGGCTCAAGTACCGCGATTTTCAGCGCGATCGATGGAACTCTGCTGCATCCGTATCCCTACAAGGGTGCGGAGCGGTTGGCGACCATTCGAGTGTTCGCCGGTGAGCAGTTTCGCGCATGGCGGTTGCCAGCCAGAGCCTTCGTTGATTTCAAGGAACACAATCATAGCTTCGAGGACATGTTTGGCCTGGTGTACCGCGGAGTGCATTTCAAGGGAGCTGGCGGGACTGAAGACCTTAACGGCGGTTCAGTCACCTCCGGTGCATTTGAGTCTCTCGGGATTCCCCCGCTATTCGGTCGTGCTCTGACTACCAACGATTTCAAGCCTGGTGCTTCTCCTGTTTTTGTGGTGAGTTACAGCCTTTGGACCAAACTCTTCGGCCGCGATCCCAAGGTTCTTGGCAACACCTATATTCTCAACGGCGTGCCCACGACTCTTGTCGGGATCATGCCGCCGCGATTCAAAATCGGAGGATGCGAGCTTTGGCTTCCGCTCGACATTACCAGGGATATGTATGTGCCGGGAGCGGGAATCCAATCGAACGAAATCTGGATCGTTGGCCACTTAAGGCCCGGCATCCGTGCCGAGAGCGCCGCAGCCGACTTGCAGGTGATCGCATCGCCGTTTCAAGCAGACGACCCGATCTACTTTCCTCGTAATTTCAGAATAGTGGTGGTCACACTCAATAGTGAAGCGGTTGGCGGCGACTTCAAATTGGGCCTCTTCGCCCTGATGGGCGCGGTCATCATACTGCTGCTGATCGCGTGCAGTAATGTCGCGAATCTCCTGCTGGCTCGGGCCACGACGCGTGAAAAGGAATTTGGGATTCGACGTGCGCTGGGTGCCAGCCGGGCCCGCATCGTCAGTCAATTGTTTATTGAGAGCGTTGCAATCGCACTGACCAGTTGTGTTCTTGGCTGCCTGTTTGCGTTCATAGGGCTCAAAGTAATACTCGGCATCATTCCCTCACAGACGATTCCTCCTGAAGCGGCAGTAACGCTCAGCCCAGCTGCGTTGTTGTTTTCAATTGTCGTGACGGTGTTCATAACCGTAGCTTGCGGCTTGGCGCCTGCGGTGCATGCCCTTCGGGCTGATGCACAGATCGCACTCTCAAGTACGAGCAAGGGCCACGGTGTTGAGTCCAGTCAGGGAGCGCTCCGTTCTGCGCTCGTAGTGGCGGAGGTTGCTCTCGCAGTCGTTTTGACGATTTGTTCGGGCCTTGTTCTCCGGAGCTTTTTTGCACTGCAAGACGTAAATATCGGATTCAACCCATCGACGGTAGTCTATGCGCGTCTCTCGTGGCCGGAAGGAAGATACGAAATAAAGCAGCAGAAAAACGCGCTCTTCCGCACGGCCCTCGGCCGCATTACGCAGTTGCCGGGAATCGTCGCGGTCACGGGCACATCGGACTACCCGCCTTTCACGTGGGGTTGGACCACCGTCGCCATCCAAGGGCAAACCGCGCCACAGAACAGAAACACCGCGTCTGTCTTGTGTAGTGAGGGATACTTTCAGACCTTAGACCGGGCCCTTCGTAGAGGAAGGCTGTTCACGCGGCAGGACATTGAGTCGGCGGGCCGCGTCGTCGTTGTCAACGAAACTTTCGCCCGCAACCATTTCGGTGATGCCGGTCCCGTCGGGCACCTGGTGCGTTTCAGCGATTATGAAACGCTTAAGGACTGGCCCCAGGATCCGTACTTCGAAATCATTGGTGTGGTCGCTGACGCACGGAACACCGGTTTGCAGGAACCTCCGAGACCGGAAGTGTATTTGCCTGCCACATTGACCAGCGGGTTTAACGTCAACCTGATGGCGCGAACGAAAGGACAATTCCCGGCGATCATTCACGAAATCCGCGACATTTTCTATCAGCTAGACCCGAATATAGCCGTTGGCGAAACTGGCACCATCGCCACGGCACTCGAACAGGACTACTTCGCGCGTCCGCGGTTTCTGCTGAGTGCGACCGGTACTTTCGCGACTATCGCGCTTCTCCTGGTTGCCGCCGGTATTTTCAGCGTCATCTCCTACAACGTGGCGCTGCAGACGCGTGAAATCGGGATTCGGATGGCTCTCGGCGCCGAGCGGATGCAAGTCGTCGGCTGGGTTTTGACAAAGGGAGCGCGCCTGGTCCTCGCGGGAATCGGCATTGGCCTCGTCGGTAGTTATTTACTGACGCGTTTAATCGCAAGCGCAGTTTGGGGCGTGTCAGCAACAGACCCTGCCACGTTTGCCTGCGTAGCGTTTCTCTCTTTTGTTGTTGGGCTGCTTGCGTGCCTGCTGCCCGCACGACGCGCGTCTCGTGTCGATCCGATGGTCGCGTTGCGATACGAATGAGACTTGGCTGATGAGATTGGTAGAACCAGGTCATGCGAAAAGATGTCGCGAGTGACTGCGCGACTGGAGCTTTCGCGTTCGCAGATTCTTGCCTACCGGCGGCGGGCTAGCTCGCTGGACAATCGGCTGCCCACGGGAGCGGAGTCATTGCGGCGGGCGGCGTGGGCTGGATTGCAAGACTCGATGCCGCGGGCGGCGCTCTTGTCGATCCACGCGCGGATGGAGGGCACGACGTCGAGCAGTTGGGAGCATGCATCGCTCAGGCAATTGTGGGGGCCACGATACAGCAATTACGTTGTAGCAGCAAAGGACGTGGCGATCTTCTCGTTGGGACGCTTGACCGAGCACGGTCCCGGGCGCGAAAGGGCACACAAAACCGCGGAGCGGCTGCGCGCGTTCTTGGATGGTCGGCGTATGCCATGCGAGCAACTGGGGCGCGCGATAGGCGTGAATCCGAATAGTTTGCGATATGCGGCGCCGACGGGCACGGTGCTGATGCGCTGGGACGGGGCGCGTCAGCCGACGGTCTGGTGCGCGGAGGCACCGAAGATAGACGCGCAGCATGCCCGACTGGAACTGGCGCGACGTTACGTGCATATTTTTGGTCCCGCGACGGAGTTGTCATTCGGGCGCTGGGCGGGCATAAGGCCGGGTGAGGCACGGTGGGCGTTCGAGGCGCTAGGCGATGAGCTCATGCCCGTGCGTACGCCGATCGGTGATGCGTGGATCTTGTCTAGCGACGAGAAGAGTTTTCTGGCTAAGCCCGGGCCCACGGCGCCGGCGCGCTTTCTGCCTAGCGGCGATACGTACTTTCTCCTGTGGGGAGCGGACCGGGAACTCCTGGTGCCGGAGACGAAGCGGCGGGCGGCCTTGTGGACGAGTCGAGTGTGGCCCGGTGCGCTGCTCGTTGGCGGAGAAATTGCAGGAGTGTGGCGGCGGGCGGCAGCCGAGGTGACGATGGAGACGTGGCGGCGGCTATCGACGCAAGAGCGGCAAGCGGTGGAGGCGGAAGCGATATCGTTGCCGCTGCCTGGGCTCGACGGCCCGATTACGGTGCGATGGAGCGGGTAGAACAGACGAGACGGTAGAAGTGGACGAGATGACGGACTATGCCAGCTGAGCGATCTTCGAAAGGGAGGGAAAGAAGGTCTGGCCGTCGAGCACCATGCGCACGGCATTGACAAGATCGCTGCCGGCGCGCGATTTTGCGACGTAACCCTGCCCTCCCACATTCAAAATCTCGCGGACAACGTGAGCGGAGTCGTAAACGGAAAAGAACAGAATTTTGGTTGCGGGGCTTTCCTTGCGAATGCGTTGCGCGGCATCGATGCCGGTCAAGTTGGGCATATTAATGTCCATAATCACCAGATCAGGCCTTAGCTCGCGGGTCTTGCGCACTGCTTCATTTCCCTCGACCGCTTCACCGCACACCGCCCAGTCATTGTGACTTTCGATCAAGCCGCGCAGGCCGCGGCGCATGAGTTCGTGATCGTCGGCGATGAGAATGCGGCTGCGAGGATGCGTGTCGGGCTCAGCCTGAAGGCCGGTCTGTGAGTCACCGGCCGGGAGCGCGTCAGTTTCCGGCGGTTCGGCCGGAGCGCAGAATCTGATTGTGACGGGCAAAGTGGCAACCACAGTTGTTCCGTTGGTTCCAAAATCAACCTCGAGCTGTCCGCCCAACTGCCGAAGCCGCTCGCGCATTCCGGGGAGACGATCCCTTCACCTGCATGAACACGCTTTGCACCTGCCAGACCTCCCTGCCCGTGATCCGTCACTTCCAACCGGATCTTTCCAGCGGTAGTGGAAATGCGAATTTCAGCGTCGGGGCTGCCGGAATAGCGGTGCACGTTGGTTAAGCTTTCTTGGACGACACGAAACAGGGCCGTCTCGGTTTCCGCGGAGAATCTTCCGAGGTTTGCCGCGATATCCACAGTGAGTTGGATGGCGCTTCGTTTTTGGAAGCCTTCCGCGTACCAGCGGATCGCGGAAGCCAGGCCGGACTCGTCGAGCAAGGGCGGATGCAGGAGATAGGAAAGCGTTCGAATCTCTTCGCCGATCTTGCGGGAAGTTTCGCGGCATTCTTCGAGGATGCACTTGGACTCCGGTTCGTCGAACGCGTATAACAATCGACCCAGGTGGTCCAGGGACATGGATAACATGGCGACGTCCTGGCCGATGATGTCGTGCAGGTCGCGAGCGATGCGGCGGCGTTCCTGGTCCTGCAGTTGAAGGAGTTGGCCGGACAAGCGGCGCAGAGAAGCTTCGGTAACGCGCAAAGCTTCATTGGACTCGATCAGTTCGGTGAGTTCGGTGGCCACGACGCAGACGGCTTCCATGCCGGTTTGCTGGCTCGGCATCAATGTGAGTCTGACCGTGCGCGGCTTCCCCTCTCGGGTAACCAGGCGGATTTCGCCGCGTGCGCCTTTCTTTTGTCCTTTTTCGATCAGTCCCTGCAAGGTTTTGAATTGCGACTCCGACACGAACTGTCGCAAGGGCGAGCCAATGAGCTTCTCCAAAGGCGCCTCGAAGATGGCCGCAAAACTGGTGTTGCAGTAGAGAACGGTGGTGTCACCGGAAAGTGTGGCGGCGCCTTCTTCCATCGTTTCCACGAAGCGACGGTAAGGATGCTCGGCCCCTTGCAGGGTGAAGACTTGCTCGCCTCTGCGCCCCTGCACGACAACTGCGTCAATTTCACCCATACGGATGGCGCGCAGCGTTTCTTCCAGCTCGATCTTCTGCGCGAGCAACTCTTCGAAGTTAGCGGTTTTCCTGGCTTCTCCTTTGCGCCTGGACATGCCGCGCTCCTACTTTACCTTGAGGTCCAAACCTAGAACCACGCGGTGCTGATCGGAAAAGTCTCCGACCAGTCTGCGCAGCGGCGGGGGGAGCAACTTGATGACCGTGGGTGCAGCTATCATTTGCCCCTCGGAGGCGAGCGCCGGCTGTTGGTAGATATCCACTACTTCCAGGTCGAAGCGGCCCTTCAAATGTTTTTCGCACAAGCGCTTCAGATTTTCGATCGACTTGAGCGATCTGCCGGTCTGCCCCGTGACATACAATCTCAGGAGATATTTTTCGACCGCGGGAATTTGTTTGACCTTGTGCCGAATCTTGCGCTTATCAGTTTTCACTTCGGTCCCCCGGGCTCATGCAAATTGAGGCCTACCAGCACGCGCTCAAGATTGGACAGGTCGCCGATGATCTTGCGGATAGGCACGGGCAGTTTTCGAACCAGAGTAGGAATGGCGAGGATCTGGTCACCCTGTGCGAGTTGCGGCTTCTTGATGAGGTCGATCACCGACAGTTTGTAGCGGCCTTGGAGATGCTCCTTGCAGATTTTGTTGAGATTGGCGAGGGCCGCGAGGGACTTGGGTGTCTGGCCGGCGACATACAAGCGCAACTCGACAAGGTCGTCTGTCCCGTTGGTTTGGTTCTGGCGTTTAGACTTGGTAGATCTGGTCACGCGGCGCTCCCTGGCAAACCGTTGCCGTCCCGACGTCTGTTGTTGCCACCGCGGCGAAGAGCGGTCATGGCGTCTTGGTCTTGGCGGAGTGTCTGCTCTCTGCCGGCCTCTTGTTCCGCGAGGAGCTCGGCGCGCGCTTCCTCGTCGGCGAGTTCCGCGCGGAGAGCGGCAATCTGAGCTTCCACGGCCCTTCGTTTCTGTTCCACTACGCGGTGTTTCTCGTCGGCCATTTGCTTGCGTATGAGGGTATCGGCTTTCTCACGAGCTTCCTGGCTAAGCCGTGCGGAGCCGGTCAGGACGCTTCCTGAGCCGATGTAAACCGGAGCAAGACGGATGCCTTGGCTGGTCAATACGAATTCGCGAACCTGGTTAGAGTGAGCCATGCCGCGAGATTTGAGGACGTAGATGCAGCGATTGCGCTCTCCATTAACCTCGAGATCGCGTACCAGGATCCATGAATCGATGAGCGAAGAAATGCCAACGTCGGTCTGTTGTTCATCGCCGCGTACCGCTTGCGTCAGGGCAGTGAAGAGCGCGGTAACCTGTCTGGCTTTCAGAAAGTCGATCATCCGCATCAACATGGCGTTGATCTCGCGCAGGCTGCCGCTAAGCAGATTGGTAATCGGGTCGACCACTATGGCGTCGGGCTTGTACTTCTCGACGAACTTGTGAATCTTTAAGAGATGCATTTCCAGGCCGCTCTGGGTGGGCCGCCAGGCCTCCAGGAAGAGGCGGCCTTTCTTAATGTGTCTGTCGAGATCAATCCCGACCGACCCCATGTTGCGGATGATTTGTGAGGGCGATTCTTCGAAGGCGATATACAGACACTTGCCGCCATCGGCACAGGTCTGGCTTGCGAACTGAGCCGCGAGACTGGATTTTCCAGCGCCGGCGGTTCCCGAGATCAAAATCGTGCTGCCGCGATAAAAACCCTTAGCTTCGAGCATTTCGTCCAGCTGTTTGACACCGCTCGAGACGCGCTGGCGCGAAGCCATGTGATTCAAGCCCATGGACGTGCTCGGCAAGACCGAAAAGCCTTGCTCGTCGATCAAAAATGGATACTCATCGGAGCCGTGAGAGGAGCCGCGGTACTTCACAATTCTCATGCGACGGGTGGAGACCTGCTCGGTTACGCGGTGATCGAGAAAGACGACGCAATCGGAGACGTATTCTTCCAAGCCATGGCGCGTTAGTGCCTTTTCTCCCCGCTCGGCGGTCACCACGGTCGTCAATCCGCGATCTCTGAGCCAGCGGAACAGCCGGCGTATTTCGGCGCGGAGAACGCCCTGGTTTGAAAAGCCGGAGAAAATCGCCTCCAGGGTGTCGAGCGCGACGCGCTTCGCGCCGATGGAATCGACCGCGTATTGCAACCGCACAAACAGTCCTTCCAGGTCGTACGCGCCGGTTTCCTGGATTTCCGCTGGTTCGATACGCACGTAGTCGATTAGAAGTTTTTTTCGCGCCACGAGATCCTTGAGATCGAAGCCTAACGAAGCGACATTCTTGGTCATTTCCTCGGCGGTTTCTTCGAAAGTGAGCAACACGCCGGGTTCATCGAATTGAGTTGCCCCGCGAACCAAAAACTCCATCGCCAGCATGGTCTTTCCGCAGCCGGGCCCACCGCAGACGATGGTCGGCCGTCCTTTAGGCAGTCCTCCATTTGTGATTTCATCGAATCCGGTTATGCCAGTAGGGGACTTCTGGAGTTGAGAGGGACCGCGGAGCCCGTTGTATTTTCGAGTAGCTGCGATGGCCAAGGCGGCCTCCAATAAGATGATTACGCGCTCGCAACAGCTGTCGCGAAAGAAATCGCGCCGCCATTATCCATGAATTCGGGCCCACCTCAACGGGTCTACGCCTGCTCTACGGTGATATTGTTAGGCCGATACACTGAAGTGGGTACGTAACGGTCAGAAATGTTCGCGGCAAGAGCTACGATTTGCGGTCGTCGGTGATGTGCCAGAGAACGCCGGTGGGATCACTCAGGTAGAGAACGCGGATTCCCCACGGCTGCATCGCGGGAGGGCTGCAGATGATGCCGGGATATTTTTGGGGGAGCTCCAAGCGTTGGATGTGTTCCCACCAAGCGTCGGCATCCTCGACGCCGAGGCTCATCATAAAATTGCCGGCGTGCTCAGCGACGTAGAAGGTCTGCAGGAGGAACCGAAAGGAACCGATCTGAAGTTCGGCGACCCCATCTCCGCTCCAATTAATGGTGAAGCCGAGATCCGAGTAGAACTTCTTGGAAAGGACGGGGTCTTTGGCGGGAACGAAAGCTCGGAGACTCACGACAGGACTGGGCAGCATGGGCACACCTTCGATTGCGTGATTTTAGAGGGAGGCAAGATTAGCACGAGTGGTGACGTGCAATGCCCTTTCGGAAGACCGGCGCTACATGAACCGCGGGAAATCACCTGTCCTTCGAGTGTGTGGAACCGGACGAGAGAGCAGGGCACAGAACTGGCCGGATGACTAGCTGACGGTACAGTCACATGGGACGCCTGTACCATTGTGGCGCACAGTCCATCCCTCTACGGTACTAGAGAAGAGGTCCTAGGCAGGGGACCGCGAGGACCATAGACCGAAGACCGGGTGCGGTACAGGGATGAAAACGGATCCTCGAGCCACAGCGGCCCGCGCATTTGTACGAAGCCTGAACATTCTGTTGAAGTTCGCGCGGTTGTACGGTTACGAGCACGTGCGTACCACGGAGCAGTTGAAGATCGCTTGGAGTGAGCTGCAGACCGCGATACCAGAAGGTTCGGAGAGCGGGCTGCTTTTGGGAGCGACAGGATCGCAACTGCTGCTGGACGGCGTGCCGCTCGAAGGAACTCCCGCTGAAAAACAATTTGCACAGTTGCTGAGCGCCGCCGGACTGGCGAGCATTCAGTTTCACCCGTGTGTGACGGAAGAAGAGCTAGAGAGCTTCACGCGCTCATTCCCAACTGGAAAAGCAAAACCCGCAGAGTTGGCGCAACAAATGAAAGAGGCGCTGGCGGAAGCGCGCGGGATTCACGTAAATGAAGTGTGCTTCGTGGCGACGGACGCGCGGTTGAAGGACGCGAGCATGGCCGCGCAAATCGCGGCCGCGTCGTTAGGGGACAGCCAGGACTCGTTCAAGAAGATGCTGAACGATCCACAGAAATTGCTGGAGCTGATTGCGGCGGCGGAAGGGTCGAAAGGCGGGGGAGCGGCTGAGGGCGTAAGCGGCCGGGGAACTGGTGGCGGCGAAGGAATAGTTGGAGGGACGGGAAGCGGGGCGGGTGAAGGTGGAAGCGGAAGCGGAGGAACTGACGGTGGTGGATTTGGCGGGGGATACGGCGGGACTGGAACCGAACCGGGTCTGGTTGGTAGTGGAGAGGGCGTCGGGCGCGGGGGCTACGGGGCAGCCGGCGTTACAGCGAGTGGAAGTGGTGCTGAAGCCGGATGGGTGGCAGGAAGCGGCGGGACAGGCGCGGGAACCGCTGGGGGCCGAGGAACCGGGGGGCCGGGAACAGGAAGTGGATCGGGGGCTCGAGTGGGGCCGGGGTCGGGAGCGGCTGGGGCGTATGTCGGCAGCGGATCTGGAGGTGGAACGGGAGGAACCGGATTCGGGCGCGGAGGCGGGAGCGGCGCGGGCAGCGGTGGAGGCGGAACTGGATTTGGCGGAGGGCTTCCCGGCGGCCGGATGGGAAGCGGTGGATTTGGGAACGAGCCTTCCGACGAACAAGTTATGGGGATTTTACGGGCGCTGACGGCGTTTGGGAAGGTCGGCACCACGCAAAACGTCGCAGCTGCGGCTGTCGAGTTCCAGGATCACGTGAACAGCCTGCCAGGAGCCTCGCAGAACCTGCTGCGGAACGCGCTCGCGGAGATGGCCGAGCAAGGGAAGAACAAGAAGCTGGACCAGGGCGTGCTGGTGCAGTTGGCGGAGCACCTGTCGATCAGGTTTGCGTTGGAGCAGTTCGAACGCGGCGAAATTAAAGTCAACGCCGTAAAACAGATGTTGGACCGCTTGAACCAGGAAATCGAACAACTGAGGCAAATCCTGGGGCAGCACGAAGACAAGATGACAGAAGCCGGCTTGATGGTGGAATCGCACCGGGAGATTTTGGACCGGCAATTCTGGGCCAATATTCCGGAGAACGCCAAGCGGGAAGTGCTGCTTTCGAATGAGGCGTGGTGCATACCGCCGAAGAATGTGCAGGCGTACGTATCCGAGTTGATCGAACAGGGAGACATCGCGGACGCGGCGAGCATTCTGGAGAACTACGCAAGCTGCGCCGACAGCGAAGATCCGGCAGCACGAAAGCGGGCGGCGACAGGGCTTTCAGAACTGGCGGAGCTGTACGCAAAGATGAATCCGCGACTGCTGGCGGAGGCGCTGCGACATGTGGGATTGCGGTTGAGCGTGGAGCAGGACCAAGATTTGCAGTCGCTGGTGAGCGCGGCGTTTGTGCGTCTGTGCCAGGAGGCGGCGGCGAAGCGACATTTCGGAGCGATGACACAGGCGCTGGACTTGCTGGCAAGTGTGGAGTCGCAAAGGCCAGGCATTGCGCGGACGTTGCGGGTAAAGATGGGCATCGAGGAGCGCGTGCCGGAGTTCGTGGAGGAAGCCCTGCGTGCGAGGCAGATTTCGGCGGGCTTGACGGGGGTGCTGAAGCAGTTGCCGCAGACGGCGATGGAGCAGTTGGCGGTGAAGTTCAATCGGTGCCAGTTCCGGGAAGACCTGGAGAATGTGGCGAACCTGGCGCACGACCTTGGCGAGGAGGCCCTGCAGTATTTGCGGAGCACGGTGCGCGGGGGGGCGCCGGCGGAAGCCGTGGAAATGGTGTCGGCCAGCGAGACCAGCGCGATGCCCAGGGCTCCGCCGAGTAGCGGCGCCAGGTCAGACAGGCGGACCTGCGGGACGGTCAGCGGCGGGAACCCCTTGGGCAGCTCGCCGACCAGGCT
>Ga0207761_1000695_pt1 | contig 11683 bp, 5 predicted proteins | sample LuqExpMetageno34_FD_187792 | JGI IMG/M metagenome (GOLD analysis project Ga0207761, IMG submission 187792) | Tropical forest soil microbial communities from Luquillo Experimental Forest, Puerto Rico - Sample 34 (SPAdes) | ecosystem: Environmental > Terrestrial > Soil > Tropical forest ... | reverse complement strand
GGCGGGTTGGATTTCACCGGCATTGCGCGCGCCGGCGTTAATTACATCCAGAACTATGGCTCCAGCCGACGGCCACAGGGCGCTTCAACCATCACGCAACAAGTAGCCAAGAACTTCTTGTTGACCAACGAAGTTTCGCTCTCGCGCAAGATCAAGGAGGCGCTTCTGGCGCTCAAGATCGAGCGCACTTACAGCAAGGATAAGATCCTCGAGCTTTACTTGAACGAGATCTATCTCGGGCTCGGCGCCTATGGCATTGCCGCTGCCTCGCTTGTCTATTTCGACAAATCGGTCAACGAACTAACGATCCCGGAAGTCGCCTATCTCGCTTCGTTGCCTAAGGCACCCAACAATTATCACCCGTTCCGTCAACGCGAGCGCGCGATCGAGCGACGCAACTGGGTGATCGACCGCATGGCGGAGGCAGGCTTTATCAAGTCAGCCGACGCTGATAAGGCCAAGCGCGCGCCGCTTGGCGTCACCACCAAGCCGGCGGGCGTGCAGATCTTCGCCGCTGAATACTTCGCCGAGGAAGTGCGGCGGGAGTTGTACGAGCGATACGGCGAGAAGAAACTCTATGAAGGCGGCTTGTCGATCCGTACGACGCTCGACCCCAAGCTGCAGCAGTTGGCGCGCCAGACCCTCACGCAAGGCCTCGTGCAGTTCGACGAGACGCAAGGCTGGCGCGGCGCGGTGTCGAAGATCGACATTTCAGGCGATTGGGGCATTAAACTCGCCGACGTGAAGGCGCTCACCGACATCGCGCCTTGGCGGCTCGCGGTAGTGCTGGAGGTGAGCGATCAGTCGGCCCGCATTGGCTTGCAGCCGGGGCGCGAGCCGGGCGGCTTTGTCAGCAAGGAGCGCGCCATCGGCATCCTCCCACTCGAAGGCGTGCGCTGGGTGAAGAGCGGCGGCAAAGCGGTGACTAAGGTCAGCCAGGTGGTGGCGCCCGGCCACGTGGTCTATGTCGAACCCGCGAAGTCGGAAGGCCAGTTCCGTCTGCATCAAATTCCGGAAATCTCCGGTGCGATGGTGGCCGAGGATCCTTGGACTGGGCGCGTACTCGCCATAGTCGGTGGCTTCTCCTACGACCAGAGCCAGTTCAACCGCGCCACCCAGGCGCTGCGTCAGCCCGGTTCTTCATTCAAGCCGATCGTCTACGCGGCGGCGCTCGACAACGGCTACACACCATCGACGCTGGTGCTCGATGCGCCGATCGAGATCGATCAGGGTCCCGGCGCTGGTGTGTGGCGGCCGGAGAACTACGAGGGCAATTTCTACGGGCCCTCGACGTTGCGCTTCGGCGTCGAGCATTCACGCAACGTGATGACGGTCCGGCTCGCGCAGGACGTCGGCATGCCACTGATCGCCGAATATGCCAAGCGCTTCGGTGTCTATGACGATCTGCCGCCCTATCTGTCGTTCGCGCTTGGCGCCGGTGAGACCACGCTGCTGCGTATGGTCACCGCGTACGCGATGTTCGACAATGGCGGGCGGCGTGTGAAGCCGACGTTGATCGACCGCATCCAGGATCGCTACGGTCACACCGTCTATAAGCACGACGAGCGCGAATGCATCAGCTGTGACGCCAAGAAATGGGATAACCAGCCGGAGCCCTCGCTGATCGATCGGCACGAGCAGGTGCTCGACCCCATGACGGCCTATCAGATCACCTCGATCATGGAAGGCGTCGTGCTGCGCGGTACCGCGGCCGGCGCCGGTTTCCAGAGAGAAGTCGGCAAGCCGGTCGCCGGCAAGACCGGCACCACCAATGACGAGAAGGATGCCTGGTTCATCGGCTACACGCCCGACATCGTGGTCGGCGTCTACCTCGGCTACGACAAGCCGCGGCATCTGGCGCGAGGCGCGACCGGCGGCCATCTCGCGGCGCCGATCGTCAAGGAATTCATGAAAGTCGCGCTCGCCGACAAACCGGCAGCACCCTTCCGCGTCCCGCCTGGCATCAAGCTGATCCGGGTTGACCTGAAGACCGGTCAGCGCGCCGGTCCGGACACCCAGCGTGTGATTCTTGAAGCCTTCAAGCCCGGCACCGCACCGCCCGACAGCTATTCGGTGGTCGGTTATGGCAGCGACGAAAGTGGCGGAGGCCGCGCGTGGGGCCAAGGCGTTTCCCCCGACGCGGACCGCGCGATCCGCTCTGGAACGGGCGGGCTTTATTGACGCTAGTTGCGCCAACGCCTTTGCATCGCTATCCCATAGAGGGATCGAACGCCGCCATCTGCGGCTCTGGACGACATGAATGCGCGCGGAAACTCAGGCCCTGGTCGAAGAGATCAAGCAGTCAGTGCGGCTGCTGAGGAGGCATCTTTGACGTCGACACCGCGACGCGCCGGCTCGCCGAGCTGAACAAAGAGTCCGAAGATCCCAATCTTTGGAGCGACCAGGCGCGCGCGCAGCGCGTGATGCGCGAGCGCGACGCCTTGGACGACAATCTCAACGCCATTGGTCGCGTAGAGCAGGAGCTTGAAGATCAGCTGGTGCTAATTGAACTGGGCGAAGCTGAGAAGGACAACAACACCGTCAGCGACGCCGAAACCGCGCTCAAACGGTTGAAAGCGGAGGTTGCGCGGCGCGAGCTTGAAGCGCTGCTCTCCGGCGAAGCCGATGGCAACGACTGTTACCTCGAAGTGCATGCTGGCGCCGGCGGCACCGAGAGTCAGGACTGGGCCGGTATGCTGATGCGCATGTATGTGCGCTGGGCGGAGGCGCATGGCTACAAGGTTGAGTGGATCGAGGAGACCGAAGGCGAGGGGGCTGGGATTAAGTCGGCGACCGTCACCATCAAAGGCCGCAACGCATATGGCTGGCTTAAGAGCGAGAATGGTGTGCACCGCCTCGTGCGCATTTCGCCGTTCGACGCCAATGCGCGCCGGCACACCTCTTTCGCCAGCGTCGGCGTGTTCCCGGTGATCGACGACCGCATCAAAATCGAGATCAACGAGAACGATGTGCGTACCGATGTGATGAGGTCGGGAGGCGCTGGCGGCCAGCACGTCAATAAGACCGAGTCCGCGGTGCGGTTGACGCACATTCCGACAAACATCGTGGTCAAATGCCAGCAGGATCGCTCGCAGCATCGCAACCGCGCCATGGCCTGGGACATGCTGCGCGCCAAGCTATTCGAGGTCGAGATCAAGAAGCGCGAGGCCAAGGCGGAGGCTGAGCAGGCGGCAAAGACCGATATCGGCTGGGGCCACCAGATCCGCTCTTATGTTTTGCAACCCTACCAGATGGTCAAGGACCTGCGCACCGGTGTCTCGACCTCCAACACTGGCGCGGTGCTCGACGGCGATCTCGACGAGTTCATGCAGGCTGCTCTTGCGCAGAAGGCGTTCGGCGGCGGGCCAGAGCAGATCGAGGACGTAGACTAGCACCGGAGGCCATCTGCCCAATCAGCTCCACCGCGGGCGCCGTGGGCATCCATTGCGGCGACCGTATCAGCGGACTCACGGGCGGAGATGACGGAGCGGCCCATTGTCGGTCGCCAGCGCAAACCCATCCCGCGCATGAATGCGCCCGAGCGACACTTTCAGCACGAGAAAATTAGTCGCGTTGCTAGAGATTTGTCGCATTGAATTTGAGGACCATAATTGGGTTTGCCGCGAGCTTGCCGTTGCCGGCGTCGCTACGCCGAGAACGGCACCTAGACGTTGCCCAGCCTGATCCCCGCACGCAGGAATTTCTGCGGGTCGACCGCCTCGCCGTCGATGCGAGTCTCGTAATGTAGGTGAGGACCAGTGGAGCGGCCGGTCGATCCGATTTTGCCGATCGTTTGCCCAATGCGCACCGTCTGCCCGACTTTCACCTCGATCTCCGACAGGTGCCCGTAGCGGGTGGAGAATCCATTGCCATGGTCAACCTCGACCATATTGCCGTAGCCGCCCTGCCAGCTCGCGATCGTGACGGTGCCGTTGGCGGTGACGCGCACCGGATCGCCCTTCTCACCGCGCAAATCAATGCCTGTGTGGATCGCCGGCCCCTTCAGGAACGGGTCCATACGCATACCGAATGGTGAGCTCATGTCGACTTCACCGAGTACGGGCTTGCGCACCGGCACCGCTATCAGCGCGCGGGCATAACGATCGATCTGCACGCGTGCGACATTTATGCGGTAGAGCTGGCGCTCAAAAGCGCTAGCACCAGAACGCGGCATCTTCAGCGGCACGAAGGGGCCGCCGGTCGCAGCAGCAGGTCCGGCGTTGCCGACATCGACGCCGAGATCATGGAGCACGCCCAGCATGCGGCGCGCCTTGCCGTCGACTTGCTCTTCCATGTTGGTTAGCGATGCGGTTTGTCGGCGTTCGACGTTATCAAGCGAGAGCGACACGCGCGCCAGAATGCCGTCGATCCCCCCGGCCTTGGCGCGCTCGGCGAAGCGGGTCGCTGTGGCTGGCGGTTCGCGCGATTCCAGCCGCGCTTCGCGGTCGCGCGGCGCGATGAAGATCACAGTGTCGTTGATTGCTGAGGGCCGCACCGGCTTATCGGTAGCCGGCATAATGCGCGATGGTTTAGCCGTGCCGGTGGCAGGGACATCACCAGAAAATACCGAGTTGCGCTGCTCCAGCGTCGCCTGCCGCTGCAGCAGCGCGTTGAGCTTCTGCTCGAATTGCTCCTGGTCGAGCAGTTGTCGGCTGGTGATGCGGTCGATTTGGGCGCGCAACTCGGCGATCCGGTCCTCGTAGGCGAACTGCAGTTCAGCCTGTCGGCCGATCAATCGCGTCAGCACGTCATTGCTGAAAGCGAAATAGGTTCCGGTCGCGATCGACCAGACGCCCATCACCACCAACGTGCCGACGACGATCCAGAACGCCACCGGACCTATGCGAACCTGGTGTCCGCCATGGACCAGCGTGTAGCTGGCTTTGGCGCGGCTTTGGGCGTGGTGCAGATGCCGGGACATAGCGGCCGCCGAGTGGGTGCGGGCCGGCACATGACCGCCGGGATGGCCGACGTGGGCGTGAGCGTGACGAGGGGAAGGCGACATGAGCGCTCCGCGCCGGTCCGGTTGCGGGTGCGCCGCTGAAACCAGCGCGTTGATATCAGTCAGATATGGTTAAAGAATCGCAAATGCGCCGGATCGGGCGCATGATTTCGCAGTGAATGCAGTGAATTAGCATCGAACTTGGCAAATCAACCGTTACAACGCGCGCGCCGCCTCAAGCACCTCCTCGGCGTGCCCGGTGACTCGCACACGGGGCCATACTTGTGCGATGCGGCCGTCGGCATCGATCAGAAAAGTCTTGCGGATGACGCCCACGAATTTGCGGCCGTACATCGATTTTTCGACCCAGGCTCCATAGGCTTCCAGCATCGCTTTGCTCTCGTCGGAGCCCAGCGTGATATTGAGCTTGTGCTTGGCCTTGAACTTGTCCTGCGCCGCAACCGGATCGGCGGAAACACCGAGAATCTCTGTTCCGGCCTTGGCAAAGGCTGAGCTAAGCTTCGAGAATGTGATGGCTTCCGTGGTGCAGCCCGGCGTGTCGGCCTTCGGATAGAAATAGAGGACCAGCTTGCGGCCCTTGAAGTCCTTCAGTGACACGCGCGTCCCCCCGTCGCGCTTAAGCGTGAATGCAGGCGCCTTAGCGCCGGCGATCAGTTCGCGCGCCATATGCCTTCCTTTCGTCGTTTTCGAGCGGTCATTCTCGTCAATGCCATTTGCGTCGGGTGGGCGCAACGGGGGCCAGATCGTGGCACGGCGGACATCACGGGCCGTAGCAGGTCCAAAATGGCGTTCCGCGACGGACAGCGCACATTATATTATTATGCGTAGGCGAGCTCTAACGACATGACGCGTAGAGAGCACGAGCATCGGCATCCGGCCCATCATGCGGCGGCTGTCGGCCGTGCGTCGCAGCATTACCGTCAGCCTCCGCATCGCGCCGTACACTTCGCCGGCCGCCAACTGCGCTGGAGTCATCTGCGTCGCGTCGCGGTCAGGTTGCTACGCCATCCGGTCATGCGCCGGCTCTATTGGGGCGCGGCGATTTTTGTCACGCTGATGACCGTCGGGGGTCTTGGTCTGTGGTGGCGGTTATCGAGCGGACCGATCGAGCTCGATATCGCCACACCCTGGCTGAAAGCGGCAATTGAGGAGAATTTTGGCGGCACCCATTCAGTGGTGGTCGGCGGCACCCAAATCGAGCGCGACGAGAAGGGGCGCGCCGCGCTGCGGCTGCGTGACATCGTAGTGCGAGACGGCGACGGGATCGTGGTGGCGAGCGCGCCGAAAGCCGAAGTTGGCCTGTCCGGCATGAGCCTCCTTACCGGCCATTTGCGCGCGCAGAGCCTCAATCTGGTTGGCGCCGAGATGGCGGTGCGCATCGAGACCGACGGCCGCGTCACCGTGTTCGCCGGCGCCGACAAGCTGCCGATCGCCACTGCGGTGCCCACCGTTCAAATGCCGCCGACACCGCCGACAGGCGGTGCAACGTTGCAGGAGCCGCTGCGCAAGGATTTCGCTAACCTCGCCGGGATTATGGCTTGGCTCGACGGCGTGGGCGCCAGCGGGCTCGACGGCCACGATCTGCGCGAGCTTGGTCTCAAAGGCGGCAACCTCACAGTCGACGACCGCCGCAACGGCAAGCATTGGACCTTCGACCAGATTAACGCCAGCCTTATGCGCCCACAGCAGGGCGGCATCATTTTTCGGCTCGAATCCGACAATCCCAAGCATCCCTGGCAACTGAGCGCGGCAATGCGCCCACTCGACGGCGGTGTGCGGGCGGTCGGCATCGAAGCACGCAAGGTGGCGAGCCGCGACATTCTGCTGGCGCTGCGGCTCAATGAAGGCTCGATTGACGTCGACCTGCCGCTGTCGGCTAGCATCCGTGCTGACATCCTGCCTGATGGCACCCCGCAAGTGATCCAGGGCGATATCGTTGCTAACGCCGGCGCGATCGTCGACCGTGACAATTCGGACGCCAGTGTCACCATTGATCGGGCCGTCTTCCGTTTTAATTGGGATGCGCGCCGGGGAACCATGATTGCGCCATTTCAAATCCATTCCGGCGGCAATCAGTTGACCATGCAGGCCATGCTCGCGGCACCCACCGATGGCACCGCTGCGTGGCAGCTCGCTATCACGCGCGGTGATCCGGTGATCGATCCGGTGATCCTGGCGGCTGGAACCAACCAGGAGGGCTTCGCGCTAAACCGCATCACCGTGCACGCGCGCATCGATCTCGCACGTAAGCGCATCGATGTCGACCAGGGCGACTTTAGCCGAATCGATACGCGGTCCACGCACAACGTCGGCGTCGCGATCACCGGCAGCTACGATTATTCCGGCGCCGCACCGCACGTCGCCTTCGGTGTTGCTGCTACCCGCATGCCATTGGCGGTGATGAAGCGGCTGTGGCCGATATTCACCGCGACCGACGTGCGCAGCTGGGTCGAGACGCACGTGTGGGGCGGCATGGTCGAGCGCGTGGTGGTGGCCGGCAATGCATCTGCGGCCGCGTTCAAGAAAGATGGCCCACCCATTCCTGACGACGGCTTCTCGGTCGAGATCGAGACCAGCGGCACCTCGCTGCGGCCTATCATGAAACTACCAGAGATTCGCGACGCAGATCTCACTGTGCGCGTCATTGGACGCCGGGCGACCATCGATCTGGGGCGCGGCACCGTCGAGGTAACGCCGGGCCGCAAGCTCAATATTGCAAGCGGTCTGTTCGAGATTCCCGACACCCATCTCAAGCCGGCGCCGGCGCGCACCAAGTTCCGTATAGACGGCGCAGTGTCCGCCGCTGCCGCGCTGCTATCTAGCGACGCGCTGCGCGACAGCGTCGGCCTTACGCTCGATCCGTCCGCCAGTCGCGGCACCATCGCGGCGCAGGTCACGGTCAATCTGCCGATCGAAAAAAAAATGGTGGAAGATAGTGCCACCTATGCGATCACTGCCGACCTCACCAATTTCGGCGCCGACAAGCTGCTGATGGGTCAGCGGCTGGAGGCCTCGGCGCTGCGCGTCGTTGCGTCGAGCGCCGGCTATCAGATCAAGGGCGACGTGCGGGTAAACGGCACACCGGCGACTATCGATCTACGCCGCCAGAAGGGCGAAGCAGATGCTGAATTAAAATTGCAGGCCAATGTTGACGATGCCGCGCGTCGCCGCATGGCGATCGATTTCGGTAACAACCTCACCGGTTCGATTCCGATCACGGTGACTGGCCGCATCGGCAACAATTCCAAAGACGACCGCATGAACGTTGAAGCCGATCTCACGCCGGCGAACATCGAGAACCTGCTGCCCGGATGGGTGAAAGCCGCTGGCAAGCCGGCGCATGCGAATTATACGCTGCAAAAGACAGAAAAATCAGTGCGCTTCGACAATCTCGCCATCGACGGCGACGGCGCCAACGTACGCGGCGCGATCGAAATTGATAATAGCGGGGAGATTATTTCGGCCAATTTCCCGGTGTTCAGCCTATCGGACGGCGACAAGGTGACCCTCAAGGCCGACCGTGGCAACGACAACGTGCTGCACGTAGTGATGCGCGGTGATGTCTACGACGGGCGCAACTTCGTGAAGGCGTCGCTGGCGGGCGAGGAGCAAGAACGCGGCAAGCCGAAACCGCAGAGTGACATCGATCTCGATATCAAGCTCGGGGCGGTCGCCGGACATGGCGGCGAAACGCTGCGAGGGCTCGATCTCAAGCTCGCGCGCCGTGGCGGTCGCATCCGCGCCTTCACGATGACCGCAAAAATCGGGCGCGACACGCCGCTCAACGGCGATTTGCGCCTACGCGCACGCGACAATCACCAGGTAATCTATTTTGAAACCGATGATGCCGGCTCGCTGTTCCGCTTTACCGACATGTATCCGCGCATGTTCGGCGGGCAGATGTGGGTGGCGATGGATCCGCCAACGCAGGAGCAGGCACCCCAAATCGGCCATCTCTATATCAGCAACTTCGTGGTGCGCGGCGAACCGGCGCTCGACCGCGTGGTGTCGGGCGCGCCCGGCGCGGCCAAAGGCGCAGTGGAGTTCACCGAATTGCATTCCGACTTCACGCGTTTTGCCGGCCGTATGGCTGTGCGCGATGGTGTGGTGCGCGGGCCACTGGTGGGCGCCACTATCGAGGGTCAGCTCGACTACATCAAAGACGACGTGCACTTGCGTGGCACCTTCGTGCCGTTCTATGGCATCAACAATATGTTCGGGAAAATTCCCATCGTGGGACTATTCCTCGGTGGTGGCAGCAACGAGGGCCTGCTCGGCATCACCTACGAGGCGGTCGGACCGCCGAGCGCGCCGCGCATCACGGTCAATCCGGTGAGCGCGATCGCGCCCGGTCTGCTGCGCAAGTTTATCCCGTCGCCGGGCATGTTCGATCGCAATTTCATCCCGCCGACGCGATGAGCAGTCAAACTGGCTTGAGCAGCATGTGTCGCTTCTTACCGAGCGACAGCTTGATCACGCCCTCGGGCGTGAGATCTTTCAAAGTCAGGATCAGTTTCTCGTCGGTCACCGGAACGTCGTTGACCTTAAGGCCGCCAGCCTTGATCTGGCGGCGGGCCTCGCCATTCGACGTGACGAGCTTGCTCTTGTCGGCAAACGCGGTGAGCACGCCGAGCCCGTGCTCGAGCTCGGCGCGCGCAACCGCTGCGGTCGGCAGCGTCTTCGCGAGACCGCCTTCCTCGAAAGTGCGGCGCGCGGTCTCGCTCGCGCGCTCGGCCGCCTCGCGGCCATGCACCAGCGCGGTGGTTTCGGTGGCCAGTACCTTCTTAGCTTCGTTGAGCTCGGCGCCTTTCAGCGCGGCGAGCCGCGCGATCTCCGCGAGCGGCAGGATGGTGAACAGCTTGAGGAAACGCACCACGTCGCCGTCCTCGCTATTGCGCCAGTACTGCCAGTAGTCGTATGGGCTGACCAGAATGGCATCGAGCCAGACCGCACCAGCCGCGGTTTTGCCCATCTTGGCGCCGGAGGAGGTGGTGATCAGCGGCGAAGTAAGCGCGAACAACTGCGCATTCTGCATGCGGCGGCCGAGATCGATGCCGTTGACGATGTTGCCCCATTGGTCAGAGCCGCCCATTTGCAGCACGCAACCGTGGCGCTTGTTGAGTTCGACGAAATCGTAGGCTTGCAGCACCATGTAATTGAATTCCAAGAACGACAGTTCTTGCTGGCGATCGAGCCGCAGTTTCACCGAATCGAAGGATAACATACGGTTGACGGAGAAATGTTTTCCGACGTCGCGCAAAAAGTCGATGTAGTTGAGCGTGTTCAGCCAATCGGCGTTGTTGGCCATGATAGCGTTGCCGCCGGCACTCTCGAGTTTAAGGAATTTTGCAAAGATCGAACGGATACCTTTAAGATTCTCGCTGATTACCTCGTCGGTCAGGATGCGCCGGCTTTCATCCTTGCCGGAGGGATCGCCAACCCGGGTGGTGCCGCCGCCCATCAGCGCGATCGGCCGGTGTCCGGTTTGCTGCAACCAGTAAAGCATCATGATCGGTAGCAGCGAGCCGACGTGCAGCGAAGCCGCGGTGCAGTCGAATCCAATATAGGCGGTGATCGCCCCGGCTTTGGCGCGCACGTCGAGCGTCTCCGGTTCCGAGATCTGGTGGATAAAGCCGCGTTCGGCAAGAATGTTTAGGAAATCAGATTTATAGGCGCTCATTGGAAAGCCGCGGTCTTGTCGTGGTGTTGTGGCGCGTGGTGTAACAGGTCCGGCGTTGAGGTCAAACGAGGGGACTTAGGGCCGTGGGGCTGGTCAAGGCCATAGGGATGATGAGGAGCGCCTCGCTCGACGGAGTGGAGGTGGCACTGATCGAGACCGATAGCGAACGACTTCATGCGCGCACATACAGACGCGCCGCTCGGCGCCCGCAATCCGACTTTGATGCGCATGCTGGCCGAACGGCTGAGCGTAGAAACTGCCGATGCCATCGGTTGGTCCTCGCAGGCAATCGAGGCGCAGGCCTTCGTTTATCTGGGGTGCGTACGCTCAATGGCCTGCCGACCACATTCCCGGCGACCACTGGCGTTAAGCAGCAATGCCTAGAGGTATTGTGGCGATTGCGCGCAGTTGACCCGCCCGCCGATCTATCGCAGTTTCGACCGTCATTGGGGATCACTGACCGTCGAACAAGCTAACTAACTGAGAATAAAAATAAAATTCATGCTCATCAAGGATATCGCAAAGGCGCTCGCGGCCAGACTCGATGGCGATGGCACAATGGAGATTGACCGTTTGGTGCATCCCTTGGGTGCCGAGCAGCCGTCCGACTTGGCGCTAGCTATGAATGCGGACGCCGTCGCAGCGCTGGAGCGCAGCAACGCGCAGGCCATCGTAGTTTCGGCCAAGCGCCCGGCTCCATCAGGATCGTTTCGGGCGATCATCGCGATCGACGATGCCCGGGTTGCTTTGGCGCGGCTGACCGCACTTTTCGATCCTGGTCCGTCGCGGACCGATGGCATCCATGCGACCGCTGTGATCGCACCTGATGCTAAATTGGGCGCGGGGGTTAGTGTTGGTGCCTATACCGTGGTGGGGCCGCGCAGTCGCATCGGCGATAACGCTATACTTCTCTCACAAGTGACAATCGGTTCCGACGTAACGATTGGCGCGCAAAGCCTGTTCCATCCCGGCGTACGCATCAGCGATCGCTGTATCGTCGGCGACCGGGCGATCGTACATGCCAATGCGGTTATTGGCTC
>Ga0207761_1000694_pt1 | contig 11688 bp, 14 predicted proteins | sample LuqExpMetageno34_FD_187792 | JGI IMG/M metagenome (GOLD analysis project Ga0207761, IMG submission 187792) | Tropical forest soil microbial communities from Luquillo Experimental Forest, Puerto Rico - Sample 34 (SPAdes) | ecosystem: Environmental > Terrestrial > Soil > Tropical forest ... | reverse complement strand
CGCTCGTAATCGCAGCCTGGCCCGTGGTTCTCTTGTAGCGCCGCTACGGCCGCTCCCTCGCCACCGCGTAGCCGCCGACTTTAGCTCAGCCGGTTTCATCCGCTACAATGGCTCCGCATCGCCGGGGGAGATACCTCATGAATTATCGCCGCTTCGGGCGCACGGGATGGAACGTCAGCGAAATTGGTTACGGGATGTGGGGCCTCGCGGGTTGGACCGGATCGGATGATGCGGAAACCATCGCCTCGCTGCATCGCGCCGCGGAATTGGGCTGCAATTTCTTTGACACAGCCTGGGCCTACGGAGACGGCAGGAGCGAACAGATTCTTGCCAAGGTCTTGCGCGAAAACCAGAACAAGCCGGGCTTCGGTGGACCCGACAAGCACCTCTATGTGGCCACAAAGATTCCACCGAAGAACCGCCGCTGGCCGAGCCGGCGTGACTTCACGCTGGACGACTGCTTCCCCCCGGATTACATCGAGGAATACATCGACAAAAGCCTAAAGAATCTCGGCGTGGAAACAATTGATGTGATGCAGTTTCACACCTGGGAAGACCGCTGGCTGAACGACGACCGGCTGCCGCGGTCGATTGAGAAGATGAAGAAAAGCGGGAAAGTACGCGCGTTCGGGCCGAGCATCAACCGCTGGGAGCCGTGGAACGGGATTCGAGCGGTGCTTGAGGGCCATGCCGAAGCGGTGCAGGTAATCTACAACATCTTCGACCAGAACCCCGACGATGCGTTGTTTCCGATTTGCCGGATGAAAGACACGGCCGTGATCGCTCGCGTACCGTTCGACGAGGGCACGCTGACGGGAACCTTGACGCTCGCGAGCAAGTGGCCGGCGGGCGATTGGCGGAATACCTATTTCGTCCCGGAAAATCTGAAAGCCAGTGTGCAGCATGGCGAGGCGCTGCGTCCGCTGGTTCCGGCAGGCGGCACGATGCCGGAGATGGCGTTGCGTTTCATTCTTGGGAGTCCGGTCGTGAGCACTATGATTCCCGGCATGCGGAAACTGAAAAATGTAGAAGCGAACTGCCAGGCCAGCGCGGCTGGACCACTCCCGGTGGAGCTGCGCAAGAAACTGCAGGCACACCGCTGGGACCGCAATCCGACCTCGTGGTCGCAGTAAGAGGGACATTTATGACCCAGACCGCCAAGGTGCACATCTACGGGCAGACATTTTCGCTTCAGGGCGACCTCGACGAAGTGTACGTGCGGAAGCTGGCCGCTTATGTGGATGCGAAAATGCACACGGTCTCGGATATGACACCCACGGTGGACACGCAGAAGGTGGCAATTCTGGCGGCCCTTGCCATCGCCGACGAATTGCACAGTCTGAAAAAAGAACGCGGCGAGCGCGAAGAGTTGTTAAAAGAGCAGGCCGAACGCTGCCTCACACTGGTAGAGCGCGCGCTGCGGCAGACGGAATGAGGAATGCACACGAGTAATGCCGCTAAGCTCGCAGCGAGGCACCGAGATTTTTCTCTAACGCCGCCACGATGCGGGCCGAGAAATCGTTGATCTGAGCTTCGGTGAATGTGGCCTCCCGGCTCTGGAAAGTGACGCGCACAAGCAGAGAATATTTTCCTGCAGGAACATTTTTGCCGCGGAATAGGTCAACGGCCTCGGTCGTGGCGATCTCGGGGATGCCGAGCGACCGAATCGCTTGCGTGACTTGAGTAAACGTGACGCCGTCGGCAAGAAATAGAGAGAAATCGCGCTCAACGGTGGGGAAACGGGGTAGTGGCTCATAGCGGCGGTTGTTCTTCACGCCGTAATACATGCAGTAAAGAGGGCCCAGCGCAATTTCCGCAAGAAAAACATCCTGGCGGAACTTCAGTTTGTCGGCCACACGCTTCGTCAGTTGCCCGGCGACACCGAGCGGCTGGGTTCCTTCTTTGCCTAGGAAAATGGTGCCGCGTCTCGCCGGGTTGAGCCAGTCCGGACCGCCGTGTTCCCACCGCAAGCCGCCGCTAAGCGCGCCGAGGGCATCGAGATCGCCCTGGAGATCGCCAAAAGTGTAGTCGCGGGCTGAATCATAGAGACCTTGCTGCCGCGCGGCCCCCGTGGCGCCAATCGTAAGCACACGCGTTTCCGACGGTCGGTCCTTGAGGAAGCGATACTGCTGCCCAATCTCGAAAACACGCACGTTCCTCTGGCCGTGATTCAGGTTCCACTCGATGGCGGCCGCGGTGGTAACGGCTGCGGTCGATTTCAGCACGCTGGCCTCTTCGCTCAGTGGATTCGAGAGTTTCGTCGGCACGGCGTCGGTCGGACGGAACAACTCGTTACGCTCCTCGGAGACGTGCGGAATGGTGAGAATTTCGTGATAGCCGAGGCCGATGAGGCGCTCGCGCAAGCGGGTTTCGGCTTCGTGATGCGGCAAGCGCGCGGCGCCGGTGCGGGCCGCGGGCAGCCGGGGCGGAAACTTGTCCAGGCCGTAGACGCGAGCAACCTCCTCGATGAGATCGATTTCGCGTTCCACGTCGGAGCGCCAGGAAGGCTGCGTGCATTCCCACGCAGCAAGAAGCGAATTCGCGGAACCGCGGTTCTGATCGGTGCGGATCGGCGCAAAGCCGAGAGCGCCAAGAATCGCTTCGATGTCTTTGTCGGAGACGTCCGCACCCATAATGCGCAGAAGCTCCGCGCGCGTGACCGTGATTTTTTTTGGCCCGCGCTTTCCCGGATAGGCATCAACCACCCCGGAGAGCAGTTCACCGCCGGCAAGCTGAAGAATCAGTTCGGCGGCACGGCGCGAAGCGACCTCGGCCATTTCGGGATCGGCGCCCCGGCCGAAGCGCGTGCTTGCCTCGGTGTGAAGTTTCAGCGAGCGCGCGGCCCGGCGGACGCTGACAGGATCGAACCAGGCGCACTCGATCAGAACGTTCCTCGTGGAGAAGGAGATTTCTGTTTCGGCGCCGCCCATGATGCCGCCGACGCCAACTGGGCGCGCGCCGTCGCCGTCGGAGATCAGGCAGATGCTCGGACCAAAAACGCGCTCGATGCCATCTAGGGTTCGCATTTTTTCATTTGGCTTGGCGCGACGGACCACGATGCTGTGATTGCGGACGAGGTCGTAATCGAAAGCGTGGAGGGCGTGGCCAAGCTCGAGCATCACGTAATTCGTGATGTCGACAACATTGCTGATGCTGGCGGTGCCGGTAGCTTCGAGGCGGTCTTTGAGCCACGCTGGCGAAGGTTGAATCTTCACGCCACGAATTACGCGAGCGGTGAACCGGCCGCAGAGTTCCGGGACCTCGATTTTCACACTGACGGCGTCACGCGCTTTCGCTGAAGCGCTTTCCGGTGGCTTCGGCGAGATGGTCTTCAGCGGAACATGATAAACAGCGCTAAGTTCGCGGGCGATGCCAACCATGCCGAGGCAATCGGGGCGATTGGAGCTGACTTCGGCGTCGAGGACGGCGCCGCCCGGACCATTTTCGATGCCGGCGATATTGGTGCCGGAAAGGGCGAGCCGCGAAGCGATTTCTTCAGGCGAACCGGAAATGTCCACAAATTCTTTCAGCCAGTTGTAGGAAATCTTCATGGCGTGCTCACCGGAAGATTGCCATAGTAGACTCGCGCAAAATAGTCCATGCGCACCGAACCATTTTCTTGATGCTGCTCGAAGATTTTGCCGAGATGAGCCATCATCGCCGCGTGATTAGCATGACTTTCCGTGGGAGCGTAAGAACTGCTGCGCAAACGGCCGCGCAGGCCCTCCCAGTCGAAAACCTGGTGGTTGGGCAAATCGCGCGTCCGGAAACTGTCGGGATCAAAGAGAGTGCGAATTTTATCGGTTTCCGGATAAGAGTCTTTGACACGTTTGTAGTCTGTGCCGTAGCGTTCGAGCAGATCTTCATAGGCTCGTGCGAAGGGGGTGTCTTCCATGCGACGATCCTGCCAGACGACCACAACCCAACCGCTAGGTTTGAGAATGCGGCGAAATTCCTTCGCGGCAAGCCGGACGTTAAACCAGTGGAAAGCTTGGCCGGCGGTAATGAAATCGACAGATTGCCATGGCAATGCGGTCGCTTCGGCGGAGCCGGTGACGCTCGAGAAATTTGTGTAATCCTGAAGGAAGTGCTCGCCAGCGGCGCGCATTTCCGCGTTGGGCTCGACGCCAAAGACACGATTGCCGTTTTCGAGCAAGAGCTTGGTGAGGAGGCCGGTGCCGGAGCCGATGTCGGCGATGCTTTGCTCGGGCCGCAGGCCGCATTCGGTGCGCATGAGGTCCAGCAGCGCGGGCGGGTAACTGGGACGATAACGGGCGTAGTCCGTCACGCGGTTCGAGAAGCGTTGTTGGGCATCGGCAAAAGTCATTAACGGTTATCAGTAATCAGGGAAAATCAACACACCGCTCACGACTGCCATCTTCCATCCTCACGGGAATTGCCGGAGGAAGCGCACGTCGTTTTGAAAAAAGACCTGAATGTCATCGATGCCGTATTTGAGCATGGCGAGGCGGTCGATGCCGATGCCGAAGGCGAAGCCGCTGACTTTTTTCGGGTCGTAGTTGACGAAGTCGTAGACCGCGGGGTCGACCATGCCCGCGCCGAAAAGCTCGATCCACCCCGCTCCCTTGCATTTCCCACAAGGGCCACCGGTTTTTGCGGTGCCGGTGCCTCCGCAGAAGATGCAAGAGGCATCGAATTCGACCGATGGTTCCGTAAATGGAAAATAGCTTGGACGGAAACGCGACTTGACGTTCTCGCCGAAGAATTGCTTCACGAAGTAATCGATCGTGCCGGTGAAATCGCAAAAGGTGATGTCGGTATCGACGGCGAGGCCTTCGATCTGGTGGAACATGAAGGAGTGCGTTGCGTCGGGGTTGTCGCGACGATAGACCTTGCCCGGAACAATGACGCGCACCGGCGGCTGGCGCTTTTCCATAACGTGAATCTGAACCGGCGACGTGTGAGTGCGGAGGAGAAGCGGACCAGGAACGTTTCGCGGCAACTCGAGATAGAAAGTGTCCATGTCGTCGCGCACGGCATGGTGCTCGGGAATGTTGAGCGCTTCGAAATTGTAATAAGCCGTTTCGATTTCCGGTCCTTCGACGACCGAGAAGCCGATGGAGGAAAAAATATCTTCGATCTCCTGAAGGACCTGGCGAATCAGATGATGAGAGCCGATGGGGCGAATCACACCGGGAAGCGAGAGGTCCATACGGTCTTTCGCGCTCCGACTGGTTTCGGCTCCCGATTCGAGCGCAGCGCGCCGCGCTTCGATCTGCGTATCGACATGGGCGCGCAGCTCGTTCAACGCAGCGCCTACGGCACGCTTCAGTTCGGGAGTAGCCGGCTTCAGCCAATTGTCGGTAATCAAAGTGAGCACGCCCGATTTGCGCCCGAGCCACCGATCCCGGAATTGCTTCCACTCGTTTTCATCCTGAACGGTCGGGAATTGCCCATCGAACTGGGCGCGAAGTCCAGCGAAGCGCGCGGCGACTTGTTCGGCTTCGGTGATGCCGAGAGCGGCGAGCGTTTTGTCGAGACCGTCAGAAGATGGCATAGGGGAAGAATACACGAGACCCGAGGAGTATGAGCAAGCAGGCCCGGGCGGCGGATACCAACACTGAAGCCGCCCGACAGCACGCCAGCCGACCGCGAGGGGCGCAAGAGGTCCCTCGCTCGGGAAGGGACTACGCCCCCACCGCAAACCGCCAAAGCGGACGGCTACGCTTTTTTGGCCGGCCTAGGCGCGAAAGCCTTGGCCTTCTCAACAAGCTGCGCGAAACCGGCGGCGTCGCGCACCGCCATGTCCGCCAGAACTTTGCGGTCGATCGCGATGCCGGCTGCCTTCAAGCCGTGGATAAGCTGGCCGTAGGTGATGCCGTTTAGACGGGCGGCGGCGCCAACGCGCTGAATCCACAGGCGGCGGTATTCACGCTTCTTGACGCGACGATCGCGCTTGGCGTAGCGATCCGCGCGATTGGCGGCTTCCTGAGCGGACTGGTAAAGCTTGCTCTTCGTGAGGAAGAAGCCTTTGGTCCTTTTGAGATACTTCTTGCGCCGGGTCCGGCGCTTTGTGCCGCGTTTTACGCGTGGCATGGGTTTTCTCCTTTTACCTCAGCCAAGGCTCTTCAGGTCAGGATTCCCGCCGTCACGGAGAAAATCCGTTGGCCTGATGGCCTGAGCTGCAAACTTTTTCGGAAGCAAGACGAGTTGCGGAGAAACGCGGGATGGCGCTTCGCGCAACGGGTTTGTTTCCGGCGTGGTTTGTTGTAACGCGAGAGCTTCGTCCCGGTCACTACATCCCCGCGAACGGGGTGAACGGCCGGCAGGCACCCGTGAAGCGCTGCCTGGCACGTTGCTGCGGAACTGTGTTCCGCGGTTCTTGCACGAGTCGAATGCGATTCGGCTGGTGCAAAATTCGATGGCTCGGCGGACTCTCGAATTCGTGCCGAGATGGGGCCTAGCAGCGCTACGCCCCTCCAACCGCTAGGCTCCGTAGGGGAGCATTTGCTGAACGGCAGCGACGTCCTGAGCAGCAACCTTCGTCAGCTTCTTGAGCTTGCGCATGCGCTTGGCAGCTTTGGTGCCCAGCAGGTGGCGTTTACCCGAATGCATGCGCAGGATCTTGCCGTTGGCGGTGACCTTGAAACGCTTCCTTGCGCCGCGATGCGTCTTCAGTTTCTTTTTCGGCTTCAGTGAGTTGCGTGGCATTACGTTGAATCCTCTCCCGGAGGCCGGTAACGCCGGCCCAAGAATTTCTAATGGAGTTACGCGTTTTGCTGCGCCGGCGAAGCGCTACTGCGCACCGCCGAACCCGTGCCCTTCTTCGGGGCCAAGAGTGCGACCAGAACGTTGCCTTCCATGCGCGGCGGCGTTTCGATCTGGCCGTGCTCGCCAATTTCGCTCAGCAGCCGGGTCATCTTGGCGCGTCCCACTTCCTGGTGGGCCATTTCGCGCCCGCGATGGAAGATCATAGCGCGAACCTTGTGACCGTCGCCGAGGAAGCGGATGATCTGGTTCTTGCGAACCTGAAAGTCATGCTCAGCCGTAGCAGGGCGAAACTTCACTTCTTTGAGCTGCGAACCCCGGCTGCTCTTGCGCTGTTCGTGGGCCTTTTTGTTCAGCTGATACTGGTATTTACCGTAGTCCGTGATTTTACAAACCGGCGGGTCCGCGGTAGGCGAAATCTCCACCAAATCCAATCCGCGTTCGCGTGCCATGCGAATAGCTTCGAAAGGCTGCATGACACCCAACTGACCGCCTTCTTCGTCGATGACCCGGACCTCCCGAGCCCGGATCCGTTCGTTGATGCGGATACGGTCGGCTTGCCGGAAATTCCGCTCTGCGATAAATCCCCCTAAGAAAAAAAGGCACCCGGAGACCGGGTCGCACCCCGTGTTGACTGCCCGTCCCCGGTGGCAAATCGCCGCTCGGGACAGACCACAAATTATAGCACGCGAAGAGGATGGGACAAGACCTGGGTGCCACGCTCTTCTGCTGCCGGTTTCAGTCAGACCGAAGACGCTTCGGCCCCGTTCGAACCGTTATCCGGTCTGCGATTCACCTGACTTGGGCATTAAGTCCGGCCGGTTGCGGCGGGTCTTTTCAATCGCCATTTGCCGGCGCCACTTGGCGACCTCGGCGTGGTTTCCCCCAATCAACACCTCGGGCACTTTCCACCCGCGAAATTCCGCCGGCCGTGTGTAGTGCGGAAAGTCCAACAGCGCTCCCGGCCCTTCGGCTATTTTCCTGACGGTATGTTCGTAAGGCTGGAAGGACTCATTCTGGGTGGAGGCCTCATTGCCCACAGCCCCGGGCAATAGACGGATCACCGCGTCGAGAACGATCGCGGCGGGCAGTTCGCCGCCGCTCAACACGTAGTCCCCGATGCAAACCTCTTCTGTGGCCAAGTGCTCGGCCACGCGTTCATCCACGCCTTCGTACCGGCCACAGATCAGCACCAAACGCTTAAGCCCTGCATAACGCTGAGCGGTTTCCTGTGTAAACAGTCGCCCGGCCGCGGACATCAGCAGAATCGCTGTTCCCTCTTCCAGTCTGACGGTGTCCTCCGAATCGCCGACCGGGTGACCGAGGAGCGATTCGACCGCCTCAAACAGAGGCTCGGGCTTCAGTACCATGCCTTCGCCACCTCCGAACGGCCGGTCATCCACGGTGCGGTGCCTGTCTCTCGTGAATTCGCGCAAGTCTTGCACGTGAATCTGCGCGATCCTGGCCTCCAGTGCGCGGCGCACGATGCCGTGGTCCAGCGGCCCGGCGAAAAATTCCGGGAAAATGCTGATCAAGTCAAATCGCATGGCTTCGAGTGTAATGAAGTGGAAGACGTGCTGTCATGGGTGTGGCAGGCGCACGAGCCACCTCGGAACGGTCTGGCAGTACGTCTCGTGCTGTTCGCCGAATAAATGTCGAAGAGTAGGCTCTTCGTAAAGCCTCACGAAGCTGTGAAATGCAAGCAAAACAAGGAACAGGTAAACCGCAACGGAGCGCGAGCGGTAATAACCCGCCTGGGCTGCGATCATGGTTGCTACGCCCACGTACATCGGATTGCGCGTGAATCGATATAGCCCCTGAACGACCAGAAGGCGCGGCGCATCGATTGGCGCCGGGGTTCCCATTCCCTTGACGGCAAAGTCCCAGGCACACCAGAAATAAATCCCCGCTCCACAAAGGAAAAGCGCGAGCCACGGGTACAAGGAAAAGGAGTGCATGGCGTGATCGGCAGATCGCTCGCGCAGCATTCCTGGCACATACAAGGCAACTGTGCCCGGCGCAACCAGCGTGAAAATTAAGGTCTTGATCAGTCGCCAGCTCACCGCCCTACTCCGAGGCGTTCAATTCGCTCAGGCCTTCGGGCAACCGGACCTCGATCCGCCGCTCCGCCACCTGGATGCGCGTGCAGATATCTTCGGCCAGCGGGATCATCATCTCGCCTTTCGGTGTGTCCACCTGCAGCAATGGAGCGCCGACGCCGCCCTCACCCGGGAAGAATACGTCGTGGACTGTGCCAAGCACACGCGGCGCTTGCTCCAGCGCACAGGCGGGCGAAGCCAGCTTCGACTGACCTTCCGTCACTTCAAATACGGTGCAGCCGATCAGGTCGGTTACAAAATACTTTCCCGCCGGAAGTCTCACGCGCTCATCGAATGGAAGAAGGATGTCGTACCCACGGAACCGTTCGGCGCCCGCGATCGTGCTGCAACCGGCGAGATGGAAAATCCCCGTTTGCGGGTGATTGCGGTCGACCCAGAAGTTCTGCAAGCCCACGGCCTGCGGCTCGGCGTCATCTTTGCCCAGCCAGATCTGCTTAAGATTGGAAAACCGCCGAGGAAAGTCGGTCAGCAGCTCAGCGAGGACTTCCCCTTTATTGCCTCGTGGCCTCAGGATGCGCGCCACGTGTACCCAGCGCCGTTTTGGTCCGGGATTGCCGCTCAATCTTCCAAAATCTCGAGGGTGAATCGTTTCCGGAGTTTCATGCCCGCGGCGCCGAGCAATGTGCGAATCGCCTTGGCTGTGCGTCCTTGACGACCGATTACTTTTCCGAGGTCTTCGGGATGGACTCTCAGTTCAAGAACGGTGACTTGGGAACCTTCGACTGCTTTGACCTGAACCCCCTCCGGGTGATCGACTAACGCTCGGGCGATCTCCTCTACCAACTCTTTCATAGGGCCCCCTGCGTGTGCGTTCTCCCTTACGAAGCACTACACGCGACCCTCTCCCCGAAATATCAGAGGACGCGTTATCAACCACTCGAGTCAGGGCCTGAACAGGTGCAGAAGAGCAGGATCGTGCACCTGAACGTTATACAATCATTTACGGACCGCGAGCTATGCGATTCTCTGCTGCTTAATGAAGCTCCGGACGGTATTGCTTGGCTGTGCCCCCACGCCAAGCCAATATTTAATTCGCTCGGAATCCAGCTTGATCTCCGCGGGTTTTTTCAGTGGATCGTAGGTTCCTACCGCTTCGCGCACGCGCCCGTCGCGGGCTCTGGTTCGCTCAATCACAACCACGCGATAGTAAGGCTTCTTCTTCTTGCCAATTCTGGCCAAACGGATCGTCAACACTAAAGTGTTTCCTCCTCATCACGTACTATTCTAGCGTGAGTTCCCTCGCCTCGGCAAACTGCGCTCGCTCCGCAGCCGTCGGCTCTTGGTGGAAGAGGCCAACTGGTGGACTCCGGAGCGGCGGGTCTCAGCCTAACCGGTTCATCCCGTTGAAGGCTGCGGCCTTGTAGCATTCGGCGAGCGTGGGATAATTGAACACCGTATGGATGAAATAAGTGATCTTGCCTTTCAGGAGCAGAACCGCCTGCCCGATGTGGAGCAATTCCGCCGCGTCTTCTCCGAATATATGCACCCCGAGCAAGTCGAGCGTTTCCCGGTGGAACAACAACTTCAGGCGCCCTTCCGTGTGACCCGTGATTTGTCCGCGCGCAATTTCGCGGTAGTAGGCCACCCCGACTTCGTAGGGCACGTCTTCCTCGGTTAGTTGTTCCTCCGTCTTCCCGATGAAGGAAATCTGCGGAATGGTATAAATTCCGTAAGGGTATCCGGCGGGGTCCGACTCCGCTTGCAGCCCGAACGCCTTGGCCGCCGCGAGCCGGCCCTGCTCCATCGAAACCGACGCAAGGCTCGGGAATCCGATCACATCGCCGACCGCAAAGATGTGTTTTTGCGAGGTACGGTAATCGGCGTCGACCTTGATTCTTCCGCGATCGTCGGCTTCCACTCCGGCGGCCGCGAGATTCAAGCGGTCGATGTTTCCCTGCCGTCCGACGGCGTATAGAAGGGCATCACCCACGATTCGTTTTTTGCTGACAAGATTCGCCGCCACTTTTCCGTCGGGCAACTCCTCGACGCTGTCCACTTCTTCATTCAGGCGCATCGTCGCACGCCGGTCGCGCATGTGGTAGCTCAGCGCTTCGACGACTTCGGCGTCGGCAAATTCCAGGAGTCGCGGCCGTTTTTCGACGATGATCACGCGCACGCCGAGGGTCGCAAACATGCAGGCGTACTCGACCCCGATGACGCCTCCGCCCACGACGATGAGCGTCTTGGGTATCGAGGGAATGCTGAGCAGCTGATCGCTGTTGACGATGTTCCGGCCATTGGTCGGGACTTTGGGATTGACCGCGGGCTTGGTCCCCGCGGCGATGACGACGAAGCCGGCTTCCAATTCGTTGAAACCTTTCGAGTTTTCGACGCGGATGTGGCGCTCGCCGGCGAAGGCGCCGCTGCCGTGGTAGAGTTCCACACCGTTGCGCTTCAACTGGTCCTGAAGAACAGCCGCTTCATTTTCGATCACCCGGGTGACCCGGAAATTCAGGTCCTTCATGGTGATGTTGTCTTTTACGTGGTAATTGGAGCCGTAAAACGCCTGGTCGTAAAAACCCGAAAGGTGGAGCACCGCCTCGCGCATGGTCTTGCTGGGAATGGTGCCAGTGTTGATGCACACGCCTCCAACGACACTCTGCTTTTCAACCACCGCCACCCGTTTTCCGGCTTTGGCAGCCTGGATTGCGGCCCGCTGCCCGCCCGGTCCCGAGCCGATAACTACCAGATCATACTGTTGCATTGGCCGAGTCCTGTGCTTCGGGCTCTGAGGCTTCGCTTGGCTGCGACGGGGCCACTGCTTGTTCGCCCTTTGTGAGAGTGATTCCTAAATGAAGGTCTCGCGGTCTGCCTGAGCCGTTTACATATCCGCTGGCTA
>Ga0207761_1000693_pt1 | contig 11701 bp, 13 predicted proteins | sample LuqExpMetageno34_FD_187792 | JGI IMG/M metagenome (GOLD analysis project Ga0207761, IMG submission 187792) | Tropical forest soil microbial communities from Luquillo Experimental Forest, Puerto Rico - Sample 34 (SPAdes) | ecosystem: Environmental > Terrestrial > Soil > Tropical forest ... | reverse complement strand
CGCCGGTGTGACATGGCAGTCGCCCGCCGAGATGGATGCGCTCACCGCCGCGCTGTTGCCCGCGCTGCTGCTCGGTCGCATCGATGGAAAATCCAAGATCGAATATGTCGCCGAAGAGCGCGAGAAGATTCTGGTGCGCAGTTTTGCCCGCCGCTTCATAAAGACCCGCGCGGACCGGCTGGCGGCTATCCGCGCAGCCTGGGCGCAGGAGCTTGGCGTATGAGCAACTCAGAGATTATTGGCGTGCGCGGCCGCCGCGTATGGGATTCGCGTGGGCGGCCGACGATCGAGACCGAGGTGACGCTCGCGAGCGGCGCGCTCGGACGGGCGATCGCTCCCGCCGGCGCCTCGACTGGCAGCGGCGAAGCGCTCGATCTGCGCGACGGCGGCACGCGCTTCGGTGGCCTCGACGTGATGCAGGCGGTTGGTCACGTCAATGGAGAGATTGCGCGCGCCTTGCGCGGTCACGATGTGCGAGACCAGGACGATATTGACCGGGCTCTGATCGCGCTCGACGGCACGCCCAACAAGGTGCGTCTCGGCGGCAACGCGATCGTCGCAACGTCGATGGCGGTGCTGCACGCTGCCGCCGCTCAAGCCGGCCTGCCGCTCTACGCCTATTTGCTCGGTGATCGTCCCGCCGTGATGCCCTTGCCAGAGATCCAGATCTTTGGCGGCGGCGCGCATGCCGGCCGGCGCGTCGACATCCAGGATTTCATGGTGGTGGCACTGAAGGCGCGCTCCTTCGCCGAGGCTCTGGAATGGACCGCCGAAATCTATCGCGCGGCCGGCACAATGATGAGCGAGCGCGGCCGCCTGCAAGGTGTCGCCGACGAAGGCGGCTTCTGGCCAGCCTTTGATTCGAACGAAGCCGCGCTCGACGCGCTGGTTTCTGCGATCGAACGCGCTGGCTTCACGGCGGGCGATGATATTGCGATTTCGCTCGATGTCGCCTCCTCCGAATTCTATCGTAATGGAGCGTATCACCTCGCGCTCGACGACCGCGCGCTCGATTCCGACGCCATGGCCACCATGTTGATCGACTGGCTTGATCGCTATCCGATCGTTTCCATCGAGGACCCGCTGGCCGAACACGATTCGGAAGGCATGACGCGTTTCACCAAAGCGGTGGGCCACCGTGTGCAAATTGTAGGCGACGATTTTCTAGTGACAAATGCCACGCGGCTGCGCAAAGCAGCCGTGCTTCCGGCCTGCAACGCGATCCTGGTAAAGCCAAATCAGGTCGGCACCGTCAGCGAGACGCTCGCCGCGGTGGAAGCCGCGCGCGCCGCAAACTGGGGCGCGATCGTCTCGGCACGCTCGGGCGAGACTGAGGACGTCACTATCGTGCACCTCGCTGTTGGCTGGAATGTGTTGCAGCTCAAGGTAGGCTCTTTTGCGCGCTCCGAACGAATGGCGAAATGGAACGAGGCATTGCGGATCGAGGAAGCGCTCGCTGGCAAGGTGCGATTTGCCGGCAGCGAACCCTTCCGACGCTGATGCCACTATGACCCGCTGAAATGATTTCCTCTCGTTCGTCAACCTCGCTGCAACGCCAAAACTTCTCTGCCCGGATAATTCAGCTACCACGCGCGGCGCGCTTATGTTGTCCACTTGCGGCCTCCATGATTTCTGACAACAAGCGCAGAGTCCGTGCGGACAGATTTCAAATAAGATGCTTATCCCTTGGAAAGACTCGCCGCGATATTCTAGGTTATGCCTGAAACGAAAAAGGAGTTTCCCAGATGCTTTCTTTTTATCGCCTTGGAACGTTTGCATTAGTTATGACGTTATTGAGCGTCTTGTTACCTATCAAGGGAAGTGCGCAGACGTTAACGGTTGCGCAGTACCAGCACCCGCGAAGCGAAAAGGATTTGAGTTCTAACAAAGCATATTTGAACGGCATAAAAGATGGGGTTGTCGCTCTTAACATGACGGCGGAGGATAAATTATTTTGCCTACCGGAAATGTCGACACTGACCTTTGAGCGTGCAAGCGATATCTTACTTCGTTGGGCACGCAGTAGGGGTGGTAATGCGGACAGTTTGCCGCTCGGACTTGCGATGGTGCATAGTCTGAAAGAGGCTTTTCCCTGTTCAAATCGCCGCTAATATCGTTTGATAGCGAATGACGGCTTGCGCAGGTCGTCATTGCAACCGTCACGGTAGTTCTGCACAAATCGCGTGATACCGGCTCCGCTAGCGACCTTTTCGATTTTTCCGTGTATTCCGCTCAAGGCCATCCCAGAAAGTGGCGGAATGCCTCACCTCACATCCCGGCAAGGAAGAATATGAGTAAATAAGGCTGTCTGATCCAAATCAAAGACTTTTTTGCCATTGCCGGTTTGCATTTCTGGCATGGAAGAGCTCTGTTGCCTCAGGAGCTTCGGCTTCTTCGATGCGCGAAAGGAGCGGACGCTTTCGGACAGGTTGCGAGGAACGCCCTTGCGTTTCATAATTCTCTTGGAGCGCCCGCTCTTTTCATTTATCTTTCCAACAGTTGGGTCCAAAATATTTTAAACTCCATGTCAGACAACATTGCTGATCTTGAACGGCAGCACAAAGCACTTGAAGACGAGATCACCGAGGCCATGCGGCATCGCTCAGTCGATGACTTAGCAATCGTCGAGTTGAAACGCCAAAAATTGCACATCAAAGAAGCAATTGAGCGACTGCGCAATCAGGCAACGAGCGCAAAGGACAGCCGCTCTCGATCCATGGATGCGTAGCGTAAACAGACTCAAAAAAGTGAGGCCCCCTTACGGGGGCACTTGCGGCCTCGTTGATAAAATAAGGGGCCCAACTCCGGGGACGGGGCGCCCACCCTATGCTACATAGTTCGATTTATTGGTCGCTGCAGTGTTCTCAAGGAGTTGAGTGAGGGCCGCTTGTTCCTCGCTTAGACGGCGCTCAACAAATCGACGCTCTTCAGTAGTTAGGTAGGTTGTCAAAATCTTCCTGTACCTTACAATATTTGCTCGGCAAGCGAAGCACTGCACGTCCATATTTTGTGCCATCGTCATCGACCGCCGTCCCTTATATCGAAGCCGACTTCGTGGAAGGGCTTCTTTCGTTGTCAATTTAAACTGTGGTTTGCCTGAAGAGGGTATTGTCCTTTGGGGCAACCTTATACCAATCCTCAAATTGGGTGACCGACGACTGCCCAGTCGCGATGCGCGATGGACATGATTTTCCATGGCTGATCGATGAGCGTGTTCCAAGCATAGCAGCAGTGGTCGACGATATCGTCGAATGTCTTGAAAACACGGTTTGATAGCCAGTTCTGCCTCATAAACTGCCAGATATTTTCCTGGCTGTTGAGCTCAGGCGAGCGAGGCGGCAGCGGCAATAGCGAGATGTTGTCGGGAACCTTGAGAGCTTTGGAGCCGTGCCATCCAGCCTGATCGAGGATGAGAATGGCATGTGCGCCTGGGCGAACTTTCGTGGCAATCTCATCGAGATGCAGTTGCATGGCCTCGCTATTGCAAGTCGGCAAGACCAGGGCCGCACCGGTGCCTTGTTCAGGGCAAACCGCACCGAACAAATAGGTCGATTGGGTCCGTTGATCATGGATGGCGCGTGGTCGTGAACCTTTCCTGGCCCAACGATAGGTCAGTTTGTTCTTTTGGCCGACCCGCATCTCGTCCTGAAACCAAACTTCTATCGGTGTACCTGGGGCGAGCGTCTTGTGGATTTCCGCCACACGGGTGGCAAAGTTTTTTTGAACGCCTCGATGGCATCGGTGTCTTGCTTGTAAGCCCGCGGCCGCGCGCTCACATGCGAAAAGCCCAACTCCTTCAAGGCTCGATAGACCGTATCGTCAGAGACTGACAGGCCAAACTCCTCGTACAGGCGCATGATCAGATCGCAGGCACGCCAGCGAACCACGCCGTGGATGGCAGGGGTCGGTCCCTCGTCCACAATGCGTGCCAGAAACGCCTTGTGTTCGTCGCCAAGCTTACTGGGAGCGCCTGGCGATGGCTTGTTGATCAGCCCCTCTGGACCCTGCTCATTGAAGCGGATGACCCAGTCCCTAAGCGTCTGCCGATCCATGCCGCCAGCCTTGGCTGCCTGTTCGCGCGAGGCCCCGTCGAGAACGGCCGCAATCGCCAACAACCGTCGCGCCTGAGCTGCATTCCTAGCCCTCTGCGCAACCCGCCGAACCACTCCGCTTGTGAAGTCAGACCGAACCGCCAGTGCCTGTCCCATGGCAAACGATCCTCCGTTTGCCATGTTGAATCACCTCACAGCCGATTCGTGAATCCCTCCTGAGTCAGATAATCTGAGGTTTGGTATTAGGCATCCGATCTGAAATCGAGGTTAGGATGACAAGCCTAATTGCAGCCACAAGTGAATTTCGGCTGCTCATTACTATTTGACTATTTGGCGCGGCGACGGCGCTGCTGGCCCAATCCCATCTGTTTGGCCAACTGAGAGCGAGCGGCTGCGTAATTCGGCGCCACCATCGGATAATCGGCGCTGAGTGCCCATTTGTCGCGGTATTGCTCGGGTGTCATGTTGTATTGCGTACGCAGATGACGCTTGAGGGACTTGAACTTCTTGCCGTCTTCCAGACACACGATGTATTCGGGCGTGATGGACTTCTTAACCGATACCGCGGGCTTGAGCGGCTCGGCCGGGGTGTCGCCTGACTTGCCGGACACACGCGTCAGCGCCGCATGCACCTGGTTGATAAGAGCGGAGATTTCGCTGGGGGGTACCGTGTTGTTACTGACATAGGCGGACACGATCTGCGCTGTCAATGCGATGTAGTTCCCGTCGGCTGTGCTGTCACTCATTGAAGCCACCCCGCTATCGCCCCTGGACGCCCCAAAAAAATGGGCGAACCGCATCAGCGCGAAACTATTTCCTAATTGGTCAGTACGTGCAGACCTAGCGACGAATTCAAGAGTTCTTAAACTATACTAGTTAGTTTTAATCGTCGCAAGAAAAAGCAAGCTGGCGCTATGGTAGAACTTTGAATATTGCTATGGCGTTATTGAAGGGCAGACGGCCGTATCGACCGGAGAAGTAGGCAGATTCCTGGGCCAAACCGTCACCGAAGTACGGTACGTCACGGTTTTCTAGACACGAAAATCTACGAGCTTTTTTCGAGATGACTGCGTAGTTCATTGATTGAGCTAAAGCGCAGCGTGCCTTGCGGCAGTTCAGCCTCGATCGAGCCGTCGACATAGAGCGTATAGCCCATACCGTCGACCACGCCGGATTTCAGGATCGCAACGCCACGCGGCTCGCTGGCCAGGCGCTGCGCCAGTGCTTCCGTTTCAGCGCGCCGCGGTAGCGAAGCGCCAAGCTTAGGCTCTCCCGCAGGGCTACCTTCAGGCGCGGCGGGACTCTTGGCGGGCTTGGCTTGGGCCGGCCACATAGAATCGAAGTTGGTGGGCGTCTGTGATGGCGGCGGTCCAGCCGGCGCAGGCGATCGCCAGCCGGCATCAAACCTCGGTTCGAATTTGTCGTCCGCGCGCGGCAACGCGGCACCGCCGACGGGGGGTAGCGACGACTGCGAGGCAACGCTTTCGCCAACTGGGCCTGGTCCACGGCCGACTGCGGCCATCGGATGTGGCGTCGACGGCGAAACGTCGTCTTCGACCCTTACCGGAGTTTCCTCCGGGTTGCGTAACGTGGGAGCAAAGGGCGCAGCCGCGGTCAAATCTTCGGCCGGCAGAGCGACAAACCCAGCCATATCAGTGGCCGCCAGCGTTTCCAGGTGCGGCTGCTCGGCCTCCGCTCGCGCATGCAGCCCCGCATCGCCCTTTGGCTTGGGCGGGAATGGAATCTGGCTGCCTGCGGGGACATTGCGCGGCCCCTTGTCGAACATGTCGATAGGGCTGGCGGGCCGTAGAGGCGTCCGAGTCGCCAACACATCATTAAGCCGCCGAAGCTGAGAAACGACCACCCCCAGCCCGAAAACGACCAGGCCGCCAACGGCAGCCGTCACGCCAGCACCGATTAGGGTGTTTCCGAAGCTGAATTCATTGATCGGAACGCCAAATCCGACCATCACGACGCCTACCAAAAAAGCAATGGCGCCGACGCCGTACAGCAAGCCCGACATACTCGTTACGACCCTCTACGAAAGCGACGGCTTAGCCGTCCGCCCTAAAACTACCAACTAAACTCTTATAAGCGCAGGGAATTCTGACTTTTTCCAGCGGCGACGGCAACTGTTAATGTTAAAATACCAATAAATGCCCTCAAACTTCATTAACGATGAGCCTCCGCAAACCTGTTCGGATAATATCGGCGACGTCTAAGTCCTGCGACCCCGCCCAAAACCGCCACCCGTTGCTCCCGTCGCCGCCAGCGCCTAATTAACTTAATCGAGGAACTCGCCGGGAACGTGCCGATTTCGTCCCGACGCCGGTTATTTCCGAAATCACCGTTACGTGGAATCGAGGAGGACCTGATGTCGTTCAAATTGCCCGACCTGCCCTATGCATACGACGCACTGGCGCCATACATGTCTCGCGAAACACTTGAATACCACCACGACAAGCACCACAAGGCTTACGTCGACAACGGCAACAAGCTGCTCGAAGGCAGCGGACTCGAGGGCAAATCTATCGAAGAGATCGTGAAGAGTTCGTTCGGTAAGAACGCCGGCCTCTTCAACAACGCCGGCCAACATTACAATCACATGCACTTCTGGAAGTGGATGAAGTCAAATGGCGGCGGCGACAAGATCCCCGGCGCGCTGCAGAAGAAGATCGATGCCGATCTCGGCGGCACTGCTAAGATGAAGGAGGACTTCATCCAAGCTGGCGTAACCCAATTCGGCTCCGGGTGGTCATGGATCGCGGTTAAGGACGGTAAGCTCACCATCATGAAGACGCCGAATGGTGAGAACCCGCTGGTGCACAGCGCAACGCCCATCCTCGGCTGCGACGTCTGGGAGCATTCCTATTACATCGATTACCGCAATCGCCGCCCTGATTATCTCAAGGCCTTCATGGACCATCTGGTGAATTGGGATTACGTTGCAGAGTTGCTCGGCACCGCGAAGTGACGACAGCGTCGATTTTCGGGAAATGAAATGCTGACGGGCGCCGACGTGAAGGCGCGTCGCGTCCGTTCGCTAGACACAGCGACGAGATCGTCCGCTGGCGTGATGCCCGATCCCTTCGATTGCGCCGCTATCGCGATGCTGATTGCACTCGCGATCGCAGCCATCTCTACGTATCGCGATTATGGGCTCGGCTGGGACGACTACACCCACTCCCAGTATGGCGAATTGTTACTGCAGCTCTACGGCTCAGGTTTCCGCGACACCCGCGCGCTCTCTTTCGTCAACCTCTACATGTATGGCGGCGGCTTCGACATGGCGGCAGCGCTCGCCGCCAAGGTCCTGCCATTCGATCTGTTCGAGACCCGCCGGCTGATCGGTGCCGCGGTCGGCATCGTTGGTCTATTGGCGACCTGGCGGCTGGGCCGGCGGCTTGGCGGCCCGCTCGCAGGCTTAAGCGCACTGGTGCTGCTCGCCACCTGCCCACTCTACTACGGCCACATGTTCATCAACGCGAAGGACTCCCCCTTCGCGACCGCAATGATCGTGCTGCTGCTCGGACTGTCGCGCGCGATCGACGAATATCCACAACCCGGTCCGCGCACTATCGTCTTGGCTGGGACCGGGCTAGGTATCGCCTTCGGATCGCGCATCCTAGCGGGGATCATGGCGCCCGGCGGGCTCGCCGCGCTGCTGCTGATCCTCGTCACCGAGAGCCGCGCAATCGGCCGGCACGCGGCGATGATGCGATTTTGGCAATTTGTCGGACTGATGCTGCCGGCCTTGGGGCTCGCCTATCTCATCATGGGCCTGCTGTGGCCCTGGGCGATCCGGTCACCTCTCAATCCGCTGTTCGCCAGCGAATATTTCGCGAATTTTTTCGAAAAGCCGTGGCGGGAACTCTACGAAGGTCAGCTCTACGCGGTTCCCGATATGCCGGTGAGCTACCTGCCGCATTTGTTTGTGCTCAAGCTGCCAGAAATCATGCTGGCGCTTGGGCTAGCCGGCGGCGTCGGTGTTGTTGTTGCTGCCACGTACCGTCGTGTACCGCTCAACCGGCGCGCGGTGTTACTGATTTGCGTGCTCGCCGCCGCAGTGCCGGTAGCGGTTGCCATGGTGTTGCACCCGGCCTTCTATAACGGCCTGCGCCATTTCGTATTCGTGGTGCCGCCCTTCGCAGTGCTTGGCGGGCTCGCCGCCGGCTGGATCGCGGAGCGCGCCGGTGCCTATGGCAAATTCGCGCGCGCCGCCCTCGCTGTGCTGTTTATAGGCGGCGTTACGTTGCCAGTGATCGATATGGTGCGTCTTCACCCATACCAATACACCGCCTTCAACTGGGTTTCAGGCGGTGTACGCATGGCGCACGACAACTACATGCTCGACTATTGGGGCCTGGCCTTCAAACAGGCCGGAGAGCAGTTGCGCTCCACGCTCGACGCACGGCATGAAAGACCCCCGGCCGGCCGCCACTGGATCATCGAAATCTGCGGACCGCAGCACCCAGCGGAAGTCGCGCTGGGCTCGCAATTCGAGACCACCTGGGAACGCAAGCGTGCCGATTTTGCGATGATGCTCGGCACATTCTACTGCCGTGACCTGCATGGACGACCCACGCTGGTCGAAATCCGGCGTGAAGGCGTGGCCTACGCCCGCGTCTATGATATCCGCGGCGGGCCGGCACCGAACATACTGACCGAACCGCCGCCCTGAGGTCTACGCGAGCCCGCGCTCGCGCAATACTTCAGTCGCGGTTGCATGCGCTTGGTTGGCGGCGGGAATGCCGCAATAGAGCGCGAGCAGCAGCAGAACTTCCTGGATCTGCTCGGGCGTAGCGCCGTTCTTCAGCGCGCCATTGAGATGCACGCGCAGCTCGTTGGTGTGACCGGATGCCGCCATCATCGCGATCATGGCAAGCGACTTGGTGGCCGGCGGCAAGGCCGAGCGTTGCCACACGTCGCCGTACGCGTAGGCGTTGATGATATGCTGAAGCGGTTTGCCGAACTCGCCGAAAGCGCTCATACGCTTGTCCACCGCTTCGCGGCCGAACATCTCGATGCGCAGCTTCAGGCCGCGCTCGTGCTGATCCTTCTCGTCCATCGTCTGGTCCCCCGATTGCCGTTGGCAACATCGCGTGTCAGAAATGGACTATGACATATTTTTCACTGCAGGTTTGGCACTTCCCATGATCAATGCCGCTGTGATCGGCCTCGGACGTTGGGGCAAGAACATCGTCGAATCCGTGCAGGGCAAAAGCAAGCGCCTGCGTTTCATCCGCGGGGTGAGCAAGGAGCCAGAACTAGTGCGCGATTTCGCCGCCGCCAAGGGCTTCGAGTTGTCCACCGACTTCGAGGAGACGGTGGCCGACCCGCGCGTGCAAGCGGTGTTTCTGGCGACCCCCCACTCCCTGCATGTGCAGCAAATTTCACACGTTGCCTCCGTCGGCAAACCGGTGTGGTGCGAGAAGCCGTTGGCGCTCACCCGCTCGGACGCCGAGCGCGCTGTGGCAGCGACGCGCAAGGCCGGCGTGCCATTCGCGCTCGGCAACAACAAGCGCTACTATTCCTCGATGCGCGAGCTCAAGCGCGTGATCGCCAACGGCGTAATCGGCGAGGTGCTGCATATCGAGGGTAATTTCACCAATGAGCATTCGACGCGAGTGAAGGGCGGATGGCGCGACGATCCGCGCGAATCGCCGGGGGGTGGCATGACAGGCGCTGGGCTGCATGTCATCGACGCCTTCGTCAACCTGGCCGGGCCGATCGCGAGCGTCGACGCCAAGGTGTATTCGCAAAAGGCTCCGCCCGATCCGCGCGATGCGGCGGCTGCGCTGGTTCAGTTCGAAACGGGCGCCACCGGCGTACTCGCTACCGTACGGGCGGCGCCGATGTATTGGCGCATCATGGTGTTCGGCACCAAGGGCTGGGCGGAAGCGCGCGACGAAACCACGCTCACCGTCGCCAAGCTGGGCGAGCAGCCTGCCACGCAGGTCTATCCGGCGGTGGACTCATTGGGGATGCTACTGGAGGCTTTCGGCGAGACCATCGAGACCGGAAAGCCGTTTCCTGTTTCCGTCGATGACATGCTGGACGTCGCCGACGCCTTCGAGGCGATCGTCCGCTCGATGGCGCACGGGGGACCCGTGTCGGTGAAACGCAGCTAGCGGCTCTGCTCGCCGCGTCGGCGCACTTCATTGATGATTACACTGTTATCCAACTCGCCTTCGCCGGCGCGCACGCAAGCCTCCAGCACGTCGGCGTGCACTTCCAGCATCGACAGCCTCTGGCCGAGAGTGGCGGCCTGCTCGAGCATGATACGCGCGTCTTTTAACGTCTGCTTAGCGCGGCCCTCTGGCGCGAAGTCGCGGCGAATCATCTTAAAGCCCTTGGTATCCATCACCTGCGAATAGGATGCCGAACCCTGCGCCACGTGCAGAAACGCGGCCGGGTCGAGACCAAGCCGCTCGGCGAAGACTATGCCTTCCGCCAAAGCAAGCCGGTTGAGGCCGAGAATCAGGTTGACCGCAAGCTTGGCGCGCCCTCCGTCTCCAATCTTGCCGATATGAAAACGCCGTGCGAACAAAGCATCGAAAATCGGCGCCACCTGCTCGGAAATAGCGCGCTCGCCGCCGATAAGCGCGACGCCATCGCCACGCCGCACCTGGTCGCTTGTGCCGGACACCGGCACGTCCAGATAGCGAATACCGCGCGGGATCACGCGGGCGGCAAGCGCTGCCACGCGATCGGGATTGCAGGTGCTCATGCATAGCACGATCTTGTTTGAGTCCTCGCCCAGCGCCGGCAGCAGATGGTTCTCGACCACGTCCTCGACCTGATCAGTGTTGAACACCGCGATGATGATGCAGCGCGCGGGCTTCGCCAGCTCAGCGATTGTGTTCGCTGGTTTGCCACCGATCTCGGCCAGCCGCGCGCGCTTACCGGCGTCTATATCGAAGCCGGTCACCGGAATGCCCGCGTCGATCAACCGCTTGGCATAGACCTCCCCCATCAGACCAAGACCGATGACGGCAACCGGAGAATTACCAGCCATGTGCCCCACACTGAATTGTAACGCGAAACACTTTGCCCTCGCGCGCCCGTCCTGCAAGCATATTCGTGTTGCCGGGAGGATGTCATGCCATCGATTTTCGATTTCGACGCCTACGGAACGTTATTCGACGTACATTCCGCGATTGCGCGCTACCGTGATGACGCCGGGCCACAGGCTGACCGTATGTCGGAGATCTGGCTCACCAAACTCGAGTACGGCTAGACCCTGACGCTCGCCGGGCACTACAGCGATTTCTGGACATTGACCGAGCGAGCGCCCAGCTCCGCCCTGGCGCGGATTCTGACAGCCGACAAGGCGCTCAAGCCGAAATTGCTCGAGGCCTATAAGCTTGAGGCCTTTCCCGATGCGCGAGCGGCGCTGCGTGCGCTCAAACGGAGGGTCCATAAGACTGGCACTTTGTCGAACCGCTCACCCGCTATGCTGAAAGGCGCAGTGGACGCTGCCGGCATCGGCTCCGATCTCGATGCCGTGCTATCATCCAATGCGTTGAAGACATTCAAGCCGCGGCCGGATGTCTACCGGCTGGTCACCGATCACTTCCGCTGCGCACCGGGCGACGTGACCTTCGTATCGTCCAACCGATGGGACGTGATGGCGGGCGTTTCGGTCG
>Ga0207761_1000692_pt1 | contig 11701 bp, 8 predicted proteins | sample LuqExpMetageno34_FD_187792 | JGI IMG/M metagenome (GOLD analysis project Ga0207761, IMG submission 187792) | Tropical forest soil microbial communities from Luquillo Experimental Forest, Puerto Rico - Sample 34 (SPAdes) | ecosystem: Environmental > Terrestrial > Soil > Tropical forest ... | reverse complement strand
GGCGCCGCGGGACCGCGTGGTGTTGGTGCTCACTAAGCCGCGCGGCCGCGCGAGATCATACAGGGCGGCAATTATAACTGTTCGTCGCCGCGCAAGCTGAACGCCGCCGTGCATGCAAATAACGACCCGGCAATCGTCAAGCTCTCCGTCCTGGACTAATCTCCGCGGGCTGAATCGCCGGGGAGATCTTCTTGCCGACCGCCCTTATCGCCATCGACCAGGGTACGACGTCAACTCGCGCGATCGCGTTCGATGCGAATCTGTGTCCGCTCGCCAGCGCGCAACAGGAGCTGCGCCAGATCTATCCCTCGCCCGGCTGGGTCGAGCATGACCCGGAAGAGATCTGGACGACGACGGTCAAGACGGTGCGCGAGGCGATCGCCAAGGCGGCGCTTGCCGCCAATGACATCGCCGGCCTCGGCATCACAAATCAGCGCGAGACCGCCGTTATGTGGGATCGCACGACTGGCAAGCCGATCTACAATGCCATCGTGTGGCAGGACCGCCGCACTGCTGATTTCTGCGACGCGCTGCGTCGCGCCGGCCACGAGCCGGAGATCATGACCAAGACCGGGTTGTTGCTTGATCCGTATTTCTCGGCGAGCAAGATCGCCTGGCTGCTTGATAATGTCGCGGGCGCGCGCGCTCTTGCAGACACGGGCCGGCTTGCCTTCGGCACCATTGACAGTTTTCTGCTGTGGCGGCTAACCGGCGGCAAGGTACACGCGACCGATGCCAGCAACGCTGCCCGCACTTTGCTGTTCGATATCGGGCGCGGCGAATGGGACGAAGAGCTGTGCCGTCTTTTCTCCCTGCCGCCTTCGCTGCTCCCGCAAGTGCGCGATTGCGCGGCGGATTTTGGCACCACCGTTGTGAATCTGTTCGGCGCTTCGGTCGGGGTGTTCGGCATGGCCGGCGATCAGCAGGCGGCGACGATCGGGCAGGGCTGCGTCAGGCCCGGCATGCTGAAGTCTACCTACGGCACCGGCTGCTTTGCTTTGCTGAACACCGGCACGCACCGCGTCGTCTCGCGGAACCGGCTGCTCAGTACCATCGCCTATCAGCTCGACGGCAAGCGTACCTATGCGCTGGAAGGCGCGATCTTCATCGCCGGCGCCGCCGTGCAATGGTTGCGCGACGGGCTGAAGATCATCGCCAAAACGTCAGAGGCCGACGGGCTGGCGGCGCGCGCAGATCCGGCCGAGCAAGTCTATCTGGTGCCCGCCTTTGTCGGTCTGGGCGCGCCTTATTGGGATGCACAGGCGCGCGCCGCGGTGTTCGGCCTCACGCGCAATTCGGGTGTCGCCGAGCTTGCCCGCGCGGCGCTGGAGGCGGTCGGCTATCAGACCCGCGACCTGCTCGAGGCCATGCATGCCGACTGGCCGACGGCGGCAAACGGAACGACCGTGTTGCGAGTCGACGGCGGCATGACCGCTAGCGATGTCACCATGCAGTTCTTGGCCGATATTCTGGCAAGCCCAATTGACCGACCGGTAGTGATGGAAACAACCGGCTTGGGCGCCGCCTATCTGGCTGGGCGGACCGCCGGGATCTGCCCGGAATTGGATGGTTTCGCCGCGCAATGGCGCCTCGACCGCAGGTTTGAACCGCGCATGAACAAGACCTTGCGCGAGCAGAAATATGCCGGCTGGAAGGATGCGGTGCGGCGGACATTAACGGCCCGGTGAAGGTTCAACGCAGGCGAAAGTCCTCATCCAGCAATCAATATAGCACCGGTCGTGGACGAGAACCTGGCTTGTGCTCAGCTTGTTTTCCACCACTGGCCTGTAGCGATCGCGCATCGTGCGCTTGCCCAGAACATCCCCGACGCCGGGCATTCATCTTGCTCAGCGCGTAGAGTGATCAGTGGCGCATTCTCGAATCGGAAAAGCTCGGTGTGAACGAGTGTGCAAGAGCCGTTGTCGGCGAAGGCGTGGTTCGAGCGCTTGATCTCGATCCTGCTCAACGGGTGCCGTAACGTGCGGTCTGACGACTATTACGGTGCGGTGGGGCGCATGTTTAACGAAACCGAATCCTCCCAACACTGCCTCCGGCAGTTTAAACGCACCCCATTCATTTATTGAGGCTTTTGCATCTGGGCCGGAGCCGTGGATTGTTGCGCCGCCGGCATGGCTGTACCAGCCGGGGCGCCGGTAAGGTGATCGATCAGTGAGCGGGCGGCGTCGCGGGCGCTGCGGTCGCGCATGGCATCGAGCAGCGGTGCGGCGGCGCCGGAGCGGCGAATGAGCGCTTCCGGGTCGGGTAGCACAATCGGGTCATCCCACGACCCCTGCACGATGAACGGCAGCTCAAAAGGAGCCGTCTCGGGCCTTGCGGCGGAGACCAAGGCGGCGGTGCCCTTGAGATCGAGCTCGCGGCTCGGCACCGAGGCGGACCCCGCGAGCGCTAGCCGCACAGCCGAGCCTTCGATCTTCACGTCGTCGACCGTGACGGTGCCCTGCATGATCTTCAGCGCCACCGCGATCTTTTCGAACGGCGTACGTCCGCTGCGGAATTCGCTCCCGCCGGACAACGGCCGCCGCTCCAGGCGGCGCAGCAGCTGCTCAGCATTGAGACCAGTTATCGCGCCGTTTTGCCCAGTGAGACTGGCATTGCCGTTCAGAGTGCGCGTAACGGCAAGCACGCTGTCGCCGCTGCCTTCGACTGCGAACACGATGTTGCCCTTGCCCTCCAGCCGGTGCAGCCCGAAAAGCTGACTCAGGCAGCTTTCCAGGTCCACGTCGGCCAACTGCATCTGCGATTTCAAGTCTACACCAGCATCGGAGTTGGCAAGCATGAGCGAGCCCTTAATCAAGCCGTCATACGCCTGGGCCTCGCCAACGGTGATCGTCAGATGTCCATTGCGCAAATTAGCGCCGATGGCGGTACGCCCGAGCTTGGCGTTCGCCATCGCCACTTTTCCCGCCGATAGTCGTAAGTCAACGTCGAGGCCAGAGAGGCCATCCAGCGTAATGCGCGCGTTATCCCATTCGTGCTGATTGACAGTGAGCAGGCGGATGGCCGAGACATAAGGCGTCAGATCGAGCGTGTCGGAGGCGAGCGTGCCTTGCACAGTTTTCCGCCCCTCGGTGGCGAAGGTGAGCACGCCCTCCGCGGTATTGCCGTCGAGTTCGACGTTGACGTTCGACAGGGCGACGGTATCGCCGGTCACGTTGCTCTGTGCCTTGATCGAGAAATGGCCGAAGCCGCCGCCAGGCACTGGCGGCTGCCCGATCCAGATTAGGGTATTTCGCAGCGAGGCTGCATCGGCCGCGATCGTGCCTTCAACCTTGAGCGTCGGCTTGACGCTGATCGCGCCCTCGAAGACGGTGTTGATCGGCTGGCTGGCGATGCGCAGCTTCATGCCGGAACGGTCGCCGGCGAGCGCGGCGGGAAAATCGCTCAACATTAGATTCATATTCAGCGGCTCGCCGTGCCAGACCAAGCGGCCGGTGGCGCCGAAGCTCTTGGAGATCGACGGCCAGGCCAGCGACAATTCCACGTCGCTCAACTTCTCGTTGACCTCGCGCGCCGCGCGGTGCACGACCACGGTGCCGTTGTTGATGCGCATCTCGGAGAACGCCGCGGTCCGCGGCGCGTCGTTACTTTGGCTGCGCGCCAGTGAATCGATCAAGCCGGACCAGTTGGAGCTTCCGTCCGCCGCCACGTCGACCGCGATGCTCGGCCGCTCCAGCGTGACGTCAGCGATTTCGACCCGGCCGAGTAGTAGTGGGAAGAAGCGCAGCCGCGCAGTTAGCCGCTCGGCGATGAGCGCCGGGTGCTTGGCATCGCCTAAGGCGACATCTGCGAAGCTGACGCTGCCGGAGGGAAACAGCGAGACGGTGGCGTTGCCGCCAAGTGTCGGATTGAGTCCGGTGACCGCACGGATTTCGCCGATAACCTGCCGTTGCACGGTGTCGGCTGAGATCAGGTAACCCGCCGCAGCGAACAGGCCGGCGCCGACCGCGAGCGCGGCCAGCAGAGCTAAACCTAGGCGTCTGAAGCCAATGGCGGCCGTCAAGGAAGGGGTTTCCGGTTGTTTTGGCGTCGATTTACGGCGGATGATACCATCGGTGACGCGGCCACCAAGCGTGTGCGCGCGCTCTGTGTCCCTTTCATGGCCGAAAAGTTAGGATTACCGCTCCGGCGTTGCATCGGCGATTTCGGCAATAAGCTTCTTGACGATGGCCTGGCCGAACGAATTGAAGTCCCTTGCCTCCAGCACGAATGCGCCCGGGCCGCCCACGACGTGCTCGCGGTAATAATTAGCAAGGCCGCCCGGCGGATTGGTGTGCTCTGGATTCCAGGGCAAAGGCCGCTCGCTCAGGATCGCCAGCCCGTTGATGGTCAGGCCAAGCGCCAGTGCCTCGTCGCGCGCATGGTCGACCTCGCGGCCGGCATTGTTGGTGCCATCGCCGGAGACGTCGATGGCACGGCGCTCAGCGGTAAACGGGGCGTGGGCGAATTGCGCGACGGCGAAATCGATGCCACCGCTGATCGAGGTGCGGTCTGCAAAGGAGCGCGGCAATTCTAGTAAACGGTCGCCGAACGATTGTGCCGCTTTCGCTCCGTCGATTAGCGTCCAGTCAATGACGACCTTCTGGTTACCGAAACCCGACCACTCCTCGAACAGCACGGCGATTCGGCCGTTGCGGCCCGAGCGGATGGCGTCGAGCACGTGTACATCGGCGACCGCGGCGGCATAGCCTTCGCGTTGCAGCTTGAATTTATCGCCGTCGACGCTGCGCGAGACATCGGCTGCGAACACCAGCAACAGGTCGACAGCTTCGGCCGCGCGAGCTGCGGGCCCGAGCGCAAACGCAAGAAGCAGGCAGACAAACAGGCGACGCATCTCAGCTCTCAAAACAGATGGATCTGCAAGCTTAGCCGATCTGACTTATTACGCCAGAACGCGCGTGGCCGGGAATGCGACCTCGACCAGGGTTCCATCCCTGACCTGGCTGGTGATACGGAAGCGCGCGTGGTTGGCCTCGGCCAGCGCCTTGGTGATCGGCAGCCCCAAACCGGTGCCGCTCGAGCCCCAGCGCGCAGAGGTGGCTAGCTGGCAGAACGGTTCGAGCGCAGTCTGCAGTTCCTTCTCGCTCATGCCGGCGCCGGTATCGCGCACCCGCAACAGCACTTCCCGATCGTCGGTCAAGGCGGTGGAGACAATCACCTGCCCACCGGCGCCAGTGAACTTAATCGAGTTCGACAGCAAATTGAGCGCGATCTGCCGCACCGAACGCGCGTCGGCCAAGATCTGTGGCATGCTGGGTGGCAGCGAGGTACGAATGATCACCCGCTCCTGGTTGGCCTGCTGCTGCATGATGGCGACGCACTGCTGCACGAGGTCGTTGAGATTGACGGTCACGAACGTTAGCTCGAGTTTGCCGGCCTCGATTTTCGACAGGTCGAGCAGGTCGTTGAGCAAAGAGATCAGGTGGCCGCCGGAGCTGTGGATGTCCTTGAGGTACTGCCGGTAGCGCTCGTTGCCGATTGGCCCGAAGCGCTCATCCATCATCACTTCTGAGAAGCCGATGATCGCGTTGAGCGGCGTTCGAATCTCGTGGCTGATCTTGGCGAGGAATTCCGATTTAGTGGTGGAGGCCTTCTCGGCCTGCTGTTTGGCGTTGATCAGCTCTTCCTCGCTGCGCTTCCAGGCCGTAAGGTCGCGCAGCACGGCGCAGAACTTCTCGCCGTCGGTGATCCGCCCCATGGTAAAGTAAAGCGGCACCAGACCGCCCCGCCGCACCAGGCCAATCGCTTCGCGGCCGGTATCGAGCATGGCCTTGCCGTCGCGCACTAGCCGAGCGAGATAATCCAGCACGCTGCGCCGGCTTTCCGGGGCGAACAGGTCGCCAAACGGCAGCTCGGCGATCTCGGAATGCTCGTAGCCGAACAGCGCCTCGGCGCTGCGGTTAGCCGACAGCACACGGCCGGCGCGATCGAGCACCAGCACGCCGTCGGTCGCGGTGTCGAGGATCGACTTGAGTTCCTCGTTCTCGGTCTCCAGCCTCCGCAGCGACTGGTCGGCGATCTTAGTGCGATCGTCGGTCACCGCGGCGTGTGTGCTGATTACCAGCACCAGCGCGCTCTCGTTGTTCCACGCCACGCTGAACAGGCGGCCTTCGACCGGCTTCTGCTTTCCGTTGACGGTGGCAATGGTGAGTGTCTTGCCGCCGTTGGCGGCGCCGAGAGGCTGGCTCGTGGTCTCGATAAACAGGCTGTCGAGCCCGCCGGCTTCAGTCAGCGCATCGAGCGTCGGATAGCCAGTCCAGTCGAGGAAAGCGCGGTTGGCGTAGATCAGGCTGTTGAGCCGGTAGACCAGGATGCCGATCGGCAAACGGTCGAGGATCGGCCGCTCTTCCCGCGTGTCGCGCGCGGTATCGCCGTTGCGGCCCGCGCGCGGCGGCGCGGCGGGCGCAGGAGGCGCAACCGGAACAACCGGGGTCAGAATTTCGGCACCGAAATCGTCAGCGTGCGGTAGTACGACCGACTCCCGACCGGAGGTTTTTTTCAACCGGTCGGTGAGCTCGCGGCCAAGTTCCTGGAAGGCGCTCCGCTCGCCCGGGCTGAGCGAAGGCGTGCTCTCGACCTGCGGTCGGAACGTCACAACATTGCTCGTGGGCGCATCCAGCGGCTGCGCGCGGCGCTGCTCCAGCGCCGCGATGCGCTGCACGTCACGGCAGATGCCAAAGCCGCGATAGCCGGCGAACTGGCGATCTCGATCGAGCACAGGCAGGCCCGACATCTCAATCGGCAGCGGCTCGTCCATATCGTCGACCGGCCAATGCACCACGATGCCGCTCCAGGTGCCCCGCGCAGCGAGCGCGCTAGCGAACTGCCCCTGCTGATCGATCTTGAGGGCGGTGGCGATTTCCGCCCACGGACGGTCGAGCAGTGCGGCGACACGCGGTCCGAGCATTTCGGCGAGCTCTTCCACGCCGAACGTGAAACGTGTCGTAGCATCCATTTGCCAGATGAAGCGGAAAGGGAGGCGGCGCGCAGGCGTTTCCGCCGCAGTCGGACTTGGCGCAAGCGGCGGGGCTTGCGCCGTGGCGGCCCGCGCAATGTTGGCTGGCGCGGGATCGTTGAAGGCGACCAGCAGCGTGATCGTATTGCCGGCGCCGAGCCGCAATATGGTGGCGGGCCCAACCGCGATCTCGCCCTCGGCGCGGCCGTTGACCGAAGCCTCGCGCGCCAGCGAGTCGGCACCGAGCGCGATGAGATCATGCTTGCCGCCGAAGCGTTCGAGCGCCGCCCGCGCCAACTCGATGGGTTCGCCGTCGGCGGTGTAGACAGCGGCCGGCTTTTCGAGATCCGCGAGAAGGCGTTGCGCACGGTCGGGCAGGCTCAGGTCCTTGCCGCCGCGTTCGGTTGAGACGACCAGCACTCCGGCGTTGTTGTCGGGGAAAGTGATGCGTGAGCAGAGGCAAATCAGCGCGCCACCGACGCTCGCGCCGAAGCCGCGGAGCCGCTCGAGCCGCGCTGCACCACCCTGCGGCAGCGTGCCGGCAAGCCGCGCGATCTGCGCGGCGGCTGCGTGAGTCGATTCAAATCTTTCCGTGGCTAGCGCGCCGGGTGACGGCGCGTCGAAGATCGCGGCGGCGACCGGATTGCACCAGAGGACACGCGCAGCGTCCGTGCTCCATAGCCAAACCGGCATCGGGCTCAAGGCATGCGCTGCGAGCCGCGGATCGCTGAGGCAGGTGAATTGGAACCCGGTTTCACTCATGGCTGCGCTTCACGGATTACGGCTAACGAAGCCTTAATAGGACCGCTTTGAACCCCCGTCCACGACGCCGGGAGCGCCATAAATGACCAAGCGGCGATAACCTTAATTAGTCAAGGTTCCAAGGCTGGCGATCTAATGGAAGAGCCATCGAGCAGGCCAATCAGGGATAACAGTTTCATCTCTCCCGCGCAGCAGACGTCGATGACCACCGAGACCAAGACCGGCGTAAAAGAGGTGGGTGAGATGGCGCTCAATTTCACACAGCGTAACATCGCTTCCTCGTTCGAATTCGCCGAGAAGGCGGTGCGTGTCGCTGTGGTGAACCAGATCGCTGCGCTGACCGCGGCCATGCTCGTCGGAAACCAACAGAACTGAACAGGGGCGGTACCTCCGAGTGCCGATCCTCGGCATTGCAATAGCACCATTAATTTTGTGCAATGCAAAAGATTTTTATTGCATTGCACCAATTTAAGGACTATATTGCGTTTATCAAGCCGTCGCGGCGCGTGTACTGAGTCCTGCGGCGGGACGCTAATGGGCGCGAGCCGCATACCGAGGGCGGGCGGCGCGCCGAAATGTATTGGCCGCCCTCAAAGCCAAGGATGACACTATCATGGCCGAACCGACTACCGCGGCTAGCACGCCGAAACAGAAGCCGAAGCCGATCGTCACCACGCCCGCCTTCGAAACCCCCAAATTCGACATGCCGAAGTTCGAGATGCCCAAATTCGAGATTCCCAAGGTAGAATTCCCCGCCGCGTACCGCGAGTTTGCAGAGAAAGCGATCGCGCAGGCCAGGGAGAACTACGAAAAGATGAAGAGCGCTGCTGAGGAAGCCACCGAGACGCTGGAGGAGACCTATTCGACCGCCTCCAAGGGCTGCTCCGGCTACGGTCTTAAGCTGGTCGAGAACGCCCGCACCAACAGCAACGCGGCGTTCGACCTGCTCACCGCATTACTGAAAGCTAAGTCCTATTCGGAAGTGGTCGAGCTCGCCACCGCTTACGTGCGCGCGCAATTCGACGCCGTGACTAAGCAGGCCAAGGAATTGGCCGAGCACGCGCAGAAGGTTGCGACCGAGACCGCCGAGCCGATGAAGGAAAGCTTCAGCAACGTCTTTAGCAAGGCGGCGTAACGCTCCGCAAATTGAACAAACAAAGCCCGGGCCTCGCGCCCGGGTTTTTACTATACGGTCGAAGCCGCTTGCCAAAACGCCCCCCTGAACCTAGGTTCCGGCGGCTCGTTGCTACGAGCTCGTGCAGGCGTAGCTCAGTTGGTTAGAGCGCTGGTCTGTGGAACCAGAGGTCGGTGGTTCAAGTCCACCCGCCTGTACCACCATCTCCGCAATTAATCTGGCTTCAGCAGTGAAATACCCAGCAGTGCGCGCCGGCGCAGCCAGATGGTGGCGCGGTATTTCGGATCGTGCGTCACCGCCTGCATGCCGTCGAGCACTGCCAGCACGCGGCGCGGCCCGAGCATGTCGCCGAGCGCCAAAGGACCTTTCGGATAATTCAGCCCGAGCTCGACCGCAGTATCGATGTCGACGGGCGCCGCGATCCGCAGTTCGGCGATGCGACAGCCGACATTGACGATCATCGACAAGAGCCGCTGCACCACGAAGCCCGGACTGTCGTTGATCACGGTGACCGCAACTTGCGTCGCCGAGAGCGCTGCAACGGCAGCGCCCAAGGCTTCCGGCGTCGTGAGGGGTGTTTTCATCAGCGTGCGGCGACCTCTAAAATTGCCCAGCATGTCGACCGCGACCGTGCGCGCGGGATCGAGCTTGAGCCGCACGATCGCCGTGGTGGCATCCTCGCCGAGCGGCATCACAAAGCACACGGCGGCGTTCGGCTTACCGCCGACTTGCGTCTTAATGCCGGCGCCCTTGAGCGATTCGGCGAGCTCGCGGCCGCCATCCTCGTCGGCGATCCAGACCGACGCCGGCAATGGCTGCACCGCAACCTCCACTGTCGGCGGACTGGCAGCCGGCGGACCATCATAATTGTAGAAGCCCTGCTTGCTCTTGCGGCCGAGCAATCCGCCGGCGACCCGCACGCCTAATTGCGCCGAGGGCTGGTACATCGGCTCTTCGTAATAGCGCTCGTAAATGCTCTCCATCACCGCATGGGTGACATCGGCGCCGATTAAATCGAGCAGCTCGAACGGCCCCATGCGGAAACCGGCTGCCTCCTTCATCAAAAGATCGACCTCGCGCGGCGAAGCGATCCCTTGTGCGGCGATGCGCAGCGCCTCCGGACCGAAAGCGCGACCAGCGTGATTGACCACAAAACCAGGCGTGTCGGCCGCGACCACCGGATGCTTGCCGATATGGCGCACGAAGGCGGTAAGCGCATCGACCAGCCTCGGGTCGCTGCGCAGGCCGCCAATCACCTCGACCAGTTTCATCAGCGGCGGCGGATTGAAGAAATGCAGGCCGCCAACCCGCGCCGGGCTCGAGCAACCGGCGGCAATCTCGGTCACCGACAACGAAGAGGTGTTGGTGACGATCACAGCGTTCGGCGCGAGCCGCTTTTCCAATTCGCGGAACAGCTCGCGCTTGAGGGTGAGGTCTTCCACGATCGCCTCGATCACCAGACCGGCAGGCGCCACTTCGTCGAGCGAAGTGACCGGCCGAAGCCGCTGCATCACCTCTTGCTTCGTTTCGGTCGTCATGCGGCCCTTGGCGACTTGGCCTTCTAGCGTCTTGTCGATTGATGTGAGCGCTTCGGCCGCCGCGCCTTGCCGCGTGTCGAACAAAAGTGCGGTCATCCCGGCCTGCGCGCAGACTTGCGCAATGCCGCGCCCCATGGTTCCAGCGCCGATCACCGCGACGACAAGATCGCTCCGCAGCAGATCCACGCCTATTTTCCTTCGAACTTCGGTTGGCGCTTCTCGAGGAAAGCGCGCATGCCTTCCTTTTGGTCGCGTGTGGCGAACAGCAATTGCAGCGCCTTGCGCTCAAGCATTAGCGCGGTCTCGAGCGGCGCGTTCAGGCCAGCATTGACGACCTCTTTGATCTGCATGACCGCGATCGGCGGCAATGCCGCGATCTCGCGCGCGATCTCCAGCGCGCGCGGCAATGCCTGGGTGCTCGGCGCCATCTCGCTGATTACGCCCATGGCGAGCGCCTCGCCTGCGTTGAATAGGCGGCCGGTCATCAGCAGCAGCATCGCGCGCTGGCGACCGACAAGCCGCGATAGTTTTTGTGTGCCGCCGCCACCCGCGAGTATGCCGAGCTTCACTTCCGGGAAACCGAGCCGTGCGCTCTCGCCGGCAACGATGATGTCGGCGCACAAGGCGAGCTCCATGCCGCCACCGAGCGCGAAGCCTTCGATGGCCGCTATGATCGGCTTCGGACAATTCATGATCGTGCGCCAGTATTGCTGCACGTTGCGCGCCATCACCTCAACTGGCCCGGCCTCGGCCATCTCGCCGATGTCGGCGCCCGCCGCGAAGGCCTTGTCGGATCCGGTGATGATCAGGCAGCGAATCTTAGGATCGGCGGCGCACTTGGTTACGTGCTCGGCCAGCCGCGTGCGCACTTCGATGTTGAGCGCGTTACGTACCTCCGGCCGGTTGAGCCGGAAAACGACAATGTCGTCCGATGGGTGTTCGGTCAGCAGGACTTCTGGCGCGGTCATAGCGGCTCACCAAATGGCGGGGCACTTTTGTGCCCCCGCGCGTGCGCCGGAGTCAACGGAGGGAAATCGTAAGCGAAAACGCCGGTGATGATGTCGCCGGCGTGTCCGAAAGCATGGACGGATCAGCGGTACTGATAGCGTCCATTGTTGCCGATGTGGGCCGGCGGCCGATAATACGACTGCGAGGCGCGCGGCCATCCGAACAGGAAGTCGAAGAAGCCCGGGCCGCTGTAACCGCCGCCGCCGCCATACACGCCGACCGGCATGCGCACCGGTCTGGACGAAGGATCGGGCTTGCGCTCGATGCCGATGTCGGCGACCTTGC
>Ga0207761_1000687_pt1 | contig 11716 bp, 11 predicted proteins | sample LuqExpMetageno34_FD_187792 | JGI IMG/M metagenome (GOLD analysis project Ga0207761, IMG submission 187792) | Tropical forest soil microbial communities from Luquillo Experimental Forest, Puerto Rico - Sample 34 (SPAdes) | ecosystem: Environmental > Terrestrial > Soil > Tropical forest ... | reverse complement strand
GAGCCGGTAGGACGTCCCCGCCGGGTCGAACGGGAAGTTCGATCCCATCAACGCAGGGACCGCTTGGAACGTGGCGAACAGGTCGCCCGTCGTCGGGCTTCCAAAGGGCGTATAGAACGCGCCCGCGTCAGGACCCGACGTCACCTGGTACGACATCAACGACGAAGTCGGCGTGTGCCCATCCTGGTTGAACTGCGCCCCGTCAGGTTCCAGACCCATGGCCAACAGTGCCTGAATGACCAATGCGGTGGAATCGGGATCACTCGTCTGGTGGTTGTCCGCGGCATTGGGGTCGTATGCCCAACCACCGTCCGCGTTCTGCCCGGCTGTCAAGAATCCCAGCGCACTGTTCGCGGTCGCTGAAGGGAGGTCCCCCTGGTCCGCGAGACCCTGGAGCGCCTGGGCGGTCGTGTTCGTGTCGGGCCCGGCGCCCAGTGCGGGATCGCCGTCGCAGGGGTTGTCCGCGGGATCGGGTGATGTCCATCCCCCGTCCGGGCACTGTGCCTGCACGAGCCACGAAATCGATGCTGCGGGTGCGTTGACGCCGGCCGCCTGAAGTGCAGAAAGCGCAAGGCCTTGGTCGTAGGGTCCGGCATTGAAGTCCGCCACCTGTGCATCCGTACCGAAGCGACCGGCGTTCGGAGCAGTGGTCTGCTCGGTCGCGAGCAGTCGGTTCACCAAATTGGTGCCGCCGAAGTTGGTGGGATTCGCGCCAAGCGAGTGTGCCGCGAGGATCAGCAGCGCAAGCTGCCCCGGCCCGTCACTGCCGTTCGCCGAGATGTAGGCCTCCGCGTTGGTTTCCATGTAGGAGAGACCGCTCTGGGCCAGAGCGGGACTGACGTTGGCTGCGGCCAACGCGAGGAGCGTGTTCACCGTGTCGGAATAGTTCGCGGTTCCGGGTGAATTGCCCGGGATGTAGCCGCCGGGAGTCAGTTGGCCGGCGAGCCACCGGGCAGCTCCGATCGCCGCCGGGGCCTGCGGCAGCGTCACCATCGGTGTGCTCGCAGCGCTGACACCGGGTCCGAGGCCCGCCGATGCAAGAACGATCCCGAGGACGGCCGTCGACGCCGCCGCAAGGATTCCCCGCCAGGTGCGGATGACTGTGTGCATGGTGCTCGCTTCCCGGACCTCAGCCCGGAAACTCCGATTCGCACGGGGTCGCACCGAGCCCCGGTCCATGTGTCTCGACAGATGGGAACTCATCCGCCTCGAGGTATCCCGGCTGACGGTGTCACCTGAGTGCACCGCTCACGGCTGCGGACCAGCGCCGGAATCTCACCGGCTTCCCCTCGGGGCAGTTGCTTTGTTGCCTTCCAGCGGGGCGAACCGTACCACGGTTGCAGATTGAGGCCGTCTCAGTGGGGACACCAGAGTTTGGACTGCACTGCCAAGATTCGGGAGGCGGTGCTCGCCTCAGGCAAATCCTGCGTCCCTGTCGTCGGGCGCCGAGGAGCGATGTCTCGGCCTGCGGTACTTGGAGAGTCGCGCGCGCAACCCCGTCGGATGATCGCCGCTCTGCAGCCGCTCGGTGTAGACCACAGCCTCTTCGGGTGTCATGTCGCCGGCGGCAACGGCGCGGTCCATGTGCTCGCCGGCGTGGCGGCCCGAATGGCTCCGACCGCCCGCTCGAACTCGTCGGTGCCCGCGGCTGCCCGGAGCGCTGCCGCCTCGCCTTCGCTGACTCGGCCCGAAGCGACCATCTTGTCGAGCTGCTCGAGGATGCGCTCTTCCTTCATCTGACATGACCTTCCTGTGCATGCGGCACGGGTTGGTCATGATCGGAGTGCGTGAGGTCCGGCTCCGAGGGTTCACCGAGTCGGCGTGTGGGGTCGGCCAGAAAGCGCGCCTTGCAGTGGTCCGAACAGAAGTAGACCCGCTGTCCGTCGTGGACCACCGAGGCGACTGCGTTCCCCGTCTGGACCTGCATGCCACACATGGGGTCGCGGGCGTAGCCGACCCCGGCCCCATAACGTCGCCGGTTTCGGTAGAGCCAGTAGAGGACGCCGAAGAGGCCGAGAAAGATGATGTTGAGGTAGGTGGTGTAGTTCCACTCGAAGTGTGCCGGCGCCACCGTGGTCGGGCGAACCGTCGGGACCAGGCCGAAGGCGGTGAAGATCCCCTCGGTGATGAGCCCGGCCGTGGACATCAGGGCCCAGAACAGGATCAGCAACCGCCACATCAACCGCCAGCCGTAGTAACGGCGGTAGATCATGAGAAGGGGGAACGCGATCAGGTCAGCGAAGATGAACGAGATCACCCCGCCGAAGGAGATGCCGCCTTCCCACAGTGCCGCGGCGAGGGGGACGTTGCCGATGGAGCAGACGAAGCTGATGATGGCGATGAACGGTCCGACGATGACGTTCTGCAGGCTCGTCCAGAAGCCGTGGCCGGTGGCGAAGACCGAATGCCAGACCTCCGTCGGCACCAAGACTGCGAGGAAGCCGGCAACGGTGTACCCGATCACCAGCTCTCGGCGCAGCATCGTGAGATCGGCCATGGTGTAGGTGGCGCTGTCGGCCCACCCTGAGGCCGTCCGGATGCGCGACTTCCACGGCGAGCGTTGGGCGGTCTCGTCCGGGCCGTGGTGGTGCTCGTCGCTTTCGTCCTCGGCGGCGAGCCGCTCGCGAGCCTGGGCGACGCTGCGCCCGCGCAGCCAGAGGCCACCCAGGGTGGCCAGGAGGACGATCATGATGATGCCGCCGACGAACTCGCTGACCGCGAACTGCCAACCCATGAGGACGATCAGCACGATGCCGAGTTCGATCACCAGGTTGGTGGACGCGAACATGAAGACCATCGCGGCCAGGTAGTCGGCGCCCTTGACGAAGAGCGACTTGGCCATGGCTGATGCGGCATACGAACACGAGGACGACACCATCCCGTAGCCCGTTGCGCGGACCACCGATGACACCCGGTGGTCGCCGAGCTTTCGTTGCATGGACTGCCTGCCCACGAAGGCCTGGACGGCGCCTGACAGACCAAAGCCCAGGATCAGGGGCCAGAGAGTCTCCCAGAACATGAAGAATCCCTCGCGCAACGATCGCCCGATGTCGACGAGCACGGAAGACGCAGCGAGCACCTCCATCAGGAGCGCACGAGACGTCCGATCGCAGCCGATGCCTCGCTCAGCTTCTCGGTCGCCTCGTCACCCCCGTTCCGAACGGCATCGGACACGCAGTGGGCCAGGTGGTCCTCCAAGAGCGCGAGGGCAACCGCCTGGAGGGCCTTGGTGGCGGCGGACACCTGCTCGACGATGTCGATGCAGTAGCGATCCTCGTCGACCATCTTCTGGATCCCGCGCACCTGTCCTTCCACGCGGCGGAGGCGCTTGTGCAGGCCTTCTTTGTCGTCGATGTACCCGGGCCGCATGGTACCTCCTAGCTCGCTTACCCAATACCCCTATAGGGTATCATGGCCGGCGGCGGTCAATCGGCCCGAGTGAGGGACAGCCTCTGGTTCGTTCGGGAGCAGTCGCCCGTGTGATGCATGGACCGAACGACCGGCGTGCCGCTCGCGACGAGGACCCCGGGGGTCGAACGGGCACAGGCAACGCGGCGTGCGCCAGCTTGGATCCTCCAGGGCGTGACCCGGATCGTGTGGACCTCAGCTGAAGCGGATGAAGCTCGCTGCACCGAACACCAAGCAGTAGATGGCGAACGGCGTGAGCGTGCGGGTTTGGAACCAGCGCATCAAGAAGCGGGTCGAGAAGTAGGCCGCAACACCGGCGACGATGACTCCCACTACCACCTGACCGTGAATGTGGGCACCGGCCGATCCGGCCAGTGAGGGCAGTTTCAGGACACCGGCCGCCAGGATCACCGGCGTCGCCAACAAGAAGCCGAATCGAGCCGCGTCTTCGTGGTCGAGCCCACGCCACAACCCTCCGACGATGGTGGTGCCCGACCGGCTGATGCCGGCGAAGAGGGCTCCGATCTGGAGCGACCCGATGTAGAACGCGTCGAGATACCGCAGCTTGGAGATGCGGGCGTCGGCGGCTCTCGCAGCCCAGATCTCTGTGCGCTGGCGCCCGTGTCTCGTGTGCGACGACGCAGCGGCTGGATCGCGCGGGTCGGCGGCCGGGACGACCGAGCCCTGCGTACGGACCCGCGCACGGCGGCTCAACCGCTCACCGAGCAAGAGGACCAGCCCGTTGATGAACAAGAAGACCGCGGCCGCGACCGGCTTCGCGAGCAGCGTCCGGAAGGTGTGTTCGAGCGCGACGCCCGTCAACCCGACGGGGATCGTCGCAAGGACGATCATCCAGGCCAGTCGCTCGTCGGAACCTGACACGGTGAACCGTCGTGCACGAACGCTCGCACCCACGCTCCGAAAGAACCCGCGGATGATTCGGTACCAGTCGGCACGGAAATACCACAACAGGGCGATTGCCGTGGCGCAGTGGAGCGCGACGATGTACGCCAGGTAGAACGACGACTCACTGCTTTGCTGGGAGGACTGGGTGACGAGGGTCTCCCACCCACCGCCGATCCATGCCGGGACCAGCACCGAGTGTCCCAGACTCGAAATGGGAAACAACTCCGTGACACCCTGCACGAGGGCGATCACGATGGCCTGCAGATACGACATGCAACTCCTTGTCGGCCGCGGCCCCGTCGCGGTGATGGTCGTCCCGCACCTCAATGTAACGCTGCGCCCGCCACAGCTCCGGGATCACGAACGACGTCGGCGCCGACGTCACCGTCCTTGAGTAGGCATCATGAGCTCATGAAGGTCTCGGATGGCAGCCACCTTGGCGATCCGTCGTCTCCCACCGACGACCGTCGCGAACGTGGTCTCCGGCGTCCGAGCCGATTTCCGTGGCACCGCAAAGGCAGCTGCAGGGGCAGCCTGCGTCGACGACGCCTCCATGCCTGAGACGGGGGCGGCCGCCCCGGCTTCCGGCGGCGAACGTCGACGAGATGGGCTGGACAAGACCTTCGACGTCCTCCTCATCCTCAAGGGCCTCGACGGCTTGCTCGAGCTCGTCGGCGGAGTCGTCCTCATCGTCGTCTCCCCCGAGACGGTCAACCACTTCGCCTATTGGCTCACGCAACACGAGCTCGCTGAGGACCCGCACGACTTCATCGCCAATCACCTGCTCAAGCTCACCTCCAACCTGCACAACACCCAACTGTTCGGTGCGATCTACCTGCTCACGCACGGACTGGTGAAGCTCATCATCGTGATCGGCCTTCTCAGACGGGAGCACTGGGCCTACTACGTCGCCTTCGTGTTCCTGGGCGGCTTTGTCGTCTATCAGATCTACCGGATGACCTACGCACCATCAGTGGGCCTCGCGCTCTTGACCGTCTTCGACATCGTGATCATCTGGCTCACGTGGCGGGAGTACCGCCGTATGCGAGCGAGACGGGCGGATCCACACGTGGTGACCTGACGGGGGCGGAGCGGGTCGACGCCGCACTGGCTCGCGCCCTGAGCTGAGGCACCCGCAACGGGCCTGAGACACGCCGTCGTGATCGCGCCGGTGAACTCTCCGCCGAAAGGAGGACGCACGGATAGGGTCGGACTGATGGAACACCGCCCCAAGTCCCCAACCGTCAGAGGGCCGTCCGATCGGTTCACGGGCGACGTCTTCATCGACGCCCTCGCCCATTCTCACGGGGGTTCGCCGGTCACCGTCGCCCACGTGCACTTCACGCCAGGTGCGCGCACCGCCTGGCACAGCCACTCGGTGGGCCAGAGCCTCTACGTCAGCGAGGGAGAGGGCCGGATCCAAGTACGCGGCGAGCAGCTGGTCGTGTTGCGTCCGGGCGACACGGTGTTCGCGCCGGGCGGAGAGTGGCACTGGCACGGCGCCGCACCGGACCACGTGATGACCCATCTCGCCGTGAGCGAGGGTGAGGCCGAGTGGGGGGACCACGTCACCGATGCGGAGTATCGGGGAGGGTGATCCGTGTCGTCGTGCCGGCGGCAGGCTGACTGGCGCCGAGGCGGATGAGGCCCTGGTTCCATGGAGACCTCGAGCATGGCGTCGCCACGGGGACTCAACTGGCCTCGAACACCGGGAGAGGCCGGTTGATCGGTGCGATGTCGTCGAGCGCCTCGGATGCGACGACCCTGGAACGCCGGATCCCGAGGGCCACGATCGCGCCGAGCACCGACGCCCCCGCCGACACCGCGAGCGCAGCTCGATAGCCACTCGTGACGGCGGTGGCGCTCGCCAGGCTTCCGTGCGCATTGAACACGGCCGTCACGACGGCGACCCCGAAGACCGCGCCGAACTGCTGCATCGTGTTCAGCGTGCCCGATGCCTTACCCAACAAGGACGGCGGCACCGCATTGAGCCCGCCCGCGGTCACGCTGGGCAGAGCCATCGAGATCCCCACCCCTGCGATCACGAAGGGGGCCACGAAGGCGGTGTAGTCAGACGACATCGCAGCGATCGTGACGATCCATCCGAGCCCGAAGGCCTGCATCAAGAGGCCCGGGACGATCAGCGCGCGGGCGCCGATACGGTCCGAGAGCGCCCCGGCGATGGGTGCGACGACCAGCGGTGTGGCCGTCCACGGCAGGAAGCGCAGCCCGGTGCCGAGCGGCGAGTCGCCCAGCGCGAACTGGAAGAATTGGCTGGTCAAGAACGCGGCCGAGAAGATGGCCGCCGCCATGAAGAACTGCGCGCCGACCGCTGAGCTGAACGAGACCCGTCGGAAGAGGTGCAAGGGGATCATCGGCTCGGACGCGACCGATTCCCACCACACGAACCCGGCCAGCAGGACGGCACCGAGGAGGACTCCGACGACATTCTGCGCGCTCCCCCACCCGTCCTGACCTCCTTCGACGAGACCCCAGATCAGGAGCCCCACGCCGGCCGAAACCAGCACGAGCGCGGGGACATCGAGGTCGGCCTTCGGTCCGTAGGTCTCACGCAGGCGTGTCGCCGCGCCGATCGTGGCGAGAATCCCGATGGGGACGTTGACCCAGAAGATCCAGTGCCAGCTCAGACCCTGCGTGATGCTGCCGCCGATGAGGGGTCCACAGGCAACGGCGAGGCCGGCGATCCCGCCCCAGATCCCGACGACCGCGCCACGCCGCTCCGGCGGGAAGGCCGCCGTCAGGATGGTCAGGCTGAGCGGCATCACGATCGCCGCACCGACGCCCTGAACGGCACGGAACGCGATGAGGAGGGTCGCCGTGGGTGCGACCGCACATGCAGCAGAGGCAATCGTGAACAGCGACAGCCCTACGACATAGACACGGCGCCGCCCGAGCCTGTCGCCGATCGCCGATGCGGTGAGGATGCCCGCGCCGAAGGCAATGGTGTAGGCGCTGATGGTCCACTGGAGCGTGCTGATGCCGCCGCCCAGGGTGCGATGGATGGAGGGAAGCGCGGTCACGACGACGAGTGCGTCCAGCGTCACCATGAAATAGGCGACCGCGGTCAGCATGATCGTCATCGTCTTGTTGCCGCTCGACGGGGCGCCCGGTCCAGAGCTCGCGTCGGGGATGTGCGTCAAGGTCGTGGTCATCTGACAGTCCTTTCACTGGTTGGCGGCGCGGCGGCGCGGGTCGCTCGGCACCGGGTTGGCGCTCGGCGGCCCACGTCGCCGGTCGGGCTCACATGAGCTCGGTGATCTCCCCGACCTCGACACCCCCGCCAATGCCGAGCACTGGCGCACCCTTGGCAAGGGCGACAGCCGACTCGAGATCGTCCGCCGTGATGAGCGAGTAACCACCAAGATGGGTGTTGTCCCGACAATTTCCGAGGCCCGACGCCTCGAACACCGGGTTCCCGAAGTCGACGATCCGCCCCTCGAGGCTCTCGTGGAACGTCCCCCACTCGGCGACGGCATCGGGCTGGCCCGGCACGTAGTCGTCGGGTGCCCGGTACACGAACACGTATTTCGGCATTGTCCTGCTCCTTTCGGCTTCCGGCGCGGTGCCGGTCCCCCATACCGACACCAGGGCACCGAGAAAGTGGGCGCAGCAGCGCCCATTTCCCGTTCGCGCGGGTGTCAGAACTCGTGGAGGGTGCGAACTCGGAGGATCGCGATGAAAGGATGGGACCGTGACCGACCTGATCGACCGGGCACGTGCGGGCGACGACATGGCCTTCACGCAACTCGTGGACCCGTATCGCCATGAACTGCAGGTGCACTGCTATCGGATGCTCGGATCGCTCCAAGACGCCGAAGACGCGCTCCAGGAGACCTTGCTCGCCGCCTGGCAGGCCTTCGGGGAGTTCGAGGGCCGCGCGTCGGTGCGGACGTGGCTCTACCGAATCGCCACGAATCGGTGCCTCAACGCACTCCGATCGGCCGGCCGGCGACCGCGCGTGAGCGCGGCCGACACGCCCGAGGGCTGGCTCCAGGTGCCCGAACCGACGCGGCTCGGTGAGGTGACGTGGCTCCAGCCGTACCCCGATCTGATCCTCGAGGACGTCGCGGATGCGGCGCCGGGGCCCGAGGCGCGCATCGAGTCGCGCGAGGCCATTTCCCTTGGCTTCGTCACCGCACTCCAGACGCTGCCGGCGCTGCAGCGGACGGTCCTCGTCCTCCGGGACGTCATGGGCTTCCGCGCCAGCGAGGTGTCGACGATGCTCGACACCACCGACGAATCAGTGACCAGCGCCCTCAAGCGAGCCCGCAGTCGTCTCTCGTCGCACCAGGGGGAGGAACGCACGCACGAGCCGCCCGCCGCGCCCGGTTCCGAAGAGGAGCTCGAACTCATCGACCGCCTCGCGGCGGCGTGGGAGTCGGGCGACATGGAGACGATCCTGGCCGCGCTGACGGACGACGTCTGGCTGTCGATGCCGCCGATGCCGCTCGAGTACCAGGGTCGCGAGCTCGCGACCCGCTTCTTCGAACTCGTGGTGTTCCGTCCCGGACACCCACAGTTCAAGATGGTGGCGACCAGGGCCAACGGGCAGCCCGCGTTCGTCTTTTACTTCGTGGACGCCGTCACGGGGCTCGCCCGGGCGGCCGGAATCCTGGTCCTGACCCTTGCCGGCACCCACGTGCGCGCCATCACCCGGTTCGACACCGGGGTGCTCGACCGATTCGGACTGCCCCGCACGCTCCCGGCCTGACACGACGGGCGTCCCGGACGCCACCCGGCGGCCCGGGTTGACTGTGCTCCATATGATCGGCGCCACGCCGAGCCCCGGGGGGACAGTGACGACCGAAACCGAGACGGCCTTCGCCGAATTGCTCTCCGAGGTCGGTGCCGTGCACCGCCGGCTGACGGACCAGCTCACCGAGGCGGGCGACACCGGCACGATGCTCGAGGCCCACAAGTGGGTCCTGTCCATCCTCCAGGTGGCGGCCGAGGTGCACTTGTGGGCCGACACGGCCCGGCCGCGCTTCGTCGAGATCGTGGGCCCGTACAAGAAGTGGGGCGGTGACAACGCCGACGCCTTCTATTGCTACGCCCCCGTCGATCCCGCCCGCACCTACCGGGTCACCCTGCACCCGGGCGACGCCGTCTACATGTCCCTGACCGTCTACGGCGGTCCGCGCGATGGGCGCTACTCCGAGCGCATCGTCGGGTCCGTCAACAGCCGTGACGCCGTGCGCGGGCCGGATGGCGCGATCCACATCGTCCTGTCCGCCCAGCGGCCCGCCGACGACGGCGCGTCCTGGATCCGCCTCGAGCCCGATGCAGTCGCCGCCATCACCCGCGACTACCTCGAGGACCCGGCGGCCGGGCGACGGGCGACGTGGCACATCGAGGCGGGCGACCCCCCCTCCGAATACCGGGACGACGACGCCGACCTGGCCCGCCGCCTGACGGCCATGACGACCTGGGTGCGCGAACAGGCGGGCATGGTCCCTCTCCCCCCGGCCCCCCCCAACGCCATCGACCCGCCCTACCCGGTGCCGACGGCCACGTTCGGCTGGGCGGCCGGCGACGCCGCCTATGCCATGGGCGCGTTCGACCTGGGTGATGACGACGCGCTCGTCATCCGGGGCCGCTCCCCCGAGTGCGTCTTCTGGAACATGTGTCTGTGGAACCCTCTGCTGCACACGTACAACTACGACTACGAGCGCGTGACCATCAACGGCGCCCAGGTCGTCTACGAGGCCGACGACTCGTGGACCATCGTCGTGTCGCCCCGCCGGCCGTCCCACCCCAATTGGGTCTCCACCGCCGGCCATGCCCGCGGGCGCATCTGGTTCCGCTGGTTCTTGCCCGAGCGCACGCCCGATCCCCTCGAGGTGGCGGTGGTCCCCGTGGGCTCGGTGTGACCGGCCGCCCGCCGCCGGTCCGCATCGACGACCTCGCCGAGCCCCGTCACAGCGACGAGGTCAGGGCCATCCTCGACTTCATGGAGGAGGCCGGGTCCCAGCTGCGCCTCGAGCCGGACACGCTGCTGGCCCAAGCGGCCGCCGAGACCCGCCTCGACGACTTCGGGCCGGGCGACTTCGTGGAGCGACTCGACGTCGTCTGCCGGGCGATGACCGAGGAGGGCGGCTTCAACGGTGCCGGCGTCCTCCAGCAGCACACGCTGCTCGTGCAGCTGCTCAAGAACCGGCTGCTCATTGAGGACCTCGTCGCGCGTCACCGCGAGATCCTCGACGAGCGCATCGTCGCCCCCATCGTCATCTGCGGGTTGCCGCGCACGGGCACCACGCACCTGCACAACCTGCTCTCGGCGGACCCCTCGCTGCGCTCCCTCCCCTATTGGGAGAGCCTCGAACCGGTACTGGCCGACCGGGAGAAGCCGCCGCCCGGGCAGCCGGATCCGCGGCTCGAGCGCATCGAGGTCGCGCTGTCGTTCCTCAACACCGCACTGCCCTACTTCAACCGCATGCACGAGATGACCGTCGAGCACACCCACGAGGAGATCCAGCTGCTCGCCATCGACGTCTCCACGATGCTGATCGAGACGATCGCACCCATGCCGACCTGGCGCGACTACTACCTCTCCCACGACCAGCGGTCCTCCTACGCCTATCTGGTCAAGGTGCTCAAGGTGCTGCAGTGGCTGCGCGGCGGGACGCGCTGGGTGCTCAAGTCGCCCCAGCACCTCGAGCAATTCCCCGCGCTGGTCGAGACCTTCCCCGATGCCACCTTTGTCGTCACCCATCGCGACCCCGTCTCGGTGACGACCTCGATGGTCACCATGCTCGCCTACACCGCCCGCCTCACCCGCGACCGGGTCGACGTCGAGGGCATCGGCCGCTACTGGGCCGACCGCCTCGAGGCGATGCTCGGCCGCTGCACCGCCCAGCGCGACGTCCTTCCGGCCGCGCGCACGATCGACCTCCACTTCGACGAGTTCATGCGCGACGACATGGCGATGGTGGCCCGCGTCTACGAGCTCGCCGGCCAACCGCTCGACCCCCGCGCCCGGCGCGCCATGGAGGGCTTCATGGCCGAGCACCCGCGCGGCAAGTTCGGGACGGTCGAGTACGACCTGGGCCAGTTCGGCCTCGACCCGGACGAGCGCCGCGAGGCCCTGCGCTTCTACACCGACCGCTTCGGGGTCGCGCTCGAGTCCTGACCGGCTGGCCGACCTAGCGGATCACCGAACGCCGCAGCCGGCCCCAGCGCCGCGCCACGTGCACGCACAGGTACACCAGCAGAACGAGCGCCGACGCGACGTGCCAGCCGATGTCACGAATCGGGATCCCGACGGCGCGGGGGTGGAGGATCACTTGATTGCCCCTGATGAGGTCGTCGGTCCCCGAGGCGAGCACGTTGAGCGTCAGCAGCGCCAGCACCATGTCCGACCAGGCGAGCCGCCCTCGGCGGG
>Ga0207761_1000686_pt1 | contig 11723 bp, 9 predicted proteins | sample LuqExpMetageno34_FD_187792 | JGI IMG/M metagenome (GOLD analysis project Ga0207761, IMG submission 187792) | Tropical forest soil microbial communities from Luquillo Experimental Forest, Puerto Rico - Sample 34 (SPAdes) | ecosystem: Environmental > Terrestrial > Soil > Tropical forest ... | reverse complement strand
GACTCCGCCACTTCCCCCGGAAGTGACGCCGCCAAGCCCCGGTGATCCGACGAAGCCGGTACCGCCTCCTGCAGGCTCTGCTGGCTGGCCGGTACAGCCGATGGTGCCACCGCCTTATGTCGTGGTGAATTATCCGGGTATTGGTCCGGTTATCGTCGCACCTCCGATGACCGCAAGCCCAAAGTAAAGCGAAAGCGGAAAAGAAAGGGGTCGCCCTAGGCGGCCCCTAACGCTTTTCCTCTATCAGACGCCGGGCATCGAAGCAGGTTTCAGCGGTGCCGATGACCTTTCCGTTCGTCATGAACAGCAGGCACCGGACACCTTTTCCAAAGTGACCTTCTGTCGCTACTGAAATGTCACGGACAGAACTTACTTCGTTTGGATTGATATCAATTTCCTGCCCATTGGGGCCGTGCAGGGTAATCAAGGTAAGAGCAAAAAGCTCCGCGAGGGTCATTTTCCCTATCTTCCCTGAATGGCTTCAAGCAGCGAATGCCGCATCCTGCGATGGCAATGGTTTCTACGCATAACGCGCACCAGATGTCGAATCATTCTACGCATCTCCCGGCGAGCTAACCTGCGCATTTCCCGGCGGTCCTCGTGGCTCATTTTTCCTTAGCTTTCCAGAGCCGACACCACATATTGGCTTCAATCTTGCCAGCAACCAGATCACAGATGCGCTGCTTGGCATGGAAATACCTGCAATTGCCGCAATGCGTCTTTTTCATTCCCTTGGAGTAATTTACCTGCCCCTTCGATTTCTTCATTTCTTGGTCTTTTTGGACTTTTTGGGTTTCGATGATTTTTTTGCTGGAGGGGGTGGGGGTGTCGCCGCCACCGGTTCCGGTTGAGGTTTCGGCGCTGGTTTTGGGATTTGGAAAGGATAGGTGACGACTACCTCGTCATCGGTATCGATGCCCAGAGCCTTCATCAAGCCGGGAGAGATGTCTGCGGCCCGGTCTGTGTCCTCATGCGGACCCCAGTCGGCAGGCCAAGCCGGAAACTTCAGGCCGGTTTTAGGCGAATGTACCACGGCGATAAGGTTATGATCGGATAGCATGTCCTTGGGGGTTACATCATAGTCCCATCTGCAGGCTACGTAGAAAACATCAGGATCAAGCCTGCGGGCCAGTCCAGTAGTATCCTTGGGCTGTTGGTCAAGGAAGAGATGCGGCGCTTCATCGATCTCATAGATGAAAGCCAGACCTTCTGAGGGAGATACACCGGTATCGTTGGGTCCGCCGAACCATGAACAGGCCCCTTCGAACGAGACCATCCCTTCCTTGTCTCTTTCCGGCTCCTTGTCCGGAATGTCTTGCTCGCCAACGGAGGCAATCGCCTTGCATATCGGGTCGAAATTGGAGTTGTACAGGTAGGCATCGGCAGAGCTATCCACAAAGCAGGTCTCGATCAGGATCGCCGGTTCTTCCGTCTTGTTGAGAAAGTACAGGTCAGACCGGTGCTTGGCTCCCCTGTTGATCAACTCTCCGGATTTGGAGATAGCCATGGAGACCTTGTCGGCCAGTTCTTCCTGTGTGGTGTAAAGCACCTCCGTCCCCATTGGGTCAGAGGTAGGCTGATAGGCGTTGAAGTGAACGCTTATATCCAGATCGCGCTCTTGGGCATTGTGGAAATCTACAATGGTCTGGAGGTTCTGGTCCTGCGTGGTCGAAGTGTTATCATGGAACGTAGTAACCGTATGGCTCTTGAGTCTCAGGTAATCAGCGGTACGCTCCACGACCTTGCGGGCTTCGTCAACTTCGTCAAGCACACCGGAGGCGCCACGGACATGGAGGGCGTGCCCAGACGAAATGACGATGCGCATGACACATCACCTCGGGAAATTCAGGTGCAGTGTCCCTGCACCACCCACAAGCTGAAGCAACAGAACTATAACCACAAGTATGCCGATTACCAAGATCACTATCTTTCCTATCCGATTGAACGGCTCCGGTATCGGAATGGCATCGATCAGGTAGTTTAGCAGCCACATGACCAACCCTATGACGACCAGATATATGACAAGATAGACTAGTGCCGTAATCATGGCGGTCCTCCCTTAAAAGGAACGATGGGCACGATAGACACAGTACAGTATCGAGCCATCATCGCTGGTGCAGATATGGTCCCGCTGGTCTTCCGATATTCTAGCCTTGGGAGAGACCTTCGGAACAGGCGTATAGCCTTGTACGAATATAAACCTCTGGTTCTCGGTTACCATGCCGTCAGGCACAGGGTGGCAGTGGCGCCGGTCGCAGCAATCCTTGTCATAGAATTCGTGAGCCTGTGCGCTGGTCGCACAGAGGATTGCTATCAATGGTATAAGCCACCTCATGCTGCTCTTATCATAGTTATTCCGCCGATATAGGACGGCTGCACGAGAGCAAATGCTGTTCCAGACCCGCCTGATGCTGCGTTACCGCTTACTGATGCCGAGACTGGGTGAGTATATGCTCCGGCCCCTGCTATGGTGTTGACGCCACCGGCGGTGCCACTGACCTGATAAGCAAACCCTATGTCAGTAATATTTTGGAAGGTGAAGGCCCCGGTCCCCGTTACTGCAAAATTGACATTAGGCAGATTGGTTTGGCCAAGAGTTATATTTTGGTTCCCGCCTGCAGCAAAAAGCGTATTGCCATCTACGCCGCCTGCTACCAAAGTAAGTCGGCCTGAGCCTTGGTTCAGGGTTGCTCTTGCGCGTCCCTTGCTGTCTGGCAAGGTAGTGCCGCCAAGCGACCCGGCCAGCACTGGATAGGTGGCGGAACTGAATGTCGTACCGTCGCAATTCAGATAGGGCGGGGTGGTGCAGGCATTAACCCAGTTAGGTACCGAGTTCCCGGCATAGTCCCAGTAGCCTCCGACATGATGCGGAAGGGTGCGATATCGGACATTGGTGCCATCGTAATAGAAATCCTGAGAGCCGGGAGGCGCCCCGATCTGCTGGCTTCCGCCAGTTGATACAAAGGTAACGACAAATCCTGATGAAGCATTGGTAAGCAGGTTCTCAATGGTCCAGAACTTGTTGATGCTGGCCATCGTAATGGCGACATTGCCGGTGAGGGTTCCTGTCAAGCGTATGATCGAGCACTGAGCCTGCGCGCTCGTCATGATGATGTTAACATTGGTTGGTGTAAGCGTTGTGATGCCGCCAAGCATGCTATCAATAGTATTGAAATTGGAATTGATAGGCACGTCCCAAGTGCCTTGGTCTGTGCCCCTGATCGGTACGAACATACTGGTGTTTTGGGTCGTTGGGTCGGCGATAGTAGCCTCCTATTAGTGTCTCCTAGCCGCTCGCATGGCACGGCCTATGGCACCGCCTCGGGCTTGACCCCAGCCGGTGGTATCGATGTTAAGGCGGGCAGGTTGATTTGAGTTCTCCGGGTTCCAGCGTCCTTCCTGCTGGGCAATTCTGGCGACTTGTTTCTTGGGGATATATTTTGCCCCGGTCAGGCGCGGGATAGAACCAATGGCTCTGGCAGTTTCACCTACCGCACGCGGGGAAGCTATCGCTGAAAGTATCGCTTCCATTGGATGGCCAGCACCCGCAAACATTGCGGGAATAAACCGGGCCAAGCCGTGGGCTTCTGTGGACTGGAGCGCCTGTCCAGCAAGTTGCGGTATTAAGTGTTCGGCGCCATTGGCTACCAGTTCGTCAATCAAACGGGCACGCTGGCCAAAGTTGGTATTGACATTCCTGCGCTGTGTACTGGTCAGCTTGCGGAGTGCGGTGTCAATGGTGCCTTTGCTTGCATCGGCTGGCAGCGATAGTGTTTTTCTTAATTCGCTAATCAGGTCCTTATAGGCTCCATAGCGTTCCATGGCTGAAGCATACTCTGGAACCGCATCCTTGATCGTGGTGCGAATACCCTTGGCATACGCCTCGGCAATGGCTCGCTCCGGAGTACCAAACTCATAATCTTTACCGATATTCATGATCTTTTGCTTCAGTGCATCGAATCCGGCGGCTGTATGATAGCTGGCAGGATAACTGCTCCAGTCGAGCATGATATTATCAAGCGTGTTGCGCATTTTTTGGCTGCGCGGAGATAACAGATCGATTCCCTGAAAGGTCTGGATATTGTGGGCGTCGCGGATGCCCTGATTAATGTCCGTCCAGCTCAATGGTTGCTGGCTTTGTCCCCATAGTGCTTTGCGCTGCGTGTAGTCGAGATTTTTCTGCTTGACGATGCTGTCTATTGCGCCTCGCGCGTTGTCTACTATTTCTTCAGGCGTCGTGATGCCTCTCATGCTTTCTGTAAAAGCTTTGTTGGCAGAACCTCCTTCATAGCCAGCCTTGGCGGCTTCCTCGATAGGCTTCACGCCGGTATGGGCAATGACATTGGCGGTCGTGGCAGCCAGTTTGTTGGCGGTCTTAATAGCTGCGGTACCAACTGCTGTGGGGATGGTCAGCGGATCAGCTACCTTGCTGGCAATTCCAAGCCCTTTTCCTACTGTGCCAATCATGCCGGGAGCGCGGGCAAGCGCAGTCTCCCCGCCGGTCAGCAGCATTGATAGATCACCGGCTGCCCCGACCGGGTCTTCGGCTAAAGTTCGTTTCAGGTTATCTATAGAGCCATAGCGGTTCTTGAACATCTCTTTCAGGGCATCCCAATGAGGCTCGTCTTCGTGGCCACCGGCAACGCCAAGGCGCTGCGCCAGTCCGTGACCAACGTCGCCGATACCTTGGATGGCTTCTTGTGGATGCAGGAACGGATGCGCGATATTTTGTACAAACTCCTTGCCACTGCGCCCCAGATTGCTTGCCGCCAGTCCCGGAATTTCTGACCAGCTTGGAGCGGGTCCCTGCTGGGCAGGAGGTGTAGCCACGTTCTCCCCACTCCGCGTCTTCTCTACGGCTGCAGCGAATGGATCATCGGAAACCGGGGCCGGTGCAGGTGTCGGCGCTGACGGCGATGGCGTCGGCGACGATGGCGGCCCGGCCTTTCGGGTCTGCTCTACGGCGGCAGCAAAGGGATCGTCATCGGCCATTACTGCACACCCCTAAGGAAGAACTGGGCGCTGTTGTGATATATCTTGTTGAAAGTAGCAACTACGGCCGGGTCCTTTGGATTATCCATCAGGTGTTTTAAGGCTTTACTGAAAGTGTCACGATCATTGTAGGGCGGTTGCGCCGTATCGATAGCTACCCGTGCGATGTATTTCTCAGGCGGGTTTTGCTTATTGAATTCATCTTCGGCATTCGCCGCGCTTCGCCACTTCTTCTGGTAATCATTTACAAAGTGCTGATATTCCCGCTGGCGCTGGATGCCTGCTTCCATGGTAGCAATGATATAACGGCGGCCTTCCGGGGTATTTGCCAAGCCGGGGTTGGCCGCGATGGATTGCTGAACAATCTGCTGGGCTTCTCTGGCGCCCAAGGTTCTGGAAAGAGCGAACCCCAATCTGGTGGTAACTTTACCGGCTTCTTCTGCAGAGCCGATCAATTCAGGATTGGTGATGTCTCCCATCCCAAGCACATTCGAGATGCCATTCAGAGTCTTGGCCATCTCCACCCGTTGAGGCGCATAGGCACCGGCCTGCAACATGCCTCCCTTTGCCAGTTCATCATATCTGGTAAGGGCTTGGGTGAGATGGCCAAGCTGCATCTCCGCATCGTTGGCACTATCGCCAGCCTTGGCGGCGCGTTCCATGGCCTGCTTTGTTAGCTGGCTATGTGTCGGGTCCAGCATCCCGGTCTTGGGATTGACAGCCATGCCGGGACCGGAAGCGGGATCGTCAGACGGAGCATTGTACTGGTAAGGTGATCCCATCGCCTTGGACATCGGACTACCGGCAGGTGCTGTACCCGGAGCACCGGGCGTCCCCATAGGCGATCCTGCTGTACCGGGGAGGGGAACCGGTATTGGCGTTTCTCCCGGCTTGGTCCAGTAGGGACTGCCATGCTGGTCATAAACCAGTTGCCATCGTTGCTGCTCTTGGTTCTGACGCTGGATATCAATCTGGGACTGCTGGTACGGTGTCATTGCGGTATATTGAAGCCTGAGCTTTTCGGCATCCATACCTAGCTGTCTGGCCCGCGCATTGATGCCTTCCTCCGTAGCCAGTTCTTTGCGCTGTTCCTGCAGGGCCTTGATGCCTTGCTGCGCTCCCGCACCGATGTTGGTAATGCCATAAGGTGAAGTTCCTGCAGCCATGCCAAACCCAGCATTGGCCAGCGCCAGCCATGGGTTCATGGCAAGCCTACGGCTAGGGTCACGTTCCGAATTCAGGTTTGGATATGGCACGCCATGGAATTGCTCCAGCCTTGATACGTCAACAGGCGTTGGCTTGAATGGCTGATCGGCATCCGGTTGCCGGGCTGGGGCAGGGGGAACCTGACGTACTGCCGGTGGCGGGACGGCATTATCCGGCATCTGCATTGGCAGTCTTTTGGGTACCTGCGCCGCTAATTGAGGATCGGACTTGGTAGCAAGCTGGGACGAGACCAGTCGGGGGCCTTGTGGACCTTGTGGTCCGGTGGGCTGGCCTTGGCCTTGGCGAAGTAGATTAAGCCCTCTCTGCCGGTTGGCATCCTCCATGGCTTCCCTGTCGGACGCTCTCTGAGAGACCAGCCCCGGAGCATCGCCAAGCTGATATCCAACTCCTTGACGCATCAAGCCAAGACCTAGGGCTCTACGCGGGTCCTCAGGTTTGATGGCGGCATCCCAGCGGGAACCGAAGTCACTGACATCTCCACCTTCCTGAAAAGCCTGATATGGAGAGGCTTGGTCTATCCTTCCTCCCAAGGCATCGCCGCCCTCTGCCCATCCATAATCGGCACCGCTGCCACCCTCTTCGGCGTCCTGCTGGGCATCCTGTGCATAGTCATCCTGTTTCTGCTTGTTGTCCTTGTACAGTTTGCCAATGGTCTGGACGCCTGACATCAGATCCTTTGTGCTCATGCCCTGTGGCTGAGTATTTGGTTTGCCGAAGTTAAGTGCCGGATGGTTGGCCTGCGAAGCAACCTGCATGGAAGGGATGAACGAAGTACCGGCACCGAACGGTGATCCTGCGGCTGCTCCATAAGGCATGCCGGGGCCGAATGGATTGGTGCCACCGGTACCGCCGCCATCGGCATAGCCGGTACGGCCTCCAGTATTGAGAGCAAACAGTGGAAGAATAGCGGCTGCGGTCTTGGCGATATCTCCTAATCCGATGCCTTGCTGCTGTTGCTGCTGACCGCTGCCGAAATTGATACTCTTCATCATGTCGGGAGACTGAACTTGCAGTCCCGGAATAGGTGTAGCCTTGGTCTGCTGGGATAAATCCCCCATCTTGGATTCTTCGTCTCCCTCTTTCTGGGTAGGCTGGGTCCCAGTATCTCCCATATTGGACAGGACATTATTATTGTAGTCGGAGCTATCGTCGCTATCGATATTACCACCGCTCTGATAGCCGACGCGACCACCGGTAGCGCCGGTAGGTGTCTGGAACGAGTTATAAGCACCAGCCAGACCGGCGGCGCCGATGCCAAGGCCTGCAATCTGAGAATAGGGATTAGGCGGAGGTGGTGTCGTATACTGGGCACCGGCTGTGGTGCCGCCCAAGGCACCGGCCAAGCCTCCGGTGATTCCTGCCAAGAACTGGGTGTTCTGATAGGGATAGGCCAACTGAGCCAGTATGTTGGAATACTGGGCATTCATCTGGTTCTGGGCCAGTTGCTGCTGCTGCAGGCCCATGCCGTAGTTGGCCTGTGCGCCCTGCAGCCCTGCCGTTTGCGCCGTAGCCCCTAGGTTACCGAGACCGTATCCTGCCGCCAGTTGCGCCTGCTGCTGCTGCTGGGCTGCGCTCAAGGCCTGACCGTAGATTCCTGCTAGCGTCTGACCTTGGGCTAGGTTCTGCTGGCGGGCCAGCTCGGACTGTCCTACCGCAATACGATCCGCTCCGACACCGCCTGCCGTCTGGGTCAGCTTGCCGGTAACGTCCTGCATCTGCTGTCCCTGCAGCTCGGACAGATTGGCCATGACGTTGCTGGCATATGGATTGAGATATTGGTTGATCTGATTTTGGTCGATTGGCTGACCGGCATTGGCCATGTAGTTGCCAGCAAGCCCGAAATAGGGCTGGCCAGATTGCGCATACTGCGCGGTCTGCCCGAAACCCATCTGCTGCTGTGGCGTGAAGCCAGCGTACTGCTGTACCGGCAGGGAGAATGGCTGGCTGGTGGCCTGCTGGGCCATTTCAATGGCTTGCTGGCCAGCCTGTGCAACCGCAGGATTGGCGACGTAGGTCTGTTGACCGGTTTGAGTCGTCGTGCCCTTGGACCCGATGACAGCCTCCTGTTAGGCCGCTCTACGGCCATCCCTAGGCCCATTGAGTACCGTCTTGGGCTTTACTAACTCTACATCATCCTGTGGATAAAAGTAAAAAGCCCCTATCCTAGGCAGCATCCGGTCATAAAGCCTGATCTTGGCAGCGGTGCGTTCCTTGGAGATGATTCCCGTCAGTAACGGGATTTCCAGACCGTCTGCCAAGCCTTTCATCCAGTTGACGCAGGCCTTGGCATGGCATGTAGCCCGGCACTCTGGATCAACGTACACCAGAAGTTCCTCCAGATGCAGATCGTTGGAGTACCAGAACGAACTGATCAGGACGAAGACTACTGCTTCCAGCCTGCCGGGGTTACCTATTACCCCGATCTGTGCCCTAGGCCCTGTGTCTGTTGGCAGGATGCCCTCGGGATGAAGGGCGCGGTCCATCAGTAGCGTTACCTTTTGCGGAGCAAGGGTGAAAATGCCGTTTTCGCGGTGTAATTGAAGAAACAACCGCCAAATCTCAGGAGCATCCCAAGGCTTGGCTATCCGCACGGTGGATGGCGTCACCGGCAGAACTCCCCGAAGTGGAACCGTTCGGCGGCGATCCGGGCCGCTATAGCTTCTTCTTGAGAAGAAAATCTACCAACATGAATAGCTTTTTTGTTTACCGTGATATAGGACCTAAAAAGCTTACGGTTCTTGTCCCAAGAAACGCCTTTTCTGATCGAAGAGTTAACGCGTTGTATTTTTGAATTTCCAAGATTTTGAGACTGACTACAAAGTCTTAAATTGCAAATCCGGTTATCGCTAGGATTACCATTGATATGGTCTAGGTTTCTGGATGGCCATTCGCCGTAGACCCAAAGCCAAGCCAATCTATGGGCCAGATAGAGTTTGTATTTAGCTCGAATGTGTATGTATCCAAGGTTATCTGACCACCCCATCACCCGGCCATGTTTTAGTGATCTTTTTGTTTTTGCTGCAGTAAATAAACCAGTCTCTGGATCATAATCTACAACAAGTCTGAGAATTTCCGGTGTTAACTCAGGCCAAGCCTTTCTTTTTCGCATCCTTGCTTCCTTTTGGTGGTGGTAGTTTCTTTAAGGTTGCAATATGTTTTTCTCTCATCAACTCTATAAACTTATCCAGAATATTGTGCCCCAGATCAATATCACCGTGACCCAGATTGCGCACGTGAGCGGGATCAACAACAAATTCACCCCCCGCCGCTGCGATGGGGGTGGGCTTTCCGGCGTGGGCCACTCCCCCGGAGGCCAGTGGGACCTTAGGGACAAACCCTTTAGAAGAATGTCTAAATCCAGCACGACTACCTGCCTTACTCCGTTGCACGTTCATATTGTACGGGCCACGGTTCATTAGTTTGCCAAGTATAGCACCTCCAGCATCCGTATTCCCCTGTCCCATGCCGGAAACGATGTCCGCAGGGATGATGTAGGCACCTTGCGGGACGTTGGTATTGATATGGTCGGTGCGGCCCGGGACTTCTGATTTGAGAAGACCGCGAGAGGCATCACGGGACAGGCCAATGCTCATGGCCTTCATGGGATTGAAGCCCTTGTTGAAACCGCCATCGGCAAACTTGGTTCTGCCACCGGAAGCTTCCCTTCGATAGGCAGCCTCCGGTCCCCGCCAATTCCATGGCTTGTCGAAGCTTTCATCCCAAAGTCCTTTGCCCTGCAAGGCATATGGCACAAGGTTGCTTTGTTCCGGATGTTGCAGATAACGCAGCGGTTTTTGATATCTGTATCTGACTGCATTAGCCAGATTTTCACCGGGGTCATGAGTATAGGCCATGGCTAGGGCAGTATTACGTCCACTTTTTAGTTTTTCCAAAACTTCAGGTGAGGTAGGCTTCGGGTTAGCCATACGTTTATCGTATTCCCGAATAAGTTCCTTCTGGTATTCCGGAAGATTTTGTCCTTGAAATAGCTCTCGTTGCAGGATGTCCTCATTGGGAGTTTTGAGGCCAGCTCCTCTTGGAAGGCCTTCATATTTGCCGATGACATGCTGCACTTCATGCAAAGCTGATGTTACATCCTTCGGGTCTCCGATGACAATCTGACCGGTCATCGGGTTCATGTGGGCACGCCCCTTGCCCAGACTTGGATCAAGCTTGAAGTTTGGCATTTCATAGATGGCGTGAAAGTCTCCTGCAGGGTGGTCCAGCCTGTATTCATCGGTAGTGCCCGGGACCTTCTTGATCTTGGCGCCACTATCTACAATTTCCTTCATCGGCATGCCATTCTGCGAGAATGACCAGCCGCTCTTTTGAAATACATCCTGATCCCTGAATACTCCTGCATACTTCCTTGCCATCAATTCCCTATGAGCCTGATCATCGCGGATATCCTGAATGGCCGACATGGTCCTATCGTCAAACTTGAGGGGGGTATGCTCGGTAATGAAGCCGGTTTTATCCGGAGCAAATTCCCGGGCTACAACCGGGTGAGGTTTAATAATGCCGTCTTCGGCTTGGTTCTTAAGTGCCGCTGCACCATATGGCCCGACAAAGACACCGAAGGTATTCTTGGGTACAGTACCTCCTTTGGGTCCTATCATAGACATGCCCATTTCGCCGGTTGCTGCACCGACATCGCCATAGGCTTGGTGCGCTTCCTCGGAGCCGGGCTGGGTCTTGGCAGCCTCTATCATGCTTCCTACATAGCGGCGCGGCATGCCAAGAGTCGCGATATCGTATCCCATGCGGGAACCAACATCGGCTGCGGCTCTGCCATACTTAGTGCCCGGGCTGAATTCGCCTCCGCTCGGTATCGCTGGCGGTCCTACGTCGGGCAGATCGTCAACCCCGCCGCCTTCCTGATAGCCGCGACGATCCATGAACTTTCCAATGTCAGTATCGGGTTCGGGGCCGCCATAGAAGTTATTGTAGAAGTCACTTTCCGGTGCAGGACGGAAGCGATGCCCCTGTGAGGGTGGGATTTTTCTCTGAAGCGCTCGCTCAAGATTCCCTTGCCCTTCGGTATTTGCGGCAGAAAATCCCGGTGCCCATCTATCCTGAAAATCCACTGCAACTGGCTCGTCTGGACCTACCTGTGTCGCACCACCGTCCTGATAGCGGCCAATGAAGGGATTAAGCGACGGACGCATTTCAAACCCGCGCCGCAGCAGCGGTCCCCGAATGTTCTCATGCTTGCTCTCGGGATCGATACGAAGCTGGATAGGCCAGCGGGAATCAAACGTACCTCCGGATATATCATAGGGTGATCGTGTTGGGTCCTCGCCTCTGGGGTCGGTACCTTGCATGGCTCTGGGGATGCTGCCTCCGATACTCGGATCATAATCGGAGGCATCACCTCCCCCGGCTGCGAACCGTTGCGGCATGCGCATCGGTCCCATCCCGGCAGGACCGGCGCCCTGCATCGCAGGGCCGGGATCATTCATGCGGACAGGGCCAAGTTGTGTAGTCCTGTTCTGCATCGGCAG
>Ga0207761_1000685_pt1 | contig 11739 bp, 11 predicted proteins | sample LuqExpMetageno34_FD_187792 | JGI IMG/M metagenome (GOLD analysis project Ga0207761, IMG submission 187792) | Tropical forest soil microbial communities from Luquillo Experimental Forest, Puerto Rico - Sample 34 (SPAdes) | ecosystem: Environmental > Terrestrial > Soil > Tropical forest ... | reverse complement strand
CAGCGCGTGGCCGTGCCCGTGCGCCTGTGGGCGAACCTGAGCCGTCCATCGCTGTTCCAACGCCTCTTCTGAGACTGACTCGCGCCGACGTTCCGCGAGCACATCATGTCGCGGCGACGTCTGCTGCCAGCCACGGAGTCTGCCAAAAGACTTCAAGACGACGAATGAGACCCTCTTCGTCCATCGTGAATGCGAGGACCTGGTCGAAGCGCTCGAAGGGTGCTCCCAGTCCTGGGCCGAGATTGGCGGTGACGCGAGCGAAACCGGATTCCCTCTCGGGGGCGTACACGATCTGGTGCACATCCCACGTTGTGCCGCGGCCATCTCGGAGAGGTCCCGCGATGGTCTCGACGTAGCGGTCTCGACCGACCATCCGGTCGCCCCACGGCCCGATGCGTTCCACATCAGGTGTGAGCAGTGCGCCGAATCCTGCCCAATCGCATGCGGTCATTCGCTCGAACAGCCGCTCGATCACACCTGTTGACGCACCCTCCATCATGTTGGGCCTCCTTGTCCGGCCAAGAATGCCACCGAAACGTCAAGCGTGATCGTGCGATCTCAACGCCGACCGCTCTTCTGAGTAGCCTGACGGCCATGCGTGCGCGGGCCCCCGCCTCGTCGGCGAACCTCGGTCCGGGTTTCGACGCCTTGGCCGTGGCCGTGGACCGCTACGTGACCGTGGAGGTCGAGCGCGCGCCGGCACTGGTAGTGGAGACACAGGGCGAGGGCGCGGGCCTCTTCGACGACGCGACCCATCTCGCCGCACGCGTGGTCGCGGAGGTGCTCGGCCACGACCGCGTCTCGGTCTTGGTGCGCTCGCAGATCCCGCTGGCTCGCGGGCTGGGGTCGTCGGCCGCGTTGGCCGCGGCGGCGGCTGCGGCCGCCGGGCACGAGGATCCGTTCGCGGTGGCGGCGGCGCACGACGGCCATCCGGAGAATGCGGCGGCCAGCGTGTACGGCGGTCTGGTCGCGGCGACCACCGTCGAGGACCGCCCGGTGCACGCGCCGCTGCCGCTGAGCGCAGATCTCGCCTTCGTGGCGCTGGTGCCCGACCGCAACCTCGCGACCCCCGAGGCGCGAGGCGTGCTGCCCGAGTCGCTCGCTCGCGCCGACGCCGTCTTCAACCTCGGGCGGATGGGGCTCCTCTTGGCCGGGCTCGCCGACCCCGGGCATCTCGTCGCCGACGCGACGGATGACCGCATCCACCAGCCGGCGCGCACGGCGCTGTTCCCGGAGGCCCACGAATTGCTCGATGCCCTCGTCGGTGCCGGCTGCCTGGCCTCGTGCTGGTCGGGCGCGGGACCGACGTTGCTCGGCCTCTGCCTCGCGACCCGGTTGGCGGAGGTGACGGCGAACGCCGAGACGGCGTTGGCGGGGTCGGGCGTCGATGGGCGAGTCCTGTCGTTGCGGGCCGACCGCCGGGGTCTCGTCTACGGCGAGGAGGCGGACGTCACGCTCTGACACGCCGACATCAGTGCGCCAGCGCAGCGTTGAGCGCGGTCACGGCGTTGCGCAATTGGCCGAGCGCGCCGTTCACGTCGAAGCTGTTGCGGACCTCGTCGTAATTGGCCTGCGTCGGCTGCGCGTCGCCGAGGATCTCCAGACTGTTGGCGAGCGTCTGGGCGTTGTTGCGGGCCGAGCCGAGCACACTCGCCGGCGCCGTGAAGCCCTTGCCGACCGCCAGCAGGTTGGCGTAGGTGTGGACCTGTCCCCCGAGCACGCGGTCGGCCGCCTCGACGCAGACGACCGGGCTGGCCACGGTCGTGCACCTCTGCGTCGACGCCTGGTACGTGGTCATCTGCCGCTGGACCGTCGTCCCGGCCGCCTCGAGCCTGGCGTCGGAGGAGGCGCTGCTTGACCCGGAACCCGACCCGCCGCCCGCGCCGCACGCCGCCGCCACCAACGACAGCAGGGGCAGGACCCACCAGAGGGGCCTGGGACGGATCACGATCGGGAATGGTAGGCGCCGCTCCCTAGACTCATGGGGTGCCCCGGACCTATTTCATTCGCACTTTCGGGTGCCAGATGAACGAGCACGACTCCGAACGTCTCGCCGGGTTGCTCGTCGCGGACGGGCTCCACCCGGCGACGTCGATGGAGGACGCGGACGTCGTCGTGCTCAACACCTGCTGCATCCGGGAGAACGCCGACCAGCGCCTCTACGGCACTCTGGGCCGCCTCAAGGAGCTGGTCGACGCCAAGCCCGGTGTCCAGATCGCCGTCGGCGGCTGCCTGGCCCAGAAGGACCGTGAGCGAATCCAGGAGAAGGTCGGCTGGGTCGACGTGGTCTTCGGCACGCACAACCTGACGAGCGCGCCGTCGTTGTTGCGCCGTGCCCGCACCGACGGCCCGGTCATGGAGATCCTCGACGCCCCGTCAGCCGAGCCGGGTGACGACGAACTCGGGCCGGGTGCCGTGCGCGAGCTGCCCTACGCCGCGTGGGTCAACATCCAGACCGGTTGTGACAACTCCTGCGCGTTCTGCATCGTGCCCTCGGTGCGTGGGCCGGAGGTCAGCCGGCCGATGGACGCGATCGTGCACGAGGTCGAGCTGCTGTCCCGGCGCGGTGCGCGCGAGGTGACCCTGCTCGGGCAGAACGTCAACTCCTATGGCCGCGACCTCACCAAACGGCGTCCCCTCTTCGCCGACCTCCTGCGCGCGGTCGGCGCAGTGGAGGGAATCGACCGGGTCCGCTTCACGAGCCCGCACCCCAAGGACCTCCGGCCCGAGACCATCGATGCCATGGCGGCCACCCCGGCCGTCTGCGAGCAGCTGCACCTCCCGCTCCAGTCCGGCAGCGACCGGATGCTCAAGGCGATGCGACGCGGGTACACCGCCACGCGTTACGTCGAGCGCTTGGCGGCCGCCCGCGCCGCCATCGACGACCTCGCGGTCACCACCGACATCATCGTCGGCTTCCCCGGCGAGACGGAGCACGACTTCGAGGACACGCTGGCCCTCTGCGCCGGGGCCGGGTTCGACAGCGCGTTCACCTTCATCTTCTCGCCCCGTCCCGGCACCAGGGCCGCGGCCATGGAGGCCGACTTCGTTCCCGCGGCGGTCGTGTCGGAGCGTTTCGACCGCCTCAAGACGGTCATCGACCGCTCTGCGCTGGCCCGCCACCAGGCGCGGGTCGGACGAATCGAAGAGGTGCTCGTCGAAGGGCCGAGCCGGCGGGACCCGGCCATGCTCAGCGGCCGCACCCGGCAGGGCAAGCTCGTGCACTTCCCGGCGGGCCCCGACGCGCCCGCCGACGGCTCGCTCGGACGAGTGACCGTGACCGCCGGCCATCCCCACCATCTGTCGGGCCGGCTGGTCGAGGTGACGGCGCGGCCACGCCACCGCGTGCGCATCCCGGTGGCGAGCGCGGCGAACACTTGAGCACGGTCGCGCTCCTCGGCGCGACCGCATCGGGCAAGTCGGCGGTCGCGTTGGCGGTGGCCCGCCGCCGGGGTGATTGCGAGATCGTCTCGGTCGACTCCATGTGCGTCTACCGCGGCATGGACATCGGCACCTCCAAACCCGACGCCGTGGCCCGGGCCGCGGTGCCGCACCACCTGCTCGACCTGGTGGACCCCGACGAGGAGTTCACGCTGACGCAGTTCCAGGAAGCCGCCCGGGCCGCCATGGAGGCCATCGCCGCCCGCGGCCGCCACGCGTTGCTCGTCGGGGGCACCGGCCTGTACCTGCGCGCGGTCGTCGACGACCTGGACATTCCCGGCCGCTATCCCGACGTGGCGGCCGACCTCGAGGCGGAGCTCGATGGTGGACGCGCCCGGACTGCCGAGCTGCACGCCCGGCTGGCGGCGCTCGACCCGCTGGGCGCCAGCCGCATGGAGCCGACCAACCGGCGCCGGGTGGTGCGTGCCCTCGAGGTGACGCTCGGCTCCGGCCGGCCCTTCTCGGCGTTCGGGCCCGGGCTCGAGGCGTACCCGGCTTCGGGCGTGGCGCAGGTCGGCCTGGCCCTGGGCCCCGAGGAGACGGAGCGCCGCATCGCCGAGCGCTTCGCCGCCATGGTGGACGCCGGGCTGGTCGACGAGGTGCGGGCGCTCGCCGCCCGGCCCGCGGGCATCTCGCGCACGGCCCGCCAGGCGCTCGGCTACCGCGAGCTCCTGGCCCACGTCGAGGAGGGTCGGCCGCTCGAGGACTGCCTCGACGAGGCGGTGCGGCGGACCCGCCAGTACGCCCGCCGCCAGGCCTCGTGGTTCCGGCGCGATCCCCGCGTGCGCTGGGCCAGCAGCGAGCGCGAGGCCGCGTCCCTGCTGGAAAAGGCCCTCGCCCTGCACGACTGAAGGCGTCACCTGCGAGAATGGGTGGATGCAGGCCACCAAGCACGAGGGCGCGGGCAACGACTTCCTCGTCGTGCTCGACCCCGGTGACGCCATCCGCCTGTCGGTAGCCCAGGTCCGCCTGCTGGCCGACCGGCACCACGGCGTCGGCGCCGACGGGATCATCCGCGTCGGTCCGGGCCGCGACGGATGCGAACTCGCCATGGACCTGCACAACGCGGACGGTGGCGCGGCCGAGATGAGCGGGAACGGCATCCGCTGCCTCGCCCAGGCGGCCGTCGACGCCGGTCTCGTGTCGCCACCGCGCTTCACGGTCGCCACGGCGGGAGGGCCCCGCACGGTCGACTACGAGCCCGGCGACAAGCCGGGGTGGGCGCACGCCCGCGTCGACATGGGACCGGTGCACCTCGGCCCGCACCAGCCGCAGGAGTTCGACGACCGGCGTGCCCGCACCGTCGACGTGGGCAACCCCCACCTGGTCTTGTTGGGCCCGGACACCGCCGGCGTCGACGTCGCCGAGGTCGGCCCGAAGCTGCAGGCCGCGTTCGCCGGCGGGATCAACGTCGAGTGGATCACCGTGACCGAGGACGAGATGGGCGAGCTGCTCGACTTCCGCGTCTACGAGCGCGGTGCGGGGGAGACCCTCGCGTGTGGCACCGGGAACGTTGCCGCCGCGGCGGCGGCCCGAAGCTGGGGTGTCGTGGCCCCCGAGGGCATCGTCCGCGTCCGTAATCCGGGAGGCATGCTCGAGGTCACCCTGGGGCCGGGGCCAGACGACCCCGCCCATCTGGCCGGGCCCGTGCGCAAGGTGGCCGACGTCGTCGTCCATCCGGGACTGCTCTCTTGAGCAACCCGGGCGCCCGTAACGCGATCAGGACTGTTCGGGGTGCACAGGTGCTCTACGGCGTCGTTGTTGTGAGGATCGTGTTGGGCACGATCTCGACCCACGTCTGACCCGGTCGCAACGGGATCCGCTTGCCCGAACGGTCGATGAACTGGGTCGGAGAGCCGAGGGTGGAGCGCTGCCAGGTGCCCGGCACCGCGACGCCGTCTCGGTACACGACGGCATCACCGCTCGCGTCGGGGTACAGATCCGCTCGCACCTCCAAAGCGCCCTGGCTGTTCTCGACCCAAGGTCCGTACGTGATCTGGACGTACTGAACCACGATGTTCGCGGCGGTGTTCTGGGCACCGTTCTCGAGCCGGTCGGGCGTCGTGCCGTTGTAGAACCGCTGAAAGGCATGGATGGAGGGGCTGTACCTCCAGGTCACGTTCGAGGTGCTCGAATAGTTGATGCTCACCGTCGACACCGCGCGACCGGTGGGCGTGGTGTCGGAGTACGTGAAGAGAGGATGCGGGGGCGTCGTCATGTCGGGATGTGCGCCGTAGACGAGCGCTGTCGACGTGTACGTGGCGTAGGGCGCCACTCTGCCGGCGTGATGGATCACCAGGGATCTGCTCTGCCCAAGGTCCACGTTGACGAGTGGCGAGGCGACGATGTCGCGGAGGACGGGGTCGATCCCGCCCACGTGCACCAGGAGCGGATGCGCTAGCTGACCCAGGATTCCGATGTCGATACTCCGTGCTGAGCGCACCGGTCCGATCAGGGAGGAGTCGTCGCACTGGAAGACGGCGACGTAGCGCGTGATGCCGCCCTCGACGGGCTGCTCGAAAACGACGTCCGCCTTGTCCAGACCGGACTGGGGTCGCGCCGTGGGGTAGTTGTCGACCTTCACGGCCATCGCTGGGCGATTCGGAACACCTCCCGTCGGAGCCGGTACCCCGCTGAGCGGGCAGGTGGTTTCTCCCGTGGCGCTCTTGTGCGCCGCCTCGGAGGGCCCAGACGAGTTCGAGCATGCGCTCAGCAACAGCCCGAGTATTCCGACGCCGATGAAACCCAGTCGGACGAGCCGTCGGCGCCATCGGCGGTCGCCGTCGGGGAAAGTCATGATCGTGCACAAGCGTAGAGGACTGTTGGCGCTGGCCTAGGGTCTTGGAGGTGTGATGTCACCCACACCCACGAACGACAGATCTGCGATGAGACTCACGCAGGTGCTCGGTCATCGAACTCACACCGCGGCGAGGGCTTCCGCCTTCGGGGTCGCCTCGAACCGGCGTTGGGATGCTGCTACTCGGTCAGTCGTTCGGGCTCCTACGGCGCACCTGTCAGTCCGGTGGCGTCTGCGCCATCGTCACGTCTAGGGAATCGCCGCCGGACTGTCGCCACAGCGCCACGTTGACCCCGGCGGAGGCGACGATGATCCGACCCAGGATGTAGACCCACAAGAGCACGGCCAGGGCGATGCCGATCGCGCCATACGTATTCGACTTGCGGGCCACGACGTGACCGATCCAGTAGGTCGTCATGAGGTGCAGGACCTCTACCCCTAGTGCCACCAACACCGCACCGGGGATGAGCTGCCGTGCGCTCACCGGGGCGTGGGGCAGCCGCCAAGAGACCCACCACCACGCGGCGAACGCCACGGCCATGACGATCAGCGCAACGAGGAGCGACACCAGTCGGCCGACGTCGGTCCGAAGGTCGTTCGTGGCTACCGCGAGCACAGTGAGGAGGACCGCCAGGCCGATGGTTGTGCCGATCGTGCGGAACCCGGTCGGCTTGAGCCGCGGGACCCCCCAGATGAGCCAGTGGACGACGTAGAGCGTCTTGACCAGGCTGTTGGCCGTCCAGATCAGTGCGACTGAGGCCCCAAGGACCAAGAAGAACTGGGACAGGACACTGATGTCCTGACTGTTGACGACGGCACCGGCCAAGACGCCCGTAATGCCCAGGGTCTTGGCCAGCATGGCGGGGTCCTGGTTGGCCGCGGTTGAGGCCAAGCCCACCGCGGTAAAGAGGATGTAGACGAAGGGCACCATGAATAGAAAGAGGCGGAACGCCACCGCGCCGGCAAGGATGCCTCCACCAACGTGGACGTCGAGCTCCGCGATATCGAACCCGGCCCTGATGAGGGTTGAGTGCTCGCGTCGAGAGGCGAGCGCATCTTCGACCCGAGTCCGTTCCCCGGTCGTCCAGGTTCGGCCCCGGCCCACCCAGCTCCGAACCCGTCCGCTCCTGGCGTGCCTGTCGGCACCCCCTTCGTCAGGTGGCTGGAGGTCCTGCGTCATACTCAAGTCTCGCGTGACTCCTCGGGGATCGTGGGTTGACGTCGGGTGGCCTGAGTCGCACCGACCCGACGGTAGAGGGCAGCTTGAACGACATCTGCGAGGATTGAGGAACCATGAACTGGGGATCCGTCGAAGAGACGATCGAGGGCCAACCATTCGCATCCGCGTGGCGGCGCGCCCACTTGACCGTTGAGCAACGGATAGCCCGGGGGCAAACGGCGCGGAGCACGGTGCCGCGGTCTGCGCACAGGACTTGGGTGCCATCGCCGACCCGGCCAGACCCGGTCGCTCTGCTGGAGGAGCAGGCGACAAGCAGAGTCGCCGACCTCGTTCCCATCCGCTACGGACGGATGCTCGTCTCTCCATTCACGTTCTACCGAGGAGCGGCGCTCATCATGGCGGCCGACTTGGCAACCACTCCCGATACTGGCATCACCGTCCAGCTCTGTGGTGATGCCCACCTGTCGAACTTCGGAGTGTTTGGTTCGCCCGAGCGCCGCATGCTTTTTGACATCAACGATTTCGACGAGACGCTCCCCGGACCATGGGAGTGGGACATCAAGCGAATGGCTGCCAGCTTCGAGATCATGGGACGCCATCGCGGGTTCGACGCCGCGGAGCGACGGAAGGCGGTCGTCGCCGGTGTGGCGGAATATCGGGAGCGAATGCGCGAAGCCGCCGGACTCGGAACCCTCGCTGCGTGGTACGACCAGCTCGACGCCACAGTCCTTATGAATCTCGTCCGTGCCGAACGACGCGCCAATCGCCTCGACAAGAAGGAGGCGAAATCGGCGGAACTCCGCGTGTCGCAAGCCTACGCTCGCGATAGCGCTCGGGTACTGGCAAAGCGTGCGGACAAGGTGGGGGGTGAGTTGCGGATCGTGGCGGACCCGCCGGTGATCGTTCCGATCGAGGACCTCCCACGGACTGAAGAGTGGGATGAACCGACACCCCTCATCAAGGCACTGCTCGCTCAGTACCGCGACACGCTAGGCCGCCAGGGTCACCCCATCGAAGAGTTCAGCTACATCCATGCCGCTCGCAAGGTCGTTGGAGTCGGCAGCGTGGGGACGCGTTGTTACATCTTGCTCCTGATGGGTCGCGACCACAATGATCCCCTCTTCCTCCAGGTGAAGGAGGCCCAAGCCTCGGTCCTTGAACGCTTCGTTGGGCCGAGCACTTTCCAACACCACGGCGAGCGAATCGTAGCGGGTCAACGCCTCATGCAAGCAGCGACCGACATTTTTCTGGGCTGGCAACGAATCAACGGCCTCGACGGCGTGACCCGCGATTACTACGTCCGCCAGTTCCACGACTGGAAGGGTGGCGCCGAGGTCGAACTCCTTCTCCCGCCGGGGGCAGCGTTTTACGCTCGTTTGTGCGGGGCGACCCTCGCCCGTGCGCATGCTCGCTGGGGCGATCGAATCGCCATCGCCGCTTACCTGGGAAAGGGCGATGCCTTCGACCAGGCGATCGCCGACTTCTCCGCGACATACGCCGACCAGAATGAGCGGGACTACCACGCATTCGCCGCTGCGGTAGAGGCCGGTCGGATCACCGCCGTGACCGGGGTGTAATGCATTTCGTCTGAGAGCCGCATATCCTGCGTCCGGGGGCAGGCGGTTGTTTGGCACACGGATTGGGACTACGAGAAAGCCCCGATGGCAGTAGAACATGCCCGTCATGATGCATGACGACCAGATCGAGATCTCTGACGAGATCGTCACGGAGCTGATCGGCAGCCAGTTCCCGGAGTGGTTGCACGAGCCGATTCGTCGTGTCGAGTCCGGCGGCACCGTCAACGCAATCTTCCGGATCGGCGATGAGCTTGCCGCCCGATTCCCACTTCGACGGGCTGACCCTGATAAGACCCGCCGGCTCCTCGTCGACGAGGCTCGAGCGAGCGAGGCCTTCGCTCGACACAGCACGGTGTCCTCCCCGGTTCCCGTCGCTATCGGAGAACCTGGGCCGAACTATCCCCTTCCATGGGCGGTGCAGACCTGGGTGTGCGGTACGGTCGCATCGGGGACGAGCTCGAGCGAACCATTCGCCCGTGACCTCGCGCACCTCATTCGCACCCTTCGCGAAGTCGGCACGGGAGGTCGCCGGTTCGAGCGTGGCTGGCGTGGCGGAGACCTGCACGATCACGACAATTGGATTCGGTACTGTCTCACCAAGAGTGAACGTCTGCTCGATGTAGATCGGCTCAGCACGCTGTGGGACTACTTCCGTGAGCTCCCTCGAACCGCGCCGGACGTGATGAGCCACGGTGATCTGATTCCGCTCAACGTACTCGTGGGAGCTGGCCGGCTGGTCGGCGTCCTCGACTGCGGTGGCTTCGGCCCAGCCGACCCCGCATTGGACGTCATCGCGGGCTGGCACATGCTCGACGACGGCTCCCGCCCTGTCTTTCGTGCGGCACTGCAGTGCGACGAGCTTGAGTGGGAGCGCAGCAAGGCTTGGGCGCTCGAACAGTCATTGGGGGCTGTCTGGTACTACCAGGAGAGCAACCCCGCCATGAGCGAGATGGGCCGCCGCACGATCGACCGCGTGATGGCTGACTCTGCTGCTTGACTAGGTCCCTTCGCTTCATGCATGCCCACGTAACCGGTGATCGGGGCAGCCCATCGAGTGGCTTCGTCCGACGAGAGCAGATGCAGAACCATGTGGTGTGGACCGATGTCGCAAGGTCTCAGCGTGAGACACTGAGGTCATGAGCAGGTGATGAGCACGTTCGTCGACGAGTGGCGCGCCATGTCCGTACCGCCACGGTGGGCCCTGGCTGGCGTCAGCGTTCTGGGGACCCCTTGGAGGAAGCGTCGGCCTTTTCATTGGCTTACATGTGTACGCGCCTACGGCACCCGTGGCCATGATCGAACTCGGGCTGCCTGCGGCAGTTCTCGGTGCATTCTTGGGATTGGCCCTAGATCTGACGCTGTGGGTTCGCGGCCGAATCCGCCGTCGGAGCCGCTGACATGCGGCCCCTATCCGGCAGCGAGGATCGTTCTGGGGCAGTCCACATAGCGCAACGGTTGGGACGATCCTGCGTTCGACGGTGAACCGGCTCCCATGGGTCGCTCTCGACTGGCGGAAATTGGCGTACCGACTGCCGGTTCGAGGGCTCCGGTTTCAGCCGTTCCTCAGATGAGCTCATCTTGAAGTGTCCCCCCGACCTGGCGGTGCGGGACAGGTCGTCGAATGCTGGATATGCAACACTGATCGCGGAGCTGGCTAACTAACTCTGGACAATCACCTTGATGTGGAGGGGTCGGGACTTAGGGGGTTCACTATGGCGTCGATCGAGAGCTCGTCTGGACAAGGACTGACTGGGAAGCGGCGCAACCCGGTCATCGTCTGGCTTGTGTTTCCGATAATCACCCTCGGCATCTATCACCTGTACTGGTGGTACAAGATCAACGATGAAGCTCGGCGGCTCGACCCGTCCATAGAGGTGAGCCCGATACTCGCTCTCCTCGCCTTGTTCCCGGGCGCTCTTATCATCGTCCCGCCCTTTGTCACGGTGTATCGGACCGGTGATCGAATCCGGGCGATGCAGCGAGCGGCGGGGATGACGCCCGACGTCCTGCCAATCGTCGGGCTCTTGCTCGCCTTCGTGTTCTCGTTATACGCCCTCTACTACCAAATCAGCTTGAACGGGATCTGGTCGAGCTTCGGAAACCAGGCTGAGAATAGCTCCGTGCCGATCAAGTCCTGACCGGCCGGAGCCCTCTTCTTCGGACGCCCGCTCGACGCCGGATGCCGTCGAAGATCGCTCGACTTCCTCTGGGCATGAGCGTCACAGTTCCCGCGTTCGGGGACGACGTTCTTTGCTCAATGCGGGTCTAGGCGAGACGGCGGGCGAAGAGGCCGCTCCGCGAACCATTCTCGGCGGGCCGGCGCCGATTGGTGGTGAGGCGTCGTTTCGACAGTCAGGACTGGGTCGAAGCAGCGTCCGCTGATCGCGTCCAAGTTCGTGCGCGAGACGGACGAACCAGTCGGCGTGATGATTCTCTCGTTGTACAAGTTGCTCCAACCTCTCGGCGTGTTCGACGTCGCGCTCGGCCTTCTGCAGCGAGGTAGAACTTGCCGCGAGGCGGCGGTACATCAACGCACTTTCGGCATGGATCTGAGCCGTTGCTCTCGCGAGCTTTCTGCTGCGAGTCGCGGCGTCGAGAGCCCGACGTTGCCACAGTTCCCGTCATGGCTTGACCGTACTCTGGTTGAGCATTCTGCGGCCGCGCTCGAGCGGAGACGCCCCCGGGTGCGCGCGTTTGAGAAACCCCCGGGAGCGCCCCACCCCCAGTCCGGCTCACTGGCGATG
>Ga0207761_1000684_pt1 | contig 11746 bp, 9 predicted proteins | sample LuqExpMetageno34_FD_187792 | JGI IMG/M metagenome (GOLD analysis project Ga0207761, IMG submission 187792) | Tropical forest soil microbial communities from Luquillo Experimental Forest, Puerto Rico - Sample 34 (SPAdes) | ecosystem: Environmental > Terrestrial > Soil > Tropical forest ... | reverse complement strand
CCTGGGCCAAAAGCTCTTCCGAGGTGAGAAGCGCATGCCTGATCTTGCGAGAGCGTTCCAAAGCGAGCTGCGCCTGGCGCACGACCTCTGCCGCGGGCTCGTAGGAAGAATCCAACTTCAGCGCCAGTTGGGCCTCGGACCTGGCTTCTTCGTGCTGGCCTTGCGCCAGGAGCTTCTGAGCCTTTTCGACGTGAACCCGTACCTGGGGAACAAGCTTCTGTTTGCGAAGTTCGGAGTTGATTAAGTCGGAGACGCGTTTGGCCTGAAGGTTGGTTGAGTCCCAATTCAGGATTTGAACAATTTCCGATTTTGCCGCCAGCAAGTCGCCCTCGTTCAGCAAGCGTTCGCTGTTCTCCAGCAAGATCGTGATGTCTGCCTGAAGCAAACGCTTCCAGACCGGCTCCAAGTCCGTGAGGACTTCTTCCATGCTCTGGTAGCGCTCCTCTACATTCTTTGCCAGCATGCGAGTCAGAATCTTTCGGACGTCTTCGGGTGTCCCCGGAGCGGCCTCAGAGATTGGCCGCGGTTCTTCAAGGACGACGTTTGACATCAGGGCAGCCGCACTGTCGCCTCGGAACGGCCTGCGGTAGGCCAACAGCTCGTAGAACATTACGCCGGTGGCCCAAATGTCGGATTGCGCATCGGCCGCAGCTCCGTGGAACAGCTGGGGAGACATGTAACCCAGGGTTCCGATCAGGAATCCGGAAGATAGCGAGACCGAAGCCTCGCCAAGCCGCGCGATTCCAAAGTCCACCACCACTACGGATCCATCCGTACCGACCACGACGTTCGCAGGCTTTATGTCGCGGTGGATGACGGGGGGATTCTGTCTGTGGGCGTAGTCCAGTGCCCGGCACGTGTGAACGATGAAGCCGACACGCTGGGAAAGAGGCAGGTTCGGAAGGCGGTCAATGACCTTATCGAGGCTTTCGCCATTCAGGAACTGCATGGCGATGAAAGGCATATCGCCTTCGTGCCCCAGCTCGTAGATGGTTACAATATTCGGATGCCGCAGGTTGCCGGCCGATCGCGCTTCCGAATAAAACCGTTTGAGCGCTATGGCGTCTTCAAACAACCCGGCCTTCAGCGTCTTCAAGGCGACAACGCGATTGATTAGTGGGTCGCGCGCCTTATAGACGACACCCATCGCGCCCTGTCCCACCTTGGACAGGATTTCGAATTTGCCGAGTTTCTTGACCTCGGACAACGGTTCGTCTCCGAAAATGCAAAACCGCTCCCGTTCATAGGAGACCTGGAGATCGCCCTGACGGGCCAAACAGCAGACTTAGGTTGCGATGCTGCCAAATCGGCGCCGGGGTGTCAATTGATTCCCCTACCCGGACGGCTGTTTTATGAACAAATCGAGCGGATTTAGCGAAGCGCTCGACCCTATTTTCGTTCCCACGAGGATGATTTGCATAGCTGGTAATCGTGTTTGTGACGGATCCATCAGTTCCTGATCCGGATCGCATCCCGCCTCGTTGCAGAACGTACGTTGTTGGAGCCTGGGAGGTGTCTCCCTCAAAGCTTCGTACCCCTTGGTGGGGAAGTCGGCTCAAGGGCTTAACCCGCTAGGGATTCCCCTAGTTGACATAGGAGCCGCGCAGGCCTAGAAAGGTTGAATCAGCGGCAACACTACCTTTGCGGACCGAAACGGATGTTCGCTCAAGCCGGGTAATGCCGGGAGGGGTCCGTCATGAAACACAGAATCTTTCGATCAAGGGTTTTCTGGAGTGTTAATCGAAGCGCATGGGCGCTGATATGCGCCGCTGCGCTTGTTCCGGACAGTCCATGCCTGCTTGGGTATGCACCTCAGGAGTCCGCCGCTCCGCCAGCCCAGGAAGCGAAAATACCACCGGACCAGCTTGATTCATTGGTCGCGCCCATTGCCCTGTATCCCGATCCTCTTCTGGCCCAGGTGCTTGCGGCTTCGACGTACCCACTTGAGCTTATTCAGCTACAGCAGTGGTTGTCGAAGCATAAGGATCTGAACGAAAAGGCGCTCGCCGATGCGGTGGCGAAGCAGCCTTGGGACCCGAGCGTTCAGTCCATGGCGGCACTTCCTGACGTGGTGAAACTGCTAACAAACGACGTCCAATGGACGACCGACCTGGGAAATGCTTTCCTGGCGCAACAATCGGATGTAATGGATGCGGTTCAGCGCATGCGCGCGAAGGCTAAGGATCAAGGTAACCTGAAGTCCACTGAGCAAGTGAAGGTGGAGACGAAGGTGGTGGAGAGCAAGCAGGTAATTGTGGTCGAGCAGGCCAATCCGCAGGTCGTTTACGTTCCTAGCTACAACCCCACCGTAGTCTATGGCGCACCCGTTTACCCTTATCCCCCCATTACTTATCCTCCGCCGGGTTACTACGCCGCGGGGATGGCAATTTCCTTCGGCGTTGGAGTAGCGATGGGAGCAATGTGGTCAGGCGGCTGGGGTTATAACTGCGGCTGGGGCGGCAACAACAACGTCACCATCAACAACAATAACAATTTCAATCGCAATACCAACGTCCAGGGGGGCAACCGCGTTAATGCCCGCGGCGGGAATAGCTGGCAGCACAATCCCTCGCACCGTGGTGGCACGCCATACTCCAACCGCTCGACGGCGAATAAGTTCGGCGGTACGGCTAGAGGTGATTCCATGGCGAATCGCCAAGCGAATGCCCGGCAACGGCAGCAAGGAGGTGCAGGCAACCGTGGCGGGGTGGGGGATCGTGGTGGTGTAGGAGACCGGGGAGGCGTGGGAGATCGTGGCGGCGTAGGTGATCGTGGCGGGGCTGGAGATCGAGGAGGCGTCGGCGACCGAGGCGGAGTAGGCGATCGTGGTGGAGCAGGGGACCGCGGCGGGGCTGGGGACCGGGGAGGTAACCGACCCAGTGCGGGAACCAGCGACAGGGACGCGAATCGAGGAGGAGGAGGCGGTGGCGATCGTGTCGGCAACCGTAGCGTATCGTCCGGAGGTGGCGGCGGCTCCCGAGGGAATGCTCTCGGAGGTGGGGGCGGCACGAGTGGCAGCTCAGCGCGAGCCAGCAGCTCACGCGGTGCCTCGAGTATGGGCAGTCGTGGCGGTGGTGGCGGCGGCGGTGGGCGCAGGAGGTAGGGAAGCAATGAACTGGGAAATTCAATTGAGGCTCCACAAACCGAATTTGCCTGCAAAGAAAGTCCTTGCCGGCCTGCTCCTTTTCGCTTGCTCGTGCGCGTTGGGATTGTTGGTTTCTTCCCCATCTTATTCGCAAGAAAAGGTGTCGGCGACCCCTCCCCAGCGGCCACCAACCCAGAAAACGTTTAAAACGCCGCAGGAAGCCGCCGATGCGTTCATTCAGGCGACCGCAAGTTTTGATGTGCCCGCTTTGACCCAGATTCTCGGTCCAGATGGTGAAGATTTGATCGCCTCGGAAGACCAAGTCAGGGACAAAAGCATTGCCACCGGATTTGCCGCCAAGGCGCACGAGAAAAACTCGGTGGTTATCGACCCGAAGAACCCGGACCGCGCCACCTTGGTCGTTGGAAATGACAATTGGCCCATGCCGATCCCCATTGTCAAGCGAAATGGAGTGTGGCTTTTCGATACCAAGACTGGGCGCCAGGAGGTGCTCTACCGGCGCATCGGTTCGAATGAACTGGATGCCATCGAGATCTGCCGAGGCTATGTAGACGCACAGCACGAATACGCCTTGGAAAAACATGATGGTGCGGAAGTAAACCAGTACGCGCAGCGGGTTATCAGCACGCCTGGAAAGCACGATGGACTTGTTTGGCGCAACCCTGACGGAACCCTTGGTGGGCCTATCGCGGAGAACATCGCGGACGCGCTGCAGCAGGGCTATACGGACAAATCGAAGCCCTATCATGGGTACTTCTTCAAAATTCTGAAAGGTCAAGGTCCTGCCGCCCCGCTTGGCCGGATGGATTTTGTTGTCAAAGGCGCCATGATCGGAGGGTTTGCTCTCGCGGCGGCCCCCGCACAATACCGCGTCACGGGAGTACAAACGTTTATCGTCGGTTACGATGGGGTCGTCTACCAGAAGGATCTCGGCCCGGATACCCTGAAGATCTTCCAGAGCATGGAACTTTATAATCCGGACAAGACCTGGCAGCCCACAGACGACAACTGGCCGTTTGATTCTGACGCCTCTTCCACCACGGCGAGCAATCCATAGAAGACACGTCGCCGCGCCTCTTGGAGCCTCTCTCCCTTGAAAGCAGCGGTCGGTATCTGTGTGTCTTGCGGACCGACCCTGAATCTCAACCAGACGTGGCGTTTCCTGCTCGCATTAAGTGAAGAGATTGAGTAATTTCACGGACTGCGAGACACTTATGGCCTCAAGAACGAGCTTCGTTGCCGAAAGTCACATCTTGAAGCTCGAATAGCTGGCCGCCCAGGTCTGGATTGACCGCGAATCTGGATGGATGTTGGAGAGGTAGGTCAGGGTATGTCCGTGCGAATCTTACGACCCGGCGTATCGTTGTTCATTCTTTGCTCTCTTTCCGGATTTTCTTCGGCTTGTGGACAGTCGGCCCCTCAGGGCCCTCAGGGTACCGCAACGCTCAGGCTTACCCTCAAGCAGGCTGTCCAGATCGCCTTGAAACAGAATCCACGGCAGGTCGTCGCCCAGCTTCTCGTCCAGCAAAGCGCTCGCGACTCCCAGATTGAGCGCGCACCTTTGCTGCCGCAGATCAGGCTCGGAGCCAGCGCCGCGCTCGAACAATACAATCTTCAGACCGTCGAACGCCTACCCGAACCGAAGGCGGCTGGACCTTTCCAGCACGTTGAGGGTGGAACATTTTTCTCCCAGACCCTGCTGAATCTGCCTTTAATTCGGCAGTACCAGATCGGGCGGGAGGGAACCGTGGAGGCGAATGCCAACCAAAAAACGAACCGGGAAGATGTCGCCGCCGCAGTGGTGGCGCAGTATCTACTTGTGTTGAAAGCGTTTGCAGATTACGAAGCAACCGCGGCTCAGGTAGCGCTCGCGGAGCGGCTCTTCGAGCAAGCCACCGAGCTGCAGAAAACCGGCGTTGCCTTGAACATCGACGTTGTCCGCGCCAATGTCCAATTGCAGATCGAGCGGCAGGTGCTGATCAGAGCCGACACGGAGACTCGCACCACACGATACCGGCTCGCGGAGCTACTCGATCTTCCTCGCGAACAGGAACCTCAGGTGGCGGACCACTTCGAATTCTTCGACCTCCCCACATTTGATCGCGAGGCCAGCATTGCCAAAGCCTTGTCCAATCGTCCGGAAATGAAGGCGATCGCTGCTGAGACACGCATCGCGGAATTGAGTCGAAAATCTGCTTCCGATGAACGCCTTCCGCAGCTTGACTTCACAGGCTTCTGGTCTTATCAGGGCGTGCACTTCAGTGACAGCATCCCATCCTATTCCTATGCGGCCTCACTCAGCATACCCCTTTTCGTCGGCGGCAGAATTCATACCGAAATCGAGCGGCAGAAACTGGTTGAGCAGCAGGTGGATGAAAATCGGAAAGCGCTCGAAGCGCGCATCGTCCGGGAAGTCAAGACGGCACTCGACGAACTCGAGTCCGCGCGAACCGCGGTTGATGTGGCGAATGCCGCTCTGCAACTGGCCAACGAAGAGGTGGCCCAGGCGCAGCGCCGTTTTCAAGCAGGTGTAACCACGAACGTCGAAGTCATCGAGGCTCAGACTACTCTCGCCGTGGCCAGCGATAATCAGGTCGAAGCGCTTTATGTTTTCAATCAGTCTCGGGCTAACCTCGCGCGAGCAATGGGAGAGATTGAGAACGCGTATACGAAATAGGGGCCTCGCCGCGATGAATCCTCCCGTTATCAAACCGCCGAATCCAGATCCAACGTCAGCGGCTGCTTCCGAGTCGGCGGACGCAAAGATTCCCTTGCTGGAACGGTTGCGCCGTGCCAGTCCGTTGGTGAAAAGCCTTTCGCTCGGCGTGCTCCTCATCATTGTTGGTCTTTGGATTTACTTTTCTGGGCGCGTGTCAACCGCCGACGCTCAGGTGGACTGTCATATTACGACCATCGCGCCGCAAGTTCCGGGCTACGTTTTTCAGTTGAACATCGACGACAACGTTTTGGTCAAGCAAGACGATGTGCTCATCCAGATTGATCCCCGTGAATATCAGGCGCGCGTGGATGAAGCCAAGTCTGCGCTCCTTTTCGCCGAAGCCGCGGCCGATTCCGCAAAGTTGCAGGTCCCGCTGACGCGGCAGACCACGCTTCACAACACGGGAGGTGCCTCCGCTCAGAAGGATTCCGACGCTGCGGATTTTGCCAGCTCCCAGGCGCAGCTCGAGCAAACAGCGACAGCGAACCTCAAACAAGCACAGGCAAATGTTGCCGCAAAGCGCGCTACGAACGAGAAAGCCCAGAGCGATCTGGAACGCTACCAACCCCTCTTAGCTACAGGCGATGTTTCGAAATTCCAGTTTGATGCTGTGGAGGCGGCCGCGCGCGTGGCGAAAAGCGAACTGGACGCGGCCGAGCAGCAGTTGGCGGCTGCCGAGCAGGCCATAATCATTGCGAGATCAAACTCAAAGTCTTCTGAAGCGCGGTTGGCGCGATCGCAGTCACAGTTTATGGTCACCCGCGCGCGTGAGATGGAGGTGCCTATCTCCGAGGCGGCTTTCAAATCTGCCGCCGCGAACGTCGAACGTGCCAATGCGCAGCTCGCCCTCGCCGAATTAAATCTGGCTTACACCACGATTCGCGCTCCGATCTCCGGTCAAATCACGCAGAAGTCCGTCAACCTTGGGAACTACGTTTCTCCGGGACAATTGTTGTGCACCGTTGTTCCCTTGCAAGAGGTCTACGTAACCGCCAATTATAAGGAGACTCAGATGGCGCACGTCCGCCCGGGGCAACGCGCGCGTATTCATGTCGACACCTATGGCAGGAACTTCGAAGGCGTGGTCGATTCGATCGCGGGAGCAACTGGCTCGCGGCAAGCTCTGCTTCCGCCTCAGAACGCAACGGGCAATTTTGTGAAGGTTGTTCAGCGCTTGCCGGTAAAGATTCTAATCAAGCCGGGCCAGGACCCACAGATGATTCTTCGGCCCGGTATGAACGTCGAGGCGACCATTTTTACTCGCTAAGTGACCGCTCGTAAAGACAGAAAGCTGAAGATGTACGAACGCGATCCTCAAACCACGCCGCGAAATCTCCAGTTCGAAGACTGGGAGCGGCTGCGCATCGCCCGTCTGGACCAGTTCGTGCAGAATGTGCCGCGTTCCGAGCGCTGGCTGCTTCTTGCCGGTATCTCTCTCGCCACCGGAATCGAAGTTGCCGGCAGAACCGCGACGGGGATCCTGCTACCTGATTTGCAGGGAAACGCCGGAGCGACGATCGACGAACTTGCCTGGGTCTTGATCGCTTACAACACCGGCTACATCTGTTCACTGGGTGTGAGTGCGGGCATCGTGCGCAGCTTCGGCATCCGGTGGCTCTGGCTCGTTTCCCTCTTTCTCTTCGGGCTCGGCACCACTCTCACTTTTTTCAGCCACAGCCTCGTTCCATTGCTCATCGCCCGCGGGGTCGCGGGTCTCGGTGGTGGGGTCTTCCTCGTGCGCACCATTCTTTTCCTCCGGGAACTGTTTCCTAGAAGCGAAACGGTGTCGGCCATCACCATGTTCAACACCATCGTGTTCAGCATCAGGGGCGTTTGGCCGGTTTTGATGGGCGCTATTTCAGACAACGCTGACTGGAATCTGGCGTTCCTAAGCCAGCTTCCTTTTATTGTGGTGAGCTTCTTTATCGTTTGGAAGTACATGCCACGGCGTTTCGAACCTGCCGCGCTACGCCCGCCGGCGGATTATTGGGGCGTAGCGTTCCTGCTGACAAGCTTGATCGCCCTGCAAGTCGTGCTCAGCCGGGGTGAGCGCGACATGTGGCTGCAGTCAGACTGGATCTGGCTGCTGTTACTGACGTCGGTCGTTTGTTTTGTAGCGTTTCTCTGGTGGGAGTTCCGGAAGGACAATCAGAATCCGATCTTGCACTTTCGCAGCATTCTCTCGCAGCACGCCTACACGGCTGCATTCGGACTGGTGTTGTTGGGAGGGGCGTTCCTCGGGACTGGGCTATACGTCATTCCGCAGTACCTCCGCATCATCGAACCTTACAACGCTCAACAGGCAGCGATGTTTTACGTGGTCGACACCATCGGGTTGTACATCGGTGTGAACATGGCGGTGTGGGTGGGTGTTCCCCGCTTTGGAGCAGCGCTGACCACAGCGGTCGGCGTCGTTCTGTTCGGCTGTACGAATCTGGCGTTTGCTTATCTCTGGACAGATTCGACCCCGGGAGCGGACGTCGCGCTTCTCCTTCTGGTCGACGGCGTTGGTCTCGGCTTGCTGCTTCCCGGCATGTCGCTACTTTCGACGGGCTCGCTCGAGCGACGATTCCAGAATGAAGCGGCGACTTCCTACTTCTACTTGCGGCAATTCGGAGCGAGCATCGGAGTAAGCCTGGCGGCGGTCTTGATCGATCAGCGTATGACCGTGCACTCTTCACGCCTGCTCGATACGGCCAATCGCCTCGATCCTACCGCGGGGCGCTTTCTGGCCGACTTTGCCAGTCTCATCGCCGCGCGAGGCGACGGAACGAGCGTGCCCGTGCCAGGCAACTACGAGCTGTTTCGCGGCCTGGTTGCCATTCAGGCGCGGTTGCTGGCGTTCATCGACATTTGTTTCTGTTTGGCCGTTGCGGCGGTGATTTGCCTCGTCGTTGTGGCCCTAACGCGCTGGCGCCAACTCCATCCTGTATCTGAGCATCACACCGCCTCAATGATTGGCCACTGAGCAGGTGTCTCCGCTTCATTTGTAGACAGCCGCCTCATCACTCGAAGGATCCACGCTCGCGCTCGGCTTAGCCCGCTGGGCTCAGCCGCAGGTAAGTCCATGTAGGTCTCCCGGGTTCGACCCTGAAATTTGGGGTTGTCAGCGGCCTCGGAAAATGGCATCGTCTCCTCGCCGGGAAACCATGCCGGGGACCACGGAGCCAGAAGTCAGAGTGCGCGTTCCAAGAAAAACTAAGAAGCACCACCGAAAGGCGAGCAAGAGCAGAGCTCACGGCCGTTCGGATATGTGGCTACGGTTGGAGCTGGAGAGTAATCCGGAAGCGCTTTGCCTTGTGCGGGCAACGTTGGAGCGCGCGACGGAATTCATGCATTTTCCGGAACCCGATTCGCGCGCGATTGTGCGTTCGGTCGATGAAGCGGTTGCAAACGTGATTCGCCACGCCTACAAGGGTCGTGCGGGTATGCCTATCACCCTCACCTGCAACCGGCTCTGGTCCGGCCAAAAGGTTAAGCCGCCGGCCGGTCTGGAAATTCTGCTTCAGGATTCTGGAGAAGCAGCGGACCCTAAAAAGCTCCAGGGGCGCCCGTTGGACGAGGTGCGTCCGGGGGGCTTGGGTTTGCACTTCATGCGGCAGAGCATGGACAGGGTCGAATTCAGCCGCAAGAATGGGAAGAATCTTTTGCGAATGGTGAAGTACCTGGAGCCACACAACCGCGATACAGGTGACAAGGAGAACAGACCGTGCAGATAGTTGCCCGCCCAGCCGAAGGTTGGGTCATTTTGGATCTTTCCGGCGATATCGATCTCGCTCACTCCCCGGCGATGCGCAAAGTGCTGCTCGGCGAAATCAAAGAGAAACATACGGCAAAGGTATTCCTGAATCTCAAGAATGTTCGCTACATCGATAGCTCCGGCATTGCCTCCCTGGTCGAAGGCCTGAAGGCCTCGCGAGAGCAGGGTTCGCGCCTGATCCTCTTTGGCCTGAGTCCCGCGGTCAGGGAAGTCTTGCAACTTTCGCGTCTGCAGAAGATCTTCGAGATTTACGACAACGAAGAACAGGCGTTGGCTTCCTAGCCAAGCTTCGCTTCCTGCGGCCCTGGGGTCAACTGCTTACGTGGAGATTCTGAGAAAAATCGGCGCGGCCGTCCTCGAGGTTTTTGCTTACGTCGGGGCGCTTTCCTCCCTCGCAGGCCGTGCCGCCTATTTCACTTTTATCGGCCCGTTCCACGGGAAGCCTGCCCGATTCCAGCGCGGCGTTTCGCAGGCCATGGAAGCGGGTGTGCGCGCTCTACCGATCCTCTCCTTGATCACCTTCTTTATCGGATTGATCTTGGCGCTTCAGGCGGCTTACGAATTGCGTCGTTTTGGGGCAATCGGTTACGTTGCCAGCGCGGTTGCCATTTCAATGACCCGCGAGCTTGGCCCTCTCATCACCGCTGTCATCGTCATTGGCCGCTCAGGGTCGGCGTTCGCTGCTGAACTCGGCACCATGAAGGTGACCGAAGAAATCGATGCGCTCCAAACAATGGCCATCGACCCGGTCGGCTTTCTCGTCGCGCCTAAGTTTGTGGCCATGGTTCTCATGCTGCCGTGCCTGACCATCTGGGCCAATTTCATGGGCATTCTTGGCGGCTCGCTCTTTGGTGTGGCACAGGCGGATTTTACCTTTTGGCGTTATATTACCGCTTCGCTCGATGCCCTTTATTTTCGGGACATTATTACTGGCCTGATCAAGAGTGTCATGTTTGGTGGAAGCATTACGGCCGTGGGTTGTCTGGAAGGGCTCAACACGTCCGGCGGAGCCGAGCAAGTAGGGCGTTCGACCACCCGCGCCGTGGTCATGTCCATCTTTATGGTGATTCTTGTCGATTTGGTCTTTACGATTCTGTTTTTCTTTTTGGGAGAGCACTAGCGCGATGGCTGAACTTCCGGAACTCGATAGAGACTTCCAGGACTCGTTCGATGGCCCGATGATTTCGCTGCGCGATTTGCGGGTCAGCTACGGCGGTGGCCGCGAGATCCTTCACGGAATTTCTTTTGACGTACAACGTGGAGAGACTCTGGTGATTCTTGGAGGCTCCGGGTCGGGAAAGAGCACCCTTCTGCGCACGCTTGTGGGTCTGGAAAAGCCATCTTCGGGGCAAGTGTGGATCCGTGGAAAGAACTTTGCCGCGATCTCGGAAGCCGACCGGGACGAAATTCGCAAGCGTCTCGGCATGTCCTTCCAAGGGGGAGCTCTTTTTGGCTCGATGACGGTGGGCGAAAACGTTGCCCTGCCTCTGCGGGAGCACACGAAACTCGAAGGCTCCACCGTGGAAATCATGGTGCGCTTGAAGCTCGATCAAGTCGGTCTCTCGGGTTTCGAGGATTTCCTGCCTTCCCAATTGAGCGGTGGTATGAAAAAACGCGCCGCTGTCGCTCGAGCACTGGCCATGGATCCGGAAATCCTGTTCTTCGACGAACCGTCGGCCGGCCTTGACCCGATCATCGCAGCCGGTATCGACCAGCTCATTCTGGAGTTGAAAAAGGCCTTCCACATGACCATCATCGTCGTCACGCATGAACTGGCCAGTGCTTTTCTTATTGCCGACCGCATGGTGCTGATCAACAAAGGCGATGTGGTCGCGATCGGCACGGTCGCGGAAATGAAAAACAGCAAGCATCCAAAGGTCAGACAATTTCTGGACCGAGTCCCCGAGCCGGCGGTTGCTCAGGAACTCGATTATTTGCAGATGCTGACGGAGCCCTCATCGAAGTCAGGTGAGGGACGACAGGGGAAGAGCAGGTAAAGATGGAATCAAAACGCGAACAGGAGTGGGTCGGTCTGTTTGTCATCATAGCGGCAACACTGCTTATCGTCACAGTGTTTGTTCTTACCCGTGCACTTGCGGGTTCCGCGAAGACCTTACATGCGCGGTTTCACAACGTTGCAGGTTTGGAACCCGGAGCCACG
>Ga0207761_1000681_pt1 | contig 11761 bp, 9 predicted proteins | sample LuqExpMetageno34_FD_187792 | JGI IMG/M metagenome (GOLD analysis project Ga0207761, IMG submission 187792) | Tropical forest soil microbial communities from Luquillo Experimental Forest, Puerto Rico - Sample 34 (SPAdes) | ecosystem: Environmental > Terrestrial > Soil > Tropical forest ... | reverse complement strand
TGATTCCTCCAATTACAAATCCAGACTGGAACAATGGGAAAAGAACACGCTGAAACCTGCTCTGGACAAAACGCCCGAGCGCCAAAAGGAATTCACCACCGTCTCCGGCTATCCCATTCGTCGCTTGTACACCGAGGCCGATCTCGAAAATTGGGATTCCGCGCGCGACCTCAGCTTTCCCGGCGAACCTCCCTACACTCGAGGCATCCACGCCACCATGCATCGCAGCCGCCAGTGGACCATGCGCCAATTCGCCGGTTTCGGCACCGCGGAAGACACCAATCAACGCTTCCGTTACTTACTTGCGAATGGCCAGACGGGTCTCTCAACCGCTTTCGATCTCCCCACTTTGATGGGTTATGATTCCGACCATCCTCTTTCCGAAGGCGAAGTCGGCAAGTGCGGTGTGGCAATCAGCTCGCTCGCCGACATGGAAGTCCTCTTCGATCAGATTCCGCTCTCGGACGTCACCACCTCCATGACCATCAACTCGCCCGCCGCGGTGATCTGGGCGATGTATCTGGCGGTCGCCGAAAAACAGGGCGCGGACTGGAAGAAGATTTCCGGCACCCTGCAGAACGACATTCTCAAGGAATATATCGCGCAAAAGGAGTACATCTACCCGCCCGAGCCATCCATGCGGCTGGTGATCGACACGTTCGAATTCGGCATGAAGCACACGCCGAAATTCAACGTCATCTCCATCAGCGGCTATCACATCCGCGAGGCGGGCTCGACTGCGATTCAGGAGCTTGCGTTCACGCTGCGCGATGGAATGGAATATGTCGAGTGGGCGTTGCGCCGCGGCCTACCAATCGACAAGTTTGCTCCCCAGCTCTCTTTCTTCTTCAACGCCCACAACGATTTCTTTGAAGAGATTGCCAAGTATCGCGCCGCGCGCCGGATCTGGCACAAAGCCATGACCGAGCGCTACAAGGCCGCGAATCCGCGCTCCTGGACGTTGCGCTTCCATACGCAAACGGCCGGTTGCTCGCTCACCGCGCAGCAGCCCATGAACAACGTCGTCCGTACCGCCATCCAGGCGCTTGCCGGCGTCATCGGCGGGACGCAGTCGCTGCACACGAACTCGCTGGACGAAGCCTGGGCTTTGCCGACCGAATTTGCCGCTACCATTGCCCTGCGCACCCAGCAGATCATCGCTCACGAAACCGGGGTGACCAACACCATCGACCCGCTGGGCGGCTCCTACTTCGTCGAAACGCTCACCAACGAGGTTGAACAGGGTGCGTGGGACTACATCCGCCGGATCGATGCTATGGGTGGCATGGTCGCCGCCATCGAGAAGAGCTACCCGCAGCGAGAGATCGCGGAAGCCAGTTACCGCTACCAGGTCGCGGTCGACAAGAAGGAAAAGATTATCGTTGGCGTCAATGATTTCGTTACGCCGGAAAAGCCCATCGAGATTCTACAGATTGACGAAACTGTTGCGCACCGGCAAGCTGCTCGCCTCCAGAAGCTTCGCGCCGAGCGATCCTCAGCCGAGGTGGACCGCCGCCTGAATGCTCTGCGCAAAGCCGCCTCGGGCACGGACAATCTTATGCCCTTCATCTACGACGCGGTGAAGGCCTATGCCACCCTCGGCGAAATCTGTGACGCCATGCGGACCGTCTTCGGCGCCTACGAAGAAGTCGCCATTACCTAGGCCTCCTCTCGACATCTCTGTTGCCTCGGCAAGCCCGTCGCATTACTCATCCATTTCAACGTTCCAGTGTTAAAACACGGCATTAGGCGATATATTTGGAAAGAAAATAAGAACTCACCACAGCGTGCGCAGAGGCGCGCAGAGAAAACGGAGACGCCTTAACCAAGGTCCATGCCTGAAAAGAAGATTCGAGTATTGATTGCCAAGCCCGGTCTCGACGGCCACGACCGCGGCGCAAAGGTGATTGCCCGCGCCCTGCGCGATGCCGGCATGGAGGTCATCTACACCGGCCTGCGCCAAACTCCCGAGATGATTGCGTCCGCGGCCACCCAGGAAGACGTCGACGTCATCGGCCTCTCCATTCTCTCCGGCGCGCACAACACACTTTGTCCCCAACTGATGAAATTGCTCAACGAAAAGGGCATGAGCGACGTGACTGTGCTCGTCGGCGGCATCATTCCCGAAGCCGATATCCCTGCGCTGAAGCAAGCGGGCATCGCGGAAATTTTCCTCCCGGGCACCTCAACGCAAGACATCGTCAACTTCATTCACAAACGCCTGGCGCAGCCGAGTTAATTTCCCTGCTCAGTTTTCTTGAGGCTGGTGAGGCCGCTCGAACTTCACCCGGGTGTATAGCGTCTGAAAGCCAACTCGCGACATGTTTCGCTGCGAAATGCTTCCGGGCAACGCGATGCTCATCGCCAGCGCACAACCCAATTCGCTAGCGCGATGAAGCCGCCAACGAAGTAACGCCGTCTGCACGCCGCGTTTCCGGAATTCCGGCAGCGTACTCGCACCAAAGAGCCCCGCGATTCTGCCGCGCACTGCCAATGTCGCGCCGCCGACTACGCGCCCGTCGATGCTTGCCAGGCAGCACTCCGTTCCCGGCACCTGCGCAAAGGTCCTCATAATGCTCACGATCTCCGGCGACCGAGGACGCCCTTCGCCGAATCCCTCGGAAACCGTCTCTGCCCATGAATCGAGTTGGTCGTTCGCGGCGACACGAATCTCCATTCCAGGCGGCAACTCTGCTTTGGCATCTTCACCCGCAGACCTGACCATCACGTTCGAAAACTCGCTGACGTGATAACCGCGCTGGTTGTAGTGCTTCATGAGCGTGGCATCCGCAATCGGGCAGGTTTCAACGCGCACCGCTTCCCGCCTGCTGAAGTAGAAGGCCTCCAGCCGGTCGAACTCCTCGTCACTGACCGGACCGTGCAATCCCAGTCCAACCGCCTGCGTGACCGGACTGTCCGGGCCACAGTGAACGGCAAAACCGTCCGCGATTCGTTCTACGGCAAAACCATCTCCCGATCCTTCCGACTTCGCCGACTCGACGCAACGCACCGCGGTGCCGGCCTCGGCTAGTTCCAACTCGCGCGCAAGATCGATCGTTAATTCCATTTGAGCAGTCACTGAATTCTTCTTTCTGGCTCTCGCAGAGCCGGCACAGGCAGCGATTTCGCCTGCGGAAGGTCATTTGGCAGGGCCCTATACGGCGTGGAAGGGACTAAGGGATCAGTCGACGAGCGCCCCGATGAGACACCCGTCACTCGCTGTATTTCCGACGGTGTGCACAGGCGCCTCCTGAGGCGAGAGTGGAGAATAAATGCTGGAGTGAAATGCTACGGCGAATTCGTGCTCTTCGTCAACGGCACTGGCCTGGTGGCAGCCCTGGCCTTCGGCTTTGCGTCTCACCTTCCTTCCTCCGTATACTCGGTAACTGCGACTTCCGTTTGCGAGGCGACCACGTGTCCTCTTCCGTGCTCAAAACCAGCGTCAATGCCAAAGCACCGCAATTCGACAAGAACGCCCACCAGATGACCACTCTCCTCACGGAGATCAAGAACGAGGAAGAACAGATTCGCGAAGGCGGCGGAGCGAAAGCCATTGACTCGCAGCATAAGAAGAATCGACTCACAGCGCGTGAGCGCATCAGCAAACTGATCGATCCCGGCACACACTTCTTCGAACTCGCCATCTATGCGGCCTACGAAATGTATGAGGAATGGGGCGGCGCTCCAGCGGCAGGAACGGTCACCGGACTGGGCCGCGTGGCTGGTCGCATGTTTATGATTATCGCCAACGATGCCACGGTGAAAGCCGGCGCGTTCTTCCCGATGACTGCAAAGAAAGTTATTCGCGCGCAGAATATCGCTATCGACAATCACATCCCAACGATCTATCTGGTCGATTCTGCCGGCGTGTTTCTGCCCCTGCAGGAAGACGTGTTTCCCGACACCGACGATTTCGGCCGTGTCTTTCGCAACAACGCGGTCATGAGCGCCAAAGGTATCCCGCAGATCACCGCCATCATGGGTATGTGTGTCGCTGGCGGAGCGTATCTCCCCGTGATGTGCGACCACATCTTGATGACGGAGGGCTCCGGCCTGTTTCTCGCTGGCCCCGCTCTCGTTCAGGCTGCCATCGGTCAAAAAAGTTCCGCTGAGGAACTGGGCGGAGCAAAGATGCACGCGCAGATCAGCGGCACCGTGGATTTCCGCGAGGCCGACGACGAATCCTGCCTCAAGCGCATTCGCGCACTGGCCGACAAGATGGGCGCTCCGGACCCGCCGATCTTCAGCCACTCTCGTTTAGCCGAGCCGCTTTATCCCTCCGATGAGATTTACGGGATATTCTCCAGTGATCCTTCCAAGCAGTACGACATGCGCGAAATCATCGCCCGCGTTGTCGATGGCAGTGCCTTCGAGGAATACCGTGCCGAGTATGGTGAAACGCTGCTCTGCGGCTACGCTCGCATTGGTGGCTGGGCAGTCGGCATCCTCGCCAATCAGAAGAAGCACGTGCAGACGCACGCGCCGCATTCCGATCAGAAGCGCATCGAGTTCGGCGGCGTCATCTACACGGAATCAGCCGAAAAGGCTGCGCGTTTCATCCTCGACTGCAATCAGAATCGGATCCCGCTGATTTTCCTCCACGACGTCAACGGTTTCATGGTTGGCAAAGACGCCGAGTGGAGCGGCATCATCCGCGCAGGAGCAAAAATGGTGAACGCTGTCGCCAACAGCGTCGTTCCCAAAATTTCGGTGATTCTTGGTGGCAGCTTCGGCGCCGGCAACTATGCCATGTGCGGCAAGGCCTACGATCCGCGATTTATGTTCGCCTGGCCCACGGCAAAGTTCGCGGTGATGAGCGGTGACGCCGCCGCGAATACACTCGCGGAAATCAAGCTGAAGCAACTCGAGCGTGAAGGCAAAAAACTGGACGATCAAGCCAAGAAGGAGCTGCTCGAATCCATCAAGAAGACCTACGATGACCAGACCGATCCGCGTTACGCGGCCGCCCGTCTCTGGCTCGACGCCATCATCGACCCTGCCCAAACGCGCGACGCCCTGATCTGGGCCCTTCAAGCCGCTGCACTCAACACCCGCGTCCCTGAGTTCAAAACGGGGGTACTGCAGACGTGAGAAGAACCCTGGGCATTGTGTTCGTGCCGGCTTCGATTCCAATCTGGATACTGTACTCGCGTGCTTTCGAGGCTCTCCGCAAAAGCCCCTTTGGTTACGAATTGGGTTCGGTCGCGTATCCAATTCCCCCTCGTTTAGAAGCCATCCGCATAAGTGCGCTCGCTTGCCTCATTATTGGTACGTTTCTTTTGCTGCGCGAAGTTATCCAATGGCTGAGCCAACGGCGCCATGACTGATCTTCTCCGCTTCCTCTGCGTCTCTGCGTCCTGTGCGTTAAGCTTTCTGCGTTTCAATTCGATTGCGTCGAGGCCTAATGCAGATCATTAAGCTCATCGAATGCCCTCGAGATGCATGGCAAGGCTTGCCCGAAACGATTCCGACCGAGACAAAGGTCAACTATCTGAAGGAACTGATCCTGGCCGGGTTCTGCCACATCGACGCGGTCAGCTTCGTCTCCCCCAAACATGTCAAGCAGATGGCCGACAGCGAGCAAGTCATGGCCGGCTTGCTTGGTTCCCTTCCCGATGGCGCCGCGTTGCCCGAAATCATCGGTATTGTCGTCAACGAGAAAGGACTCGAGCGCGCGCTGGTGACTCCCGGCGTCTCCACGATCGGCTACCCGTATTCCATCTCCGCGTACTTTCGCCGCGCCAACGCCAACATGAGTCGCGATGAGTCCCGCCGACTTGTGGAAACGCTAAAGCGCGAAACCAAAGCCGCAAACAAAGATCTGGTCATCTACATTTCCATGGCCTTCGGCAACCCCTATGACGAACCCTGGGGCCCAGAAATCGTCCAAGACGCGCTCGAATGGCTGAAAGACATTCGCGTCACCACCGTCTCGTTAGCCGACACTATCGGCACCGCGACTCCCCAACTCGTCCACGACCTCTACTCGCAAGTAAAAGATCATGTCGCCGGAATCGAGTTGGGCGTCCACCTTCACTCGCGTCCCGAACAAGCCGAAGAAAAAGTTCTCGCCGCCTATCAAGCCGGCTGCCGCCGTTTCGATTCCGCTCTTACCGGTCTCGGAGGCTGCCCGTTCGCCGGCGACGAATTGGTTGGCAACATTCCCACGGAGAGCGTTCTCGCCGCTCTAACGAGCGCAGGGGTTGCAACCGGTTTTGACGGCGCTAAACTGGCAACAGCCATTGCTTTGACGAACGGACTGCGCGCCCGGTTCGCCCACGGCCAAGTGGCACAGTAACAGGGGATTCAGATGAATTTTGAAACGCTGACGCTGGAAACAACGGATTTTCTTTCAATCATCACCTTCAACCGGCCCGACAAGCGCAACGCCCTCAGCACCCAAATGATCGCCGAATTGCAGACGGCCCTCGATACCATCGAGAAGTCCCAAACACGCGTGGTAATCATTACCGGCACGGGAAAAGCTTTTTGCGCCGGTATCGACTTGGAGTTGCTACAGTCTATCGCTCAGCAAACGCCCGCCGAAAACCAGGAAGACTCCCGGCGCATCGCCAAAATGTTCCGCAAGATTTGGAGTTACTCGCGTCCGCTCATCGCCGCCGTGAACGGCCACGCGCTAGCCGGCGGATGCGGCATCGCCACGCTTTGCGATTTCACACTGTCCGTTCCTGAAGCCAAGTTCGGCTACACGGAGGTCAAGATCGGCTTTCTGCCGGCGATTGTGTCCGTGTTCTTGACACGACAGGTTGGCGAGAAACGCGCGCGCGATCTTTTGCTCACTGGACGGCTAGTGGAAGCACAAGAGGCGAAAGAATTGGGCCTGGTGAACGAGATTGTTGCCGCTGACAATCTCATGCCGCGCGCTCACGAACTTGCCGAAACCATCCTGGCCGCCAGCCCCAGCAGCATCACCCGCGCCAAACACCTGCTTGTTTCCTCTGCTGCGGCCAGTGTTGACCACGACCTGGAACGCGCTGTTCTCGAAAGCGCCCGCGTCCGTTGCACACCCGATTTCAAGGAAGGCCTCGCCGCCTTCCTCGAAAAGCGCAAGCCGATCTGGCACGACGAAGCGGAGAAGCATTAGCCTTTGGCGACATTTGCTAACGGCTGTCAGCTAACGGCTGTAGACTTTTATCCGGCATACTAGACACTGCATTCGAGGTCTCTCGACCTACTGGGGCTCCCCGCAAATGCCTTTGCTTGATCATCACGACGTGACCATTCGTGTGCGCTACGCCGAGACCGACCAGATGGGCGTGGTCTATCATTCGAACTATCTGATCTGGTTTGAGGTGGGACGCGTGGAGTTGATGCGCGCACAGGGCTTCGATTACAAGAAGATGGAAATGGAAGACGACTGCTACCTGGTCGTTGCCGACGTGCACTGCCGCTACCACCATCCGGCTCGATACGACGAACTTTTGACGGTGCGCACACGCATTCTCGAAGCCAAAAATCGCATCCTCAAGTTCGGATACGAACTGTTTCGTCAATCGGACAACAAACTGCTCGCCACCGGCGACACCACCCACGTTTCCTGCCGTCGTGACGGCCGCGTCACTCACTTCCCCGAAAAGTATAAGGCCGCGTTTCTCGCTATCGTTTCTTCGCTCCCAGACCGGGGTGCCGAATGAGTGTCGTGCTATCTGGCAATGACCTGACCTTCGCCCAGCTTTATGCCGTGGCGCTGCAGCACGAGCCAGTGTCGCTCTCGGCCGAGGCTACTTCTCGCATGAAATCTTCACGAGCGGTCGTCGACAAACTTCTGGCCGAAGGCCACACGGCTTACGGCATCAACACGGGATTCGGGAAACTTGCCAGCGTGCGCATCAGCTCGGAACAAGTCCGCCAGCTGCAGATCAATCTCGTCCGTTCTCACGCTTGCGGTGTCGGCACGCCCTTGTCGGAGGCGGAAACCCGCGCGATGATTCTGCTCCGCGCGAACGCACTCGCCAAGGGCTTAAGCGGCATCCGGCCCGTCGTAGTGGAAACGCTCTGTGCCATGTTGAATGCTAGGGTGCACCCGGTCATTCCCTCGCAGGGCTCAGTCGGCGCGTCGGGCGATCTGGCGCCGCTTGCCCACCTCGCGCAGGTCGTCATTGGTGAGGGCGAAGCCGTACACAAAAATGAGCGTCTCGCTGGCGGTGAAGCGTTGACGCGCGCCGGAATCACGCCTGTGCAGCTCGAAGCCAAGGAGGGGCTGTCGCTCCTCAACGGCACGCAAGGCATGCTGGCGCTGTTGAGCCTGGCACTGCGGGAGGCCGATGAGCTTGCCGACACCGCAGACGTAGCTGCGTCCCTGTCTCTTGACGCCCTGCGTGGAAGCCCTGGCGCTTTCGACGCACGCATCATGCACGCGCGCGAATATCCGGGTGCCGGCAAGACCGCCCGCAACTTGGCGCACCTAAACGAAGGCAGTCAGATCCGCGAATCGCATCGCTCCCCGGACGCCGACAAACGTGTCCAGGACGCTTACAGTCTGCGCTGCACTCCGCAGGTTCACGGAGCGGTGCGTGATTCCCTGGTGCAAGCCCGCGAGATGGCGATGGTGGAGCTGAACAGCGCTACTGACAACCCGTTGGTGTTTGTTCGCGAAAATGGCGGCGACATCATCAGCGGCGGGAATTTCCACGGCCAGCCGCTGGCTATGGCTGCCGATCAAGTCGCCATTGCAATTGCAACGCTCGGCGGCATTTCCGAGCGCCGCATCGAGCAGATGACCAATCCTCTCACCAGCATGCTCCCGGCGTTCCTTACGCCTGATCCCGGCTTGAATTCCGGATTTATGATCGTGCAGGTGACTGCGGCTGCGCTGACGAGCGAAAATCGCGCTTTGGCCACGCCTCATTCCGTCGATTCCATCTCCACGTCCGGCAATCAGGAAGATTACGTTTCCATGGGCATGAGCGGCGCGCGACGATTGGAGCGTATGCTGAGAAACTTGCGCCACATCCTCGCCATTGAGCTTCTGTGCGCCTGCCAGGGTATCGACCTGCTCGCACCCCTGAAGACCGGCACCCTCGCGACAAAAGCCTTCGACGCAGTCCGTACCGTGTCGCCTAAGGTCACTGCCGACCGCCCGTTAGCTCCCGACGTCAACGCCGTCGCCGAGCTTATCTCACGCGGCAGCATCGCCCAGATTCTTCACTAGAAATCAGGCCAAGGCCTCCAGGAAATACATGATCATGCGGTATCCCGCCACGTAGCTGAATGGCGCTAGTTCCAGCGAGTAGTGTCCCACCGGCAGTTCCAGCGTGGCCGGGTCAGCGCCGTGATTCCGTAGCGAATCCAGCATCTGATGCGTAAGTTCGGGCAGGAACGTTGGATCATACTTGCCGTACACCATGAAGGTATTCCGGCGCGCGCCCATTCCCCGCTCTACGTACGGCATGGGACTGATCGGCGCCCAATAGCGGCGCAGTTCCTCAAGCGTCATTTCATGCCGCAGCGCTTCCCACACGTGGTTGGTCGTCATTCCGCGACTGACGACGTCGGCGAAATACGTCGATACGTGGAAGAATCCCCCGGCGCGCACCCTCTTGTCGTGCACCAGCGTGATGTAGCCCACCGAAGACCCGATGCTCGTGCCGAGAATCCCGAGGCGGTCGTACCCTTGCCGCTCGAGCCAGGTAAGGCAGGCTCTCGCATCTTGCACCGCTTGCCGATTTGCTAACAACGTCAGCCCGATATTCGGCCCCACCAACTGGTCCGCCCGCTCATGTCCGTTTGCCATGCGCCGGTCGTGATACGGCAGGCTCATTTTCATTGCGGTAATTCCGGCGCGCTGGAGCCATTGGCATAGCCCAAGCTGGCCGTGCCACTTCGCATTCCAGTTGGGAAGCACCAAAACCGCAGGCCCCGCTTTGCGCGCTGGAAACAACTGTGCGTGGACGGTATCGTTCTCGAGATAGGGCGAAGTGAGCGGCGAGGTAAACGTCAAAACGTTCTCATCGTCGAGGCTGTAATCTGACACGTCCGCTGGCGCGTACCACTCCTCACTGCGGGCAATCACTTCGCTGGCGTACTCGGCGAAAAACAGCCGTGGGTCCCGGTGCACGGCGGTTCCGTTCACATGTTCCAAGCCCCACTCGAACGGGCGCACCATGCGATTGTCATCGGTGGTCCAGCGCCGGTGCTCATACCGGCGGATCGCATGCTCATACCAACTCATTGCCATATCTATTCAGTTTATCGAATGCTTGTCAGAGACCAAAATTGCGCGGAGTTTGCCAGTTCCCGTTAGCCATCCGACACGCGCAATCCGCCATTCGATTGAGCACTCGCCGGGCCTATGGCAGATTCGTATTGTGATCCCGTTCTTCTTCTTCCTCTTCGGTATTGTTATCGGCAGCTTTCTGAATGTTTGCATCACGCGCATTCCGGAAGGAATTTCCATCGTCTCGCCGGGTTCGAAATGTCCGCGATGCGAAACGCCAATCAAGCCTTACGACAACATCCCGGTATTCGGCTGGCTGATTCTTCGGGGTAAGTGCCGCAATTGTCATCTGCCGATTTCCCCGATGTATCCGATTGTGGAGTTCCTGACAGGCGCCTTGTTTGTCCTCACTTACTACACCTATGGAATTACTCTGCCAACCTTCAAATACCTGATTTTTGGCTGTCTGATCATGATTCTGATCGTGACAGATATCCGTGTGCGTATTCTCCCGGACGCGATAAACGCATTCGGCTTCGGCATTGGCCTGGCCTTCGCCACGCGGATCCTCCCCGACGGTCTGCTCCAGCTCTGGGGCCGCATACACCAACTTCCGATCATGCTAATCGGAATCCTTGAAGCTCTATTGGGCGCGGCGTTTGGCGGCTTTCTCCTCTGGGGCGCTGCCGCACTCTACAAACTCGTCCGCAAGCGGGAGGGCATGGGCATGGGTGATGTCAAGATGATGGCCATGGTCGGCACCTTCCTTGGCTTGCGCGGCTCCTTCCTAACCATCCTTCTAGGGACGCTTCTGGGCAGTGTGATCGGCATCGCCCTTGTGGTCGTCCTGTTTCTGTTTGGCTGGAAGAATGACCTTGCAATGCGCGCCTCCCGCCGGGGCTTGGGGGACGTCCGTTCCCTCCGCTGGACCATAGCCTCCCAATACCAACTTCCCCTCGGCTCCTTCCTCGGCATCGCCTGTTTTGTCGTCGTTTACGCGCTACCGTGGTTCGGCTGGCCCAGCTTCCTCGGCTCGTCGATTCTCCATCCCTAGCCGGCCGAGACCCGAATGTTTCCGCTCCGGCGGTTATCCGTTACGCGGCTAGCCCCCTCTCCCCCTCTCCATCGCGCTACAATGGTGTCCAGTCGCCAATTTGGCACGTGAGGTTCCCTGCCCGCTCCGCTGGAGGTGAGGACATGGTTTTGAAGACACTGTTTCGCATAGCCCTTGTCGGCGTTCTTGCCGCATTTGCGGGTGCTTTCGCTTCGGCGCAGGACCCCGGCTCGGATGACGTGGCCGCAGCGGCCCGTAAAGCGCGCGAGCAACAAAAAACGGCCCCCAAGCCCAAGAAGGTCGTCACCAACGACGAGATGCCCTCCAAGCCCACTGAGACAACCGCCGCGCCATCAACGCCAGCTTCGGGCGAAGGCCAGGACGCATCTGCCGCCAAGGGCGATGAGGCCAGCAAAGAAGAGAACGATCCTAAGAAGGAAGCCTACTGGCACAAGAAATACGCGCAAACCCACGATAAGCTCGCGCAAGCCGAGAAGGACCTCGACGTTCTCCAGCGCCAGCTCAGCAGC
>Ga0207761_1000680_pt1 | contig 11773 bp, 7 predicted proteins | sample LuqExpMetageno34_FD_187792 | JGI IMG/M metagenome (GOLD analysis project Ga0207761, IMG submission 187792) | Tropical forest soil microbial communities from Luquillo Experimental Forest, Puerto Rico - Sample 34 (SPAdes) | ecosystem: Environmental > Terrestrial > Soil > Tropical forest ... | reverse complement strand
TCCTGAAATTGTTCTCGCAAGGAGTGGTGCCGCAATCTTCACTCGCCTTGGAGTCGTCGATGTCGGCCTATCAGGTGGGCAACGTCGACTTTCTGACTCTTATCGGCAACTTCACAACGGTTTTGAACTACCAGACGGACTACTACCGCGAGCTGGCGAACTACCAAACTTCGTTGGCTCGAATGGAAGCTGTTACGGGTGCGGAATTGACGACTGGACAGCCGACATCAGAAACGTCGCTGCCCGTACCACCCGAGAAGAAGTGAAGGAGCAGATCCATGGGTTATACGAAAAACAACTTTCTACGAATTGCAGCACTGGCTTTCGCAATCGCTGTGGTTTTGGGTTTGCTTTACGGAAAGAGGGTCACTGCTACGTTCCAACATGATCATCATCAGTCTCCCACGGCTGGTGAACGAAGAGTTGCCTACTGGTACGACGCGATGAATCCGGAGAATCATTACGACAAGCCGGGCAAGGCTCCGGACGGAATGGACCTTGTTCCGATGTATGAGGACCAAGGAGCACATGCCATAAGGCATTCCTCTTCGGCAGAACGCAAGATCCTGTATTGGTACGACCCCATGCACCCGCAATACAAGACAGACAAGCCGGGGACGGCCCCAGATTGCGGTATGGACCTGGTACCCAAATACGCCGACGAGCAGACCGTCAACATGGCGTCGGGAGCTGTCATGATCTCGGCGGCGAAGCAGCAATTGATCGGAGTGCGCACAATAGAGGTCAAGCGCGAAATTCTGGTTCGTGAGGTTCGCACGACGGCGCAGATTACAGCCGATGAGACGAAGATCGCGCACGTTCACGTGAAGATCAATGGCTTCATCGAGCAGGTGTTCGTAGACTACATCGGGCAAATGGTCAAGAAGGGCCAACCGCTGTTCACGATTTACAGTCCCGATCTAGTTTCGACGCAGGAAGAGTATCTGATCGCAAAGCGCGGACAGAAGGCGCTCGGGACATCGCCGTTTGCGGAGGTCGCCCAGGGTTCTCAGTCACTTCTTCGCTCGACCCGCGAGCGGCTGAAACTCTGGGACATTAGCGACGACCAAATCAAGAAACTCGATGAGACGGGTGAGGTCAGCCGCACGCTCACGTTCTACTCGCCGATCACCGGCTTTGTCACGGACCGCAAGGCATTTCCACAAACCTCGGTTACTCCCGACACCGAGCTTTATACCGTCTCGGACTTTTCGACTGTCTGGGTCAATGCCGACGTTTTCGAGTATGAGGCTCCCTTCGTCAAGGTCGGCCAGCATGCAGAAATGCAGCTCAGCTATTACCCAGGAAAGACATGGAACGGGCATGTCTCGTTCATCTACCCTACTGTTGATCCGACCACCCGGACCGTAAAGGTCCGGATGGAATTCCCGAATCCTGATTTCACGTTGAAACCCCAGATGTTCGCGGACGTGGACCTGAAGATCAATTACGGCAATCAGATCATCGTCCCGCAAGAGGCAGTGCTCGATTCCGGCAAAGAGCAGAGGGTGTTCGTGGCCAAGGGCGACGGCTACTTTGAACCACATGCAGTCACAACCGGCGCGAAGCTGGACGGAAAAGTTGTAGTGCTTTCGGGGCTGAAAACTGGCGAGACCGTTGTTAGCTCAGGAAACTTCCTGGTGGATTCGGAAAGTCGATTGAAGAGCGCTTCGGGCACGATGCAGCACTGAGGAAAAATGATGGCACGCAGAACTTCATACGCAGCTTTGAGCCTGTTAGTGCTCGTTGCCGCACTGCTCGTCTTCGGCGAGTGGAACCTGCAGCATCGATCCGAAGCAGTATGCGGTTTTTGTGCGCGCCATATTCACAAGCAGGCAGGCGTTATTGCGGAAATTAATGGTAAGCGGCATCACGTCTGTTGTGCCCACTGCGCCGTCACCGAAGGCCTGCAAGAGCACAGGCCGGTAAAGCTGATCGAAGTCACCGACTACAACAGCGGGCGTAAGCTCGATCCGGCACACGCCTGGTATGTGGACGGAAGCCGCGTCGTAGCCTGCACGCACGAAATGACCCGCATGAACGAGATGAAGCAGGTTGAAAACATGTCCTTCGATCGTTGCTCGCCGGGCACGTTTGCTTTTGCCACGCACGATGATGCTGATGCATTTGCAGCGAAGAACGGTGGTGCTGTTCTCAGCCTCGGGGAAATGCTCGCCGGCGTAAAGGCCGGGGAGGCAAAGCAATGATTGATCGCATTATTGAAGCCTGCGCCAAGCATAAGTTCCTCGTCTTTTTATTCATTGGGGTAGGGGTTCTTCTCGGTTGGCAGTCGATGAAGAATACGAAGCTCGATGCGATTCCGGATCTTTCGGACACGCAAGTTATCGTGTACGCCAAATGGGATCGCAGCCCCGACATTATGGAAGACCAGGTCTCGTATCCGATCACTTCGGCACTGCTCGGCATGCCAAAGGTGAAGGATATCCGCGCATTCAGCGATTTCGGCTATTCCTACGTTTACATCATCTTTGAAGAGGGCACGGATATTTACTGGGCACGCTCGCGGACTCTGGAGTACCTCAATTCTGTCACGCCGCGTCTTCCCAAAGGCGTCAACGTTGAACTAGCCAAGGACGCGACCGCGGTCGGCTGGGTCTATCAATACGCACTGGTCGATGGAACGGGGCAGTATTCGCTCGATCAGATGCGCAGCTATCAGGACTGGTATCTGCGGTACGCGTTGCAATCCGTCCCAGGCGTGGCAGAAGTTGCTCCGGTTGGTGGTTTCGTGCGGCAGTACCAGGTCAATGTCGACCCGAATAAGCTGCTCGCCTACAAGATCCCGATCAACATGGTTGTGGATGCGGTACAGAAATCGAACAACGACGTGGGCGCACGGCTGGTTGAGCAGACAGGCCGTGAGTACATGGTGCGTGGCCGTGGCTACATCAAATCACTCTCCGACATTTCCAGCATTCCAGTGATGGTGAATCAACAGACCGGCACGCCAGTGCTTGTGGGCGACATCGGGACTGTAACTTACGGCCCCGATATTCGCCGCGGCGTCTCCGAAATCGACGGCAAGGGCGAGGCGGTTGGCGGCGTCGTAATAATGCGTTTCGGCGAGAACGCCCAAAAGACCATTGAGCGCGTGAAAACAAAAATCGCGGAGATCGAGCCAACGCTCCCAAAAGGCATGAAGATTGTGCCCACTTACGACCGTTCTGATCTGATTGACCGGTCCGTGGACAATCTGAAGCACACTCTGGTCGAAGAGCTGATCATCGTCAGCATTGTGATCCTGATATTCTTATGGCATTTTCCGAGCGCGATCATCCCGATCATTACGATTCCGATAACGGTTATTCTGGCCTTCATTCCGATCCAACTTTCTGGGATGACCGCGAACATCATGTCGCTCGGCGGAATCGCCGTTGCGATCGGAGCGATGGTCGATGCAGCTGTCGTTGTCGTTGAACAGACCCACAAGAAACTTGAGCACTGGAACGCCGAAGGACGTCCCGGAGACTATCACCGGGTCGTGATCTCTGCCGTGAAGGAGGTCGGCGGGCCAAGCTTCTTCGCACTCTTGGTCATCGCAGTCTCGTTCCTGCCGGTTTTCACCTTGGAAGCACAGGAAGGCCGCTTATTCAAGCCGCTCGCTTTTACGAAGAACTTCGCGATGGCAATAGCAGCGGTTCTGGCGATCACTCTCGATCCCGCCATGAGGCTTCTGTTTACGCGCATGGACCAGTTCAGGTTCCGGCCGAGATGGCTCGAAAAGATTGTCAACGGACTGCTCGTCGGCAAGATTCACAGTGAAGACAATCACCCCATCAGTCGTCCACTCATGAAGATTTATCACCCTATCGTCGAGTTTGTCCTGGAGCACAGGTGGAAGACGATCGCTGCAGCTGTGGTCGCCATGATTGCCACAATCCCTGTGTTTTTCAGGTTGGGCTCGGAATTCATGCCACCCCTCGATGAGGGCACGCTGCTCTACATGCCGACGACGCTTCCTGGCATGTCGGTTACCGAAGCAAGCCAACTGCTGCAAACACAAGACAAGATTATCAAGGGCTTCCCGGAAGTCGAGCGCGTGTTTGGTAAAGCAGGACGCGTAGAAAGCGCGACGGACCCTGCACCGTATTCCATGATGGAAACAGTGGTGGTGCTGAAGCCGCCAACCGAATGGCCGAAACGCGAGCGGTGGTACTCGAAATGGGCGCCCGATTGGACGCACAACATCCTGCGTCGCTTCTGGCCAGATCACATGTCGACCCAGGATTTGATCTACGGCCCTGGCGGCATGAACGAAGCGCTTTCGATTCCTGGTGTAACGAATGCCTGGACGATGCCCATCAAAGCACGCATCGACATGCTGACAACGGGAGTGCGCACGCCGCTGGGAATCAAGGTTCTCGGCTCCGATCTTGGCGAAATCGAAAAGATCGGTGAGCAGGTCGAGGCGGCGCTGAAAGATATCCCGGGCACAACGAGCGTCTTTGCGGAACGTACCACGGGCGGGTACTTTCTCGACTTCGACCTCAAGCGCGACCAATTGGCACGCTATGGTTTGACCATTGATGATGCGAACGATGTCTTGATGTCAGCTATTGGTGGCGAGCAAGTCACTACGACAGTCGAAGGGAGAGAACGGTATTCCGTGAATGTGCGCTACCTGCGCGACTACCGAACGGATCTTGATTCGTTGCAGCGTGTTTTGGTCAACACGCCATCAGGGGCACACATCCCATTGGCTCAGATTGCCGGGATTTCACTTAAGACCGGGCCGGGCATGATTCGAGACGAGAACGGTCGACTGAGTGGGTACGTTTACGTGGACGTGAGCGGCCGTGACATTGGTAGCTACGTGACAGACGCCAAGAATGCTGTGCGCCAGAAGGTCAGCGTTCCCGCGGGCTACCAGCTTGTCTGGAGCGGCCAATACGAATCCATGCTGCGAGTGAAGGAACGTCTGACAATCGTGTTGCCAGTGACATTATTTATCGTCTTCTTGCTGCTCTATTTCAACACCGGATCGGCTGTAAAGACCGGGATCATTTTGCTCGCTGTTCCGTTCTCAGCAATTGGCGCGATGTGGTTTTTGTACATCCTGAACTACAACATGAGTATCGCCGTTTGGGTCGGGCTGATCGCCCTGCTTGGTGTTGATGCTGAAACCGCCGTGTTCATGCTCCTATACCTCGATCTGGCCTATCACGATGCGATCAATAAGGGACAGATGAATAATTGGGACGATCTGCGGGAAGCAATTGTGCATGGTGCCGTGAAGCGCTTGCGCCCGAAAGTGATGACAGTCGCCTGCATGCTGTTCGGTTTGCTTCCCATTATGTGGTCGGTTGGTGCAGGTGGAGACGTAATGAAGCGTATCGCTGCCCCGATGATAGGCGGCATCGTGACTTCTTTCCTTATGGAACTCGTGATCTACCCACCCATCTTCGCCATCTGGAAGTGGAACTTCGAGGTGAAGCCAACTCTGCAAAAGAATGCGATACCGCGAAAACCACAACCCGAACCAGAACTCACGCAGGTTTAGCGCGGATGTTGTCGGCGTGTCGGTACATCGAGTAATTGATTGGGTGTCCTACTCCTCTTGGTGGAGAGAGGAATCGCGAAGCGAAATACTCATTGGACGAACGGGTCGCGCCGCCCGTGTCGATGCAGCGGAAGGGCTCACAACGACGCCTTCCTGAGCCGCAGCGCATTGCCAATGACGGAGATCGAACTGAACGTCATGGCCGCGCTCGCGATCATTGGGCTGAGCAGCAGACCGAGCCACGGATAAAGGATTCCTGCGGCAACAGGAACGCCCGCTATGTTGTAGATAAACGCGAAGAACAGATTCTGCCGAATATTCCTCATCGTATTTCGACTCAATCGGCGCGCCCGCACGATGCCGCGGAGGTCGCCGCGAACCAGCGTCACACCAGCACTTTCCATCGCGACGTCCGTTCCGGTGCCCATCGCAATGCCAACGTCAGCCTGTGCGAGCGCGGGCGCATCGTTGATGCCATCACCAGCCATGGCCACCCGCTGTCCCTTGCTTTGGAGGTCCTTGACGACGGTGGCCTTCTGATCAGGGAGCACATCGGCTTCCACATGATCGATGCCGAGGATGCGAGCGACCGCTTCCGCTGTTGTGCGGTTGTCTCCGGTCAGCATCACGACGCGAATGCCTTCGGCGTGTAGGGCATCGAGCGCCTCGCGTGCACTCTCCTTGACCGGATCGGCGACCCCGACGATCCCGGCGGCACGAGCATCGACGGCGACGAACATGACCGTTTGACCGGTCCGTCGGAGCTCGTCGGCTTTCTCCTTCAGCGGTTCGACGCTCACCGGCAACGCCTCCATCATCTTGATGTTGCCGATAGCAATGCGACGGCCATCGATCGTCCCTATGACGCCCTTGCCCGTCACCGACTCAAATTCGCTGACATCGACGAGTGAGACACCACGCTCCTTGGCACCAGCGACGATGGCCGCCGCGAGGGGGTGTTCGCTGACGTTCTCTAGGCTTGCAACGTATCGCAGCAACCGGGGTTCGTCGAAGGATTCCTGCGGCGCCACCGTGACCAGTCGCGGCCTGCCTTCGGTGAGAGTGCCCGTCTTGTCGACGACCAACGTGTTGACGTTCTCGAGTATCTCCAGGGCTTCAGCGTTGCGAATCAGCACTCCAGCTTCGGCGCCGCGACCAGTGCCGACCATGATCGACACCGGAGTCGCCAAGCCGAGGGCGCAAGGGCACGCGATAATCAGGACCGCGACCGCGTTCACAAGTGCGAGAGAGAGACGCGGTTCGGGGCCGTATTGAGACCAGATCGCAAACGTGGCGATCGCCACAACAATCACGGCCGGCACGAAGTAGCCCGAGACCGTGTCGGCCAGCCGTTGAATTGGTGCGCGTGAGCGTTGCGCTTCGCTGACCATGCGCACGATCTGCGCAAGCAGAGTGTCCGCGCCGACGCGCTCCGCCTTCATGACGAATGTGCCAGTGCCGTTAACCGTGCCACCGGTGACCGGTGCCCCAGCCTCCTTTTCCACAGGAATGGATTCGCCTGTGACCATCGACTCGTCGGTCGTGGTTCTGCCCTCGAGCACTACACCGTCCACCGGAACGCGTTCACCCGGTCGGACTCGCAGGCGCTCTCCGGCATGGACCTCGCTCAGCGGAACGTCTCGTTCCGTTCCGTCGCCTTCGATCCGCCGAGCCGTCTTGGGAGCCAGGCCCAAGAGGTTCCGGATTGCGCTGCTCGTTCGGCTGCGAGCGCGGAGCTCCAGCACTTGGCCGAGCAGGACGAGGACGACGATAACGGCGGCAGGCTCGAAGTACACAGCAACCTCGCCCATCATCCGGAACGAGTCCGGGAATATTCCGGGAGCGAGCGTTGCGATGACGCTATAAACGTAGGCGGCACCCACGCCAAGCGCGATGAGGGTGAACATGTTGAGGTGTCGGTTCACGACCGACGCCCAGCCTCGCACGAAGAACGGCCATCCACCCCAGAGAACGACTGGCGTCGCGAGGGCGAGCTGAAGCCAGTTCATCCAGCCGTGCGGCACCATCGTCTGCAGGGGTCGTCCGGGTAAGAACTCCGAAATCATGAAGACGAGCATCGGTGCCGTGATCGCAGCGGACCACCAGAATCGACGCGTCATATCATCGAGTTCGGGATTGTCCTCCTCGACACTCACCACACGTGGCTCAAGCGCCATTCCGCAGATGGGGCACGACCCCGGCGCATCTCGCACGATCTCGGGATGCATCGGGCACGTCCACTCGTCCTTTGTCACCGGCGCGACATCGACGGGCTCGAGCGCCATGCCGCACTTCGGACAGGCGCCGGCTCCTTTCTGGCGCACGTCGGGATCCATGGGGCAGGTATACTCGCGCTCTATGTCGGCTGGCGTGGCCGTCTTGGCTGGTCGCTCTCCGAGAAATGCTTCGGGCGTCGCACGAAATTGATCGAGACAGCTCTGGCTGCAGAAGTAGTAGGTCTGTCCCTTGTGGTCGACGTGTCCGACTGCGTCGTCCGGCGAGATGGTCATCCCGCAGACCGGGTCAACGACCTCGGCAGGTGTGACTGCCGAGGAATGGCCGTGATCATGGTGTGTCATTCCCTACATTCAGCCGTGTAAATGGCAGGTTTCCCTGGACTAGGAATAGTAAAGAGTACAACTTTTCCACCACGAGTAAGGGGCGTCTACTGGTAGATGTGCTAGGCATGGAAAATGGAGTCTCTTGGAAACTCGTGCACACCACGGAGAAACCAGAGCTTCGGCGCTAACGTGATAACGCGTGTCTGAAACTACAAGAACATCAAGTCTCTTGACACGGCCGACGTCGTTAGAGATGGTGAAAACGTTACGTCGATTAGCCGAAAACCGAGGTTACGTATGGATTTCAGAAGACACGGTATTGCGTGTTCTCTTTTCCTGACCATCGTCGTTCTGGATGCCAGCGGGCAAGCACCATCCAAGACTGAATTGGAGCAGGCGCGTCAGGAGATGGAACAGCTTAAGCAGGAATATGAGCAGCTGACACTCTCGTACGACCAGCGCTTCAAGAAGCTGGACGAGCGATTAAAGCAGTTAGAGACCGCAGACTCCGCGCTTGCTGCAGCTTCTGTATCGATGGATTCCACTCATAATCCTTTGTCGGTTGCTTCTCAACAGGTGAGCCAGACTTCCGCGGGCCAGAAGGCCCAGAGTCCCCAGGAAGACGCCGGCCAAATTCAGCAACCGTTTGAGAAACCAACGGATTCTATCCAGCTTGCCATTGCCGGTCTGCAAAAGAACCCTGTCCGAGAACGAATGGAAACTGTTCTCCGTAATTATGTTGATATCACGGGTTACTTCAGGGCCGGATATGGACGGGACAATGAGGGCGGCCCGCAGGTTGGTTTTCAAGCTCCCGGAGCACTGGCAAAAGGACGTCTCGGCAACGAGGCGGAGAATTATGGAGAACTGAGTTTCAGCAAGAATTTCTATCTTCCTGGGGCTTTTTCTTTGAGCCGGAACTCCGCAGGGGATAGTGCCACGGCGCCTGTCGGCTACTTCAGATTGACCCTTTCGATGTACAACCCCTACCAAAATTATGCCGTCGCCAGTGCTACGCAATTCGGAATCGCTGAATTGTGGGGAGCAATTGGCAACGTGAGTGCTAGCCAGCCTTCGATGAATGTGTGGGCGGGAAATCGGTTTTACCGGCGCCACGACATACATCTCGACGACTTCTTTCTTTCCAACATGAGCGGCGGAGGCGGAGGCGTGGAGGACATTAAGACGCCGATTGGAAAGCTTGCTCTTGCCTGGATTGGAATCGGCTCGCAGAGTGGATTCAGCGACATTCCCCAACCCGATCCCCAAAACAAGGCCGGCTTCAGCAAGTCGAATTTTGATTTTCGCCTCTATAACTTCAAACTTCTCGGCGGCACGGGTGAACTCGGCTTCGACGTTTCCCATGCCACTTCAGGGAAGGATGCCCAAGGACTGAGCGCTCCCAATGCCACGGGCGTTTCGTTCACGTTCATCCACACGAGCGAGAAGTGGCTGGGCGAACACAATCTCAACAAGTTGTACACTCAGTATGGCCAAGGCCCTGCGAAGACATTCACTTCGGGTTTCGAAACGTATAGCGTGAACGGAGGGACCTTCATTCGGCCGGACGCCCCAGGGTCATACCGGTTCCGGGTGGCTGACAATCTGATCTTTGAAAGCGGAAAGCATTTCTCCATCAGTCCCATGCTGCTGTACCAGGCAACGGATTACAAGCAATATGGAGGCATGCAGCATTGGTTCTCCGCGGGTGTTCGGCCGCAGGTTCACTTCAATGAGTATGTGAGCCTGGCGTTCGAGCCGTTTGTCGATTGGACGGACAATAAGGACAACCACATCAGCGATTACTTGTTCAAGATGACGTTTTCTCCGCAAGTTTCGCTTGGCGACCACTTCATGAGTCGGCCTGCGATTCGCGCATTTGCGACTTATGCCCAATGGGGAAATGGCTTTAGGGGGCAAGTGGGAGGGCCAGATTATGTCAACAGCACCCAGGGCTGGACGTGGGGAATACAAATGGAAAGCTGGTGGTAAGGGCTGCCTGACCATCGGGTTTTTATGAAGAGAAGTTGCTTAAAGGGGCGAGTCAATGAGTTTGACTTAGTGCTGGCAAAACGCGATTTGTAAAAAGGACTGCAACGAGCAGCGTAATGTTTTCACAGATTTCTCAATGAAAGGCGATTACACTCACCAGGCGGGCGCTATTCGTTGTGTCGCAATAAGTGGACGCCGATCGTTAGAAAAGCCATAGACCACAGTAGTGCTCTGACAGGAGCCAACAAAAAGCCGAAGGTATGCAGATGCCGGTGCAACCATCCGGGAGCAGGCAAGGGCAAGCGGAAGAACACTATTCCGCAGATCGCCAACCCGATCATGCCTAAGCAAATGAGAGCGATTCCGCCAGCTTTTCGCATTATCACATTCAACCTGCCCACCTGTTGTTAGCAGGAGAGTATGCCTCTCAGAGTTCTTGCTGCTGCGGCGACTGAGTGGTCAGATGAGGCAGAGGACACTATCCCAAAACCATCTTTAGATTTCGCCATGATTGAACATACGCGCTCGTGTCCGCCATCTCAAAGAAGGCTCCAACATCCGCCAAGATTTCACTATGTTTATCCATGAGCAGCACATTCCGCGAACTCAGAGCGGCTTCGCTCCCGATTGGTGATGAGTCGCGGTCTGTTCCACACTCCCTGCGGGCTTCCTAAATAATGCAACGATCCCAGCAAGGGAAGATAGTGTCGCAACTGCCAGCGGCAAGGCAACCGAGTGCTTTAAGAGGAGAGCCCCAAACGCTGCTCCAGAAAACATGAGCACAACTGACAGGACCCGCCTTTGCCAGCGCGGATTAGTACCGCCGGCTAGTGAAGAATCGGCAGCCAAACCCGTGATCGTGAGAGTTAGAACTGTGGTCGTAAGGTCTGCGACGGCAAGTTTTCGCACAGTTGCATTTCTGATCCCCATCGCGACCGCATTGCGGTTGGGTACTTCCTATCTACCCCGCGGCTCGCTCCTCTTGATGCCCGCTGAAGCTCTTCGTCTCGACAGTGGTCAGAACCACAGGAAGGCCGAAAACCCGTGCGGCTTTGGAAAGTGCAACATTGGAATTGATGATCGCCTGGCGGTCAAAGTTGCTGGTTCCAAAAAGCATCTGGGGTTGCAGGTCGATCATCGCAAGCACGCAGTTGTCCGGAGTTAGCAGTCCTTTCTCGCTCCGCTTGTTTGGTGATGGCATGAACTCCTCCTATTCAGTAAGTTTCAAATAGTGCCGGAACTGTGAAATGGCGTTGTCTTGATCTGAAGAATGCCACCACATCGCGCAGTCGAATGGGCGCATCTCTTGTTGTGGAAAGGGCCCGCGGATCTCCTAGCCCTCCTTGTCCCCAATGATCCGTCTGCGGACCAATAATGCTTGGTGTGGAAGTGTGCCCGCGGGCGCCCCCACAATGCTACTGGCAAAACAAAAAGCGGTATCTACTAACGACAGCGGGTAGGATCCGAAGAAGTTCGTCACTACAGAGTGACGAAGGAGGGTTCGCGCTATGACGATCACTACAACGAGACGTGACGCAGAACGCGGAACAGTCATCGTTCAGGGCAGCGCATTGGGCTTCGCCCAGGCGATCGCGGTGGGACGGCATCAGCTCACGTGCGACGAGCCGACCGACGTCGGTGGAACCGATACCGGGCCTACCCCGTACGACCTCCTTCTCGCAGCGCTCGGATCCTGCAC
>Ga0207761_1000679_pt1 | contig 11779 bp, 17 predicted proteins | sample LuqExpMetageno34_FD_187792 | JGI IMG/M metagenome (GOLD analysis project Ga0207761, IMG submission 187792) | Tropical forest soil microbial communities from Luquillo Experimental Forest, Puerto Rico - Sample 34 (SPAdes) | ecosystem: Environmental > Terrestrial > Soil > Tropical forest ... | reverse complement strand
CCCCGGTCCCGCACAAGCCGGTGTCACGGCGCGGGGATGTCTGGGTGCTCGGCACACTTCACCGCCTGCTCTGCGGCGACGCCACGTCGGAGTCTGACGTTGCAAAGTGCTTGGCCGGGAAGAAGCCGCACTTGATGGTGACGGACCCGCCCTACGGGGTCGAATACAATGCGGGATGGCGCAATGACGCAGCGCAGGCTGGCTACACATCCATGGGGCGCGGTCCGCCCGGCGGCCGGGCGGTTGGTAAAGTCGAGAATGATAATCGTGCTGATTGGCGCGAGGCGTGGGCTCTCTTCCCTGGCGCGGTCGTATATGTGTGGCACGCCCCAACCAAAGTTGGCGTCGTTGCTCAATCATTGGAAGCAACAAAATTCGTCATTCGCGCGCAGATCATCTGGGGCAAGAACAATATCGTCGTATCGCGCGGAGATTATCATCCGCAGCATGAGTCGCTTTTCTACGCGGTGCGCAAGGGAGCGACTGGTCATTGGGCGGGGGATCGCAAGCAAACAACATTGTGGAACATCGACAAGCCAATGAAATCCGAGACAGGTCATAGCACCCAAAAGCCGATCGAGTGCATGAAGCGCCCGATTGAGAACAACAGCTGCTCGGGCGATGCTGTCTACGACCCGTTTGTGGGCTCGGGCACCACGATCATCGCCTGCGAAATGACGCGGCGGCGGGCGCTCGCGATTGAGGTCGAACCGGGGTATGTGGATGTTGCGGTGCAACGTTGGCAGGAATTTACCGGCAAGAAGGCGGTTTTAGAGGCCACGGGGCGCACGTTCGACCAGACCCGGGCCGAGAGAGCCCTCCCGAAGAAACGCGCACCGGCGGCCAAATCTGGCCCGGCACGGGCTAAGGAAAAAGGGAGCGCCACTCCACCGTCCGGCGCTCCTGCCGCGCCCGGTCGATCCCCTTCTGCATCCCGGGGCTGATGCCCCGGTCGGTGTAGACGACGGTGGCGTCGGCCGAGCGGCCCCCAGGCGAGGCCGGCTTCGATGCCGATGCGCCTTTCCTCCGGATCGGAATCATCGAGAGCCTGGGTGTAGAGAAGGTGCGAGGCGAGTGGTGACTCGCCCCGCAAGCATGAGTCGCGAAGGCAGCGCCGTGCGTAGCGCCGGTTCAGCCACCGCTGGAGGAGGTTGCCTGCGAACGGTGATTCGAGAATGACGCGGCGCACGGCTTGCCTCCTTACTTCGCGTAGTACCGGATGATTGCGCCTTCCTTGACCTTCTGGAGCTTGAGGCCGGCAGCGGTCGCTTGCTGGCCGACACTCACCGAAGGCCACCCGGTCGCGCTGAGAATGTCTTTCCGGGTGCAGCCGTTCTTGCGCTTGAGCAGGCCTGCAACGATCTCCACCTTGGAGGTCTTGCCTTCGGCCTTCTTCGCGGCCTTTGCCGGCTTCGCCTTCTTCGGAGCGGCCGCCTTCTTCGCGGGCGGCTTCTTCGGGCTGGACGTGGGCGAGGTCGGGGTGATCTGAGGCGTAGTATTCACGGTGGTCTCCTTCACGGGTTCGGCGCGGACACTGCCGGCCTTGGGTTGGGCCGGGCTCGTGCTCGGCATGGTCGACGGCGCGCTCGTGCGAGTCGTCGTTGCTGGGACTTTCCGGTCATCAGCGACGGTCATACGCGCCCGTCGCTGTTCGTCTGCGTCGCGGATCATTTGGAGCCGCAATTCGCTTTGGTCTGTCGGCTTGCGCTGGCAGAACGTGGGGATTGCCGGATTGCCGGCTTTCTCCTCGGCCTCACGCAGCGCGCGGACGGCGGCCTCCTTAGATCCAGGCTTCGGTTGCGAAATATGTTTCGCAAGGTCGCTCAAGTTTCCCATCATGGTCTCCATTCGGGAATGCGCCCGGTGTATCGCCTGCGGGCGCGTCAGGCACTCATTCCCGGCGCATGTACGCCGGCATCGGCTGCGGCCATTGCCACGTCGGTGGCTCATTGTTGACCGAGTGGCGCGGCCGGCGCACGAGACCGCGAATCATCGCGACCACGATGTCGCCGACCGTGTCGAAGAACGTGATCGGCGGCACCATGGACTCGTGCACGTCGACCGTCTCGCCGGCCTCGTCGTAGCCGTACAGCACGGCATTGCCGGCGTAGAGCCCGCCGGTCATTGAGAAGTAGCGGGTGCGGTCCGCGGGTTCGAACAATCCGAACTCGTAAACCACGATGGCAAGGCCGCGCGCGATAGTGCCGTGATCGACCTTGCTCGGTTGCAAGCCGGCGACGCAATAAACATCGTGCAGCGTGCGGAAATCCCTCACCACCAGCGTCTTGGCGGCGGGATCGATGATGCCGAATTTCATCGGAGCGCCTCGATTGTCCGGAACGGTGGCGGGGAAGTCAGCAGGTTGAGCGCATAGCCACCCGCTGTGAACGCGAGCACCGCCACGTAGATCGCGGCGATGGTCACGCCTTGTCGGATCGTCATCGGTTTTGGTCTCCTGTCGGGTTCATTTCGGCGAGTCGCCGCCGCAGCCGTGAGAGGGGAACGCCGGCCCGGCGCGCTGCGTTGCGCAGGTTGGCGTCATCGACGGTGGCGGCGATCCAATCCGCGACCTCGCGGCACGCTTCGGCTTCGCCGCCAGTGCCTTCGTTGCAGCGGAGCCAATCGAGCGCCACGACGATCGCGAAGTCGCTGGGGATGCGCGTCATCGGTATCTGGTCTCCATCGGGTAGGTGAAGCCGGGATGGCCGCACCCCAATGCGTCCCCTCGCGGGGGCGCATCGGCGTTGCGGTCCGCGCGATTACGCGGCTTCGAGGATTTCCTTCCACTCCCCGCGGGGCAGCTCCACGAGGTTGCCGCCCATCGACTCGAACTCGACGGCGCGATCGTAGGACGTGGCCGTGTGGGCCTGGGCCGTGATCGCGTTGACGATGCCCCACCGGGACAGGTCGCCGCCCTTGATCAGGGCGCGGAGGATGCCGCCCTGCTCGCTCTCGGTGGCACCCACCTTGCGGGCCAGCACCTCGATCGCCTTCGCGGGATCGCCGCTGATCGTGCCCTCGGTCAGGCCCTGCAGTTTGGACAATTGCGCCCGGAACCGCGTCTCGTCGACAACCGCCTTCACCATGTCGCGGACCTTGAGCAGCACGGCCTTGTCGTCCGCCTTCTTGGTGTCGTCGGCCCAGAGCGCCTCGTTGTCCTCGATCTGCCGGCCGACGTGGTGCTTGCGGAACGTCTCGCCGGTCTTGGCGCCGTTGAGGCACCAGAGCCGCCAGATCAGCCCCGACACCGAAACGCTGCCAAGCCCGACCTCGGAGTTGGAGAGGATGCCGCCGGCTTGGACGACATCGCCCACCTTCACCTCGCCCTGGATCGTAGGGACGACGAAGTGGATGTAAAGCCGGCGGTCGGTGACCTCGGACGAAACGATCTGCACGCCCGGCAGGTCCATGAGCACGGGGAGCGCGACCTCGGCGATCTCCTCATTCTCGATGCGCTGATACCGGTTCGAGAGGAACGCCCGCGCGTCGCCGCCCAGGGTCCGGATCATGCGCGGCTCGGGGTTCTTGCGGAACCACGCATTGACGTTCGTCGCCAGCAGATCGGGCGCCTCCGCGAGCATCCGGTCGTAATACTTCGCGGGGATGCCCGTGCGCTGTCCGATCTGGTCATGCGCGAGGCTGAGGATCGGGAATGTGCCGTGATCCTTCGGCAACTCGAGCACCGGCCGCGGGCTCTCGCCGCCGCCGCGCGCGACTTGCATCGTGATCTGGTCGGACGGCGCGATGAAGTCGCGCTTGAGTTCCCGGTTTGCCTCGATCTTCGTCGCGAGATCCACCAGAGAAAGGCCCTTCAACATTTTCGGTCTCCATCGGTTACTGCGTGGTCCGGTATCGGCCATCATCAGCACGGGCGTCACCCGTGGACGGCGGTGGCCCGCCGTTTCGGCCTAACAAACGGTGATCAATCGCCGGGCGGCGTCTTGGCTGATCTGTTTGGAATACTGGTGGCCCAGCGGGCGAAGGCGGTACGTGACGCGCTGATGTGTGCGGACAATGCTACGGCCGGCGACGGAGTCGATGCAGCAGTAGAGGGTTGCGCCGTTCGTGAGTCCGTATTCGGCGGTGCCGTATCGCGTGTCCAGGTCTCGCATGTTGTCGAGAGCCTGCTGGTAGAGGCGGGTCATTGGGTTAAGGGTCGTATTCATCGGGTTGGTCTCCAGCGGGTTGCTAACGGCCATCGTCAGGCACCGCGTCACGGTGCGACCGCGCTCACCGCGCGGTTTCGGCCTTTCGATATGGGGCGGTCGACACGATGTTCAGGTCGTTGTCGAATTGCACGAGCTGCTCGGCGCCGTCGCACGGGCTGATCCGCACCGAGTAGCCGCGGGACATCCGCACTCGGGTCGGAGAACCGAGCCCAGCCGATTTCAGTGCCGCGCCCGCCATCCACCCGAACCAAAGTTCGGAGGAACGGTATGCGCGGAATTGGTCGCTGCGCTCGTGCGGCTTGCGGCCGGCTGCGCCCTCATTCCAGGCGGCGCGGGCGAAGTCGATCATGTTCACCGGAAAATCTCCTTGTGTCCGTAGGGTCGGGATTGTGTGCGGGCAACTCGGATGCCGCGCACCGTGACGTAGTCTTGGCCGACAAGGTCGTCCTCGTCGGGCTCCTCGCATCCGATCTCGTGCTCGTAGGCGTCGAGTTCGCGTGCGACCGTCTCGACGATCCAGCCCCAACTATGCGCGGCTGCATCGGCGAACCCGCCCTCGGCGATCAGCCGACCATCGAGGGCGCGGATTTGAACGCGGGTGTGGGTCATCGTCGCGGCCTCAAACGCGCAGGCCGAACACTTCGCGCGCCCGCGCGAAGGTCGATCCGTTGGCCCACTCGCCGTCGCTCGAAAGTTCGCCGCCGTAGTTAGGCGCCGTGTCGGCGTCGTCCCAATCGCCGAGGGCGGAGTAACCCTCGCGCGCGTCGCCATCGTCGAACGTCTCGAGCGCGTCGAGCATGTCGAAGTCTTCCGCGGTCGCGAGCGAATTGCGCAGCGCGAGGTTCTGTTCATTTGAGAGGTGAAAGTTCATTGTCGATCTCCATCTGGTCATCATCAGGTGCCGCATCACGGCACTACGGGGCCATAGCCCCGTTTCGACCTTTTGTGTTTTTCATTCAGTGACGCAGCCCGGAAACATCCTCCTCCGGGTTTAGCTGCGTCCGGGGCCGTTACCTTCGATCGGTGCGCGCGGTGTCCGTTCATCGCATAGATCGTCGGGCTCTACCCGGTGTGGCCCTAGCCACTTCACCGATCGGTGGTTCTTGGTGGTTCGTGTTTGGAAGCCCTCCATCGGGGAAATCCCGAAACCGTGAGGACATGGACGCGTCTTTCCGCGAAAATGTCTAGTCCTATTTATCCCATTGCAAGAGATTGACATGTCTATATAATTTCCGCCGCCCACCGGGGAGCCTAGCCGTCATGCCGAAAATCGCATATGGATTCGGGATAATCCCGAAGGAACCGGATCGGATGAAACGGCCGAAGTTCAACATCCTGCAGGCACACCACGGCCGCATATGCCCGTACTGCGCCAAGGTGATGGTGTTCGCTTTCGATCACCCGCACCGGCCGACACGGGACCACGTCCTGCCGAAGATTCGTGGAGGCAACCAAAAGCCTAATAACAGGCTGATCGTGTGTGCGCTCTGCAACACGCACAAGGGCTACCGCACGCTGATCGAATGGCACCGGCACCTCGATCGCATCCACGATCCCCGCGCGATGTTCGTCTGGGCCGTGATCCAGGCCAAGGACATCGCCGGCTTCACCATGTACGAACCCGAGGAGACAACGGCCGATGAACGTATTCTGCCCAAGATACCCAACGGCGTGCGCGTGGACGAATCAGCAGTGCAGCGATCCGACATGCCCGTTCGACCAACGGAGATCGTCGCCCGGCTGCATCTGCCCGCCGACATCGGAGCAGACGTGCGAAAGCCCGACGTGCCCCCGTCTGAGCCAAGCGATACGTGACGTTCGTGCCCACCTCGCGGCAAAGCGCAACGTTTGGGATGCTGTCCCGATCGTGGGAAGGCCGGGCGAAACGGTCGAACAATATTTCGCTCGCGCGCGCGAATGGATCGATGCCCACAAAAAGGTAACACCATGACCGAACTCGAGCAGGCCCGCACCCACTTGCGGCGGTGCCAGACCGATCTTGATACGGCGCGCCAGCGGAACCGGGGCGGGTTCTTCGATGCGATGAATGTGGATCATGCCGCTACCGCTGTCCTGGCCGCGCTATCCTGGGTATGGGACGCGCAGGAGCGGGCGGCGCAGGACTACGTCTTTGCTGACGTGATCGCGGCCCGGATCGTCGCGCAGCAGACCGGCCGGCTCATGGTCGGAGATACGGTGACGTGGCCGTAGCCTTGGGGGCTTGAAAAATGGAAACGATGAAGCAGCGCCTCGATGCCTTGGCCAAAGGGAAGTTCATGGAGACCGGCTGGCAATCTTTTTACAAAGAGGTCATGCCGGAAATCGAAGACCCATTCACTGAGAAGCTCGCCTTTATGTCTGGCATACAATGGGTTGTGGCGACATTCGAGGGGCGCCTGTCTGCTGAGCAGGTGGCCCTTCTGAAAGCCGAATGTACCGCTTATGACAAGCAGGTAAGGGAAGATTACGAAAGGAAAGCATTGATCGAGTCCCGACAAAGACCGTAGCCCCATTGCGGGCTTGAGCCCCGGGGTGTTACGAGTACGCCTCGGGCGTCAAAACTAGAGCGCAGCGAATAGATGGCGAAGGGCTTCAAAACCGGCGGGCGCCAGAAGGGCACCCCGAATCGATCAACAGTCGAGCGGCAGGTTTCCTCCCAGATGGAAATCTCCCGCGCGGCGCGGGCCGGCGTTCTCGGGAAGGAAGTGCTGGAGCGCCTCGCGAAGATCGCCGAGGGCATTGCGGCGGCCCAGCAGCCCAAACTGATCGGCCAAGACGCGAGGGGCCAGCCTGTATTCGAGGGCGGCAATTGGGCTTTGTTCGGCGAATGGTTCGACCGCACCGCCTATTGCGCCAAGGAGCTGATGAAGTATCAGAACGCCCCGATCAAGGCCGTGGACGCACCGACGCCACCGCCTGATCCACGAGAGGTTGAAGCGCGCAGCCGCAAGCGGTTCGGATTGCGCGTCTTTGACGGCGGGCGCCCGCTGCAGCCGATCGAGGCGGACGATGACGCCGAAGTGGCGTGATGCTGGCGCCGGCCGCCGAGGTTGACTTTTGGCTCGATTACGAGCGCCCGGTCCTTTACCCGAAGCAACTTGCAGCGGTCTACGACTCGCACCGATATTCTCTCATTGAGGCGTCCACAAAGGCCGGAAAAACGAGTGCGTGTATTGCGTGGCTTGTGGAGCAGGCGCTCGCCGGTCAATCCGGCTGGAACTATTGGTGGGTCGCGCCCGTCTCCGATCAGGCGCTGATCGCATTCCGGCGGATGATGCGTGCTCTGCCGTCCGACGTTTACACCGCAAACATTTCGCTCAAAACCATCACGCTGATCAACGGCACGATCATCTGGTTCAAATCGGGTGACAAGCCGAATTGTTACGACGACGTGACCGAAATCTTGACGCGCCGAGGGTGGCGCTTGTTCCGCGATTTGGATTACTCCGACGAGGTTATGACGCGGTCGCCTACCGGTGCAGCCGAATGGCAAGCCCCGACCAAGATCATCGCGTCGACCTATGCTGGCGACATGGTGACGGTCAACAGCAAGCGGGTCGACCTCTGCGTCACGCCGAATCACCGGATGCTGATAGAGCGGCGTCAAGGGAAAACACGTCGAGGAAAGTGGGATCGTGCCAAGCCGCTCGCCGGGAAGACGAGTAGCAAGGTCGAAATGATGGTTCCGGCCGAAGCCCTGCAAAACAAGGACACGATCCCGGCATGGTGCAATTGGTGCGGGCAGGACGACGAGGCGATCACCGAGGATTACTGCGCTCTGCTCGGGTTCTACCTTGCCGAAGGTTCGGCTCTCGGCAACTCCAGCCCGCGCCCGCACGACATGGTCAAGAAGTCCGGATACCGGGTGTTCTTCGCCCAGACTCCGGGGCCGAAGGGTGGCGACAAGGGTGATGTTCGGGCCGCTTTCGAGGTAATCCTCAAGCGGCTCGGCTACCGGTATCGCGAGCGCCGCGACGGTCTCATGTTGTGGGACAAGGCATTGTGGTCCGAGCTGATCTCGCTCGGCAACAAGTACACGAAATACATTCCGCATCGCGTCAAGGACTTGCCGCCCGAGAAGCTTCGGACGCTGCTGCGCTGGATGATCCTTGGCGACGGATCGAGCCGGCGCGGCGAAAAATGGACCTACTTCACCGCCAGCCGCCGCCTTGCGGATGATGTGCAGGAAATTGCAATCAAGTGCGGGTGGAATGCAACGATCAGCATCCGACAATCAAAAGGCTACGGGCGAGAGGGCGCCGGTCCTGGCCAGCTTCTCTACATCGTGAAAATCCAAAAGGTCGCGAGGTCGCATCACCTGCGGGCGCGCGCTTCCTACGTCGCGCGGCTTCCCTATAGCGGGATGGTCTATTGCGTCAGCGTTCCGAATGGCGTCGTTCTCGTGCGCCGGAACGGTAAGCCGACATGGTGCGGCAATTCGCTCTATGGCGAAGACGTGTACGCGGCCGTGATCGACGAGGCGAGCCGCACGAAGGAAGACAGCTACATCGCGATCCGGTCGACGCTGACGTACACGCGCGGGCCTGTCCGGATTATCGGGAACGTGCGGGGTCGCAAGAATTGGTTTTACCAACTCGCCCGGCGGGCGCAGCAGGAGCAGGAGCGGGGTGTCGTCGGCGAACTTGGCTATCACAAGATCATTGCAGCGGACGCTGTCGAGGCCGGGGTTCTCGATGCGAAGGAGATCGAGGATGCGCGCACCCAAATGCCCGAGTCAGCGTGGCGCGAGCTGTACCTTGCCGAGGCGTCAGATGACGGAGGCAACCCGTTCGGGCTGACGCACATCGAGGCGTGCGTTGCGCCGCTGTCGACGAAGCCGGCCCGGTGGTGGGGATGGGATCTGGCCAAGCGGCAGGATTACACGGTCGGGATCGGGATCGATGCGGACGGGCATTGTTGCCGGTTCGAGCGGTTCAACCGCATTCCGTGGGGCGAGATCATGAATCGGATCATCGTGGCGACCGGCGGGCGGCCGGCGCTCGTTGATTCGACTGGCGTGGGCGATCCCATCGTGGAGCAGCTGCAAAAGTCCAACGGCTCGCATTTCGAGGGCTATCACTTCACCCCGTCGTCCAAGCAGAAGCTCATGGAAGGGCTCGCGGTCGCGATCCAAGGCCGCACGGTGTCATATCCGCGGGGCGTCATCGTGCAGGAACTCGAGCAATTCGAGTATGAGGCGACCCGCACCGGGGTGCGCTACTCGGCGCCAGCCGGGTATTACGACGATTGCGTGGTGGCGTTGTCACTCGCGAGCATGTGCCGCGGGCTCGTGCCTGCTGGCGTCGAAGTGTCGGCCGATCTGCTCGCCCGGGCCCGGGCGATGCCCCGGCGGCGCCGTTATTGAGGGTCACCCGAACCAGTAGCGCCACGAGTAGAGCACCAGCGGCCACCAGAACAGCGCACCGATCACGAGGACGATGCAGCCAGTGACGCCGATCGAGCGCCAGCCTGCGGGTGTGATGGTGCCGCCTGGGGTTCGTGGGTCGCTCATGCGGAGCGCCTGTCCTGGATCTTCCGGATTTGGTCGATGACGTTCACGAGCGCGGCGACCGGTGGGCCGATCACGATCTCGCGGATGTTTGCGTGTGGCTCGGCCACCGCGACCTGTCGCCGCTCGCAGTTCATCGGGAGGGCCTCCCCGTATCCACCGAAGGATCGTCGGAACGGGCAATGCGCGCGGTCGAGGCCGCAAGCGAGACAGGTCATTTGACTGCTCCATGAGTCGCGTGCTTTGATTAACACAGCAATCAAATCTGGGGTAATCAAAAAATGGCGAACGGGCACGGCGGCGCGCGGCCTGGGTCTGGCCGGAAGACATGGACCCCGGAGCAGCGGAAGGCCCTGAGCGAGAAGATGCGCGCTCGCCACGCAGCTGCGAACCCGGCGCGCGCCGCGGTCTCTGGCCCCACCGTGCCGGCGCAGCCCCGGCGAGCGGCATTCAATTACGAGGCGCTGGTCGAGCTGGTGCGCATGTCGCGCGAGCGGGCGAGCCGGGCGCGCTCCCGGCCGCGGACGGAGGACTGGAATCCGTTCCGCATGGAGACGGAGCATCGGTTCCTGTTTCCAGAACGGGCCATGCCGGCCAAGGGCCGCAACATCCGCATGGCGCAGGACGACGCGCTCACCTCCAACAATCAGTTTGCATTCAACGCCTGGATGGCCGGCGGGCTGCTCGGCAATGCCGTATCTGAGGGCCTCGTGTTCCTGGGCTATCCGGTGCTCTCTGAGTTGGCACAGCGACCCGAGTATCGGCTGTTCGGTGAAATCCAAGCCGAGGAAATGACCCGCAAATGGATCGAGTTCCGCGGCACCGACGACGAGAGCACTAAGGAGAAAGACAAGCCGAAGGACCGCAATCCCGACGACGAGCAGCGCGAGCAGCAGCGCAATCGCAACGGCGAGCAGCCGCGCTCGGACTCGCGCAACAAGGAGATCGAGACCAAGATCAAGGAGCTTCGCCAGTACATCGACGAAGACCTGAAACTTAAGTCGGTTTACAAGGAGTGCGTCATTCAGGATAGGTTCTTCGGGATCAGTCATCCGTACATCGACCTACACGGCGTCGACCTGGAGAACCAGCGCGACTCCGAAATCCGCACGTCGATCGGTGGCGGGCGCGACGGGATCAGTCGGCAGAAATTGACGAAGGGTTGCCTCCGCGGCTTCCGCGTGATCGAGCCGCTGTGGGCCTACCCGACGACGTACAACGCGCAAAACCCGTTGATGCCGACTTGGTACAATCCGCAAGTCTGGTACGTGATGGGCACCGAGATCCACGCATCGCGGCTGCTGTCCTTCATCGGCCGACCGGTGCCTGACATCCTCAAACCCGCCTATGCGTTCGGCGGGCTGTCGATGTCGCAAATGGCGCAGCCCTACGTGGACATCTGGCTCCGCACCCGCGAATCGGTGGGCGAGATCATCCACGCATTCTCGGTCATGGTGCTGATGACGGACCTGTCGACCACGACTATGCCCGGCGGGGCCGGTGGTGGGGCGGGCGACATCCTGGCGCGGCTCGCGCTGTTCAACGAGTTTCGCGACAATCAAGGTGTCTTTGCCGTCAACAAAAATACCGAGGACTTTAAGAACGTGTCGGCGCCGATCTCGGGGCTCGACGAACTTCAGGCGCAATCGCAGGAGCATCTTTTCGCGATTGGCCGCATTCCTGCGGTCAAGTTCGCCGGTATCCAACCGAAGGGGCTCAACGCGACCAGCGAAGGCGAGCTTCGGGCGTTCTACGACACGATCCACGGCTACCAGGAGCATTTCCGGCCGCAACTCACGACGATGATCGACATCGCGCAGATCAGCCTGTGGGGCGAGCGCGATCGCGACATCACCTACGACTTCCTGTCGCTGCACGAATTGACCGACAAGGAGAAGGCCGAGGTCCGCAAGATGGATGCGGAGACGGATCAAATCCGCACCGATAGCGGCATTGTGTCGCAGGAGGATGTCCGGCGCAAAGTGGTCGCCGATCCGGACTCGGGCTTCCACGGGCTCGACCCGGAGGACGTGCCAGACCTGTTGGAGGAGGAAATGCAGGGCCTGATCCCGCCGGGTGCCGGCAAGGGGCTCGAGGCCGA
>Ga0207761_1000678_pt1 | contig 11780 bp, 10 predicted proteins | sample LuqExpMetageno34_FD_187792 | JGI IMG/M metagenome (GOLD analysis project Ga0207761, IMG submission 187792) | Tropical forest soil microbial communities from Luquillo Experimental Forest, Puerto Rico - Sample 34 (SPAdes) | ecosystem: Environmental > Terrestrial > Soil > Tropical forest ... | reverse complement strand
TGGCCCGTGCGGGCTGCTTGGCGGCCTTGGCCGACTTCGCCGCCTTCTTGGCCGGGGCGGCGCGCTTGGACGACGACGTGCGGCTGGACCCGCCGGTGCCGCCCCTGGGGGCCTTGGCGCCGGTCCCCGCGGCGGCGGCGATGCTGGCGTTGAGCGCCTCCATCAGGTCGACGACCTTGGCCGGCTGCTCGGGCGGAGCCTGGAGCACGATCTCGTGGCCCTGACGCTTCTCCTCGATGAGGGACTCCACCTTCTCCCGGTGGGTGTCGTGGTAGCGCGCAGGGTCCCAGTCGTTCTGCATCGACTCGATGAGCAGCTGGGCCATCGACAGCTCCCGGTCGCTGACCTCGTTCTCCTCGGGGAGCTCGGGCAGGTCCTGTCCTGGTTGTCGCACTTCGTCGGAGAAGTACATGGTGTGCAGCGCCAACGCGTCACCCTCGGGCCGGATCGCCACGAGGTATTCCTTGTTCCGCATGACCAGGGTGGCGATGGCCACGCGGTCGCTCTCCGCCATTGCCTGGCGCAGCAGCGCGTAGGCCTTGTCGGCACCGGCGCCCTCGGGAGCGAGGTAATAGCTGGAGCGGAAGTAGACGGGGTCGATGTCCTGTTGGTCGACGAAGTCAGTGATCTCGACCTGGCGGGACTTCTTTGGCTCCGCCGACTCGAGCTCCTCGTCGGTCAGGATGACGTACTCACCCCCGCCGAGGTCGAAGCCGCGCACGATCTGGTCCTGGGCGACCTCTTCACCCGTGCGCTCGTTGACCTTCTTGTAACGGATGCGGTCCGAGGTGCCCTCCTCGAACTGATTGAAGTGGATGCTCTTGTCGGACGTGGCCGGGTACAGGCCGACCGGGATGTTGACCAGTCCGAAGCTGAGCGCGCCCTTCCAGATCGTGCGTGCCACAAGACCAAATTACCAGCACAGACCAGGTCCACCACCGTGATACAGCGATTCGTCACACTGAGGACCATGGTCACGGACATCCCGAGCGGCTTCGGGTCCGCCCTGCTCCACGGTTTGGCGGAGCTGGGCCCGGTCGATCTCGCCTCGGGAGACCTGTCCCTTGAGCTGGGCATATCCATCTGGCTGCGCCGCAACGAGACACCGCTCGAAGAGGCCCGCCACCTGCTCTTCGAGATCCGCCAACGGGTCCTCGAGGCGAGCGGGCTCGACGCGGCCACCGAGCCGGTGCCCTTGGTCGGGCGCTCGCTGAAGCTCGACGTGGTCAACCTCGTGTCCTACGTGGGCGACCTGCTCCGGCGAGGTGCCGCCGCTGCAGGGTGCGCGCCGCGTGCTCTTGCGGCGCGCGTGATGGAGGAGCTGCCGTCCCCGGAGGACCCGGCAATCGGCTTCTGACGCGACGCGAACGGTGGGGGGTGTCCCCTGCGCGTCGCATCGTTCGATCTCTGCGTCCGGGGGAGGATCCTTCTCGCAGCAGCCCAGCGGCGCGATCGGTCGAGTATGCGCCTCGACCTGGCGCTTTCCCATTGCTTTCACTGCAGGTCGGGCGTTGGGATCCGAGATCCCCATGTCACCAGGGCGGACTTGGATACCATCCCCAACGACATCACTCCTCCCCCCGGCACACCGGTTACCTCCGCTGTCGCCTGGGAATACCAGGACGACGAGCCGTGACGACGATCGAGCCATCCCTTCGCCAGAGGACCACGCCCGCGCTGTCGCTGCGGGCTCTTCTCCGGCGGGCGACGAGGTGGGGACCGCCGCTGATCTCGGTCGTGGCGGCACTCGGCTGCGGCCTCTATTTCGCCCTCCGCACCTACGAGGTCGATCTCGGTGTCTACCTTCGCCTGGGCGGCCGCTACATCTTCACGTCGCACCTGTATTCGCTCGGCCTCGGGCACACCGGCCTGCTCTTCACCTATCCCCCCTTTGCGGCGCTGCTGTTCGCTCCGTGGCAACGGCTCTTCACGACGGTCGACGGCGTACAGATGGGTTGGACGATGTGCAACCTGGCCGCACTGGTCGCGCTGCTCGTGCTGACGCTCCGGATCGTCAAGCCCGAATGGCGGCGGACCTCCCACTGGCGGCTGGCGCTCGCCCTGACGCTCCCCGCCTTGTTGTTGAACCCTGTGCTCCTCACCGTTGGATTCGGTCAGGTCAACCTCGTCGTCACCCTGCTCGTGCTCTGGGATCTCCTAAGTTCTCGCCGCGTCGGGCCGTGGCGCATGCCCATGGGCGTTGCGACCGGTGTGGCGGCAGCGGTCAAACTCACACCGATCATCTTCGTGCCCTATCTGCTTTTGACGCGTCGCTTCCGTGCGGCAGTGACCTGTCTGGCTATCTTCGTCGCCTGCGGACTGGTCACCTTCGCCGTCTCCCCCGCCTCGTCCCGGGTCTACTGGACCAAGGCGCTGTTCGATCCCATGCGGACGGCCACGTCTGTCTTGACACCAGGGCTCGGTTTCATCAGCAACCAGAGCCTGTCGGGCGTGGCGGCAAGGATCGCCCACGGCGACGTGTCGCAGCTCGCCTTGACGCCCGTCTTGGTCCTGGTCTCGGCCACCGGGCTGTGGATCGCCTCGGTGGCCCATCGGCACTCCTCGCCGATGCTCGGCGTCCTGGTCTGTGCAGCGACATGCCTCCTCGTCTCACCGGTGACGTGGTCGCACCACATGGTCTGGGTTGTGCCCGCGACCCTGTGGTTCGCGCTCGGTCGCGACCGCCCGCGTCACGGTCGCTGGATCGCCGGCGCCGCCGCCGTGCTGTTCTGGTCCGCGCCGATCTGGTGGGTGCCCCACGGACGACTGCTCGAGCTGCATCTCAATGTCTGGCAGCTCATCGCCGGCGATTCCTTCTTCGTGGCTGTGGTCGCGTTCCTCGGTTGGGTCGCCTTCCGGCTACGGCACTGGCTCCTGCCTCCGGCTCGCTCTGAGGGTGCGGTCGTTGTTCCTGTCCTGGTGCGACCTCAGCCCACTGTCGGCATCGTCGCCAACCCTGCCGCCAGCCGGTCCTCCGTGACGTCCTCGTCGGTCATCCGGCCACTGAGGTAATCGTCGTATGCGGCCAGGTCGAAATGGCCGTGCCCGCACAACGCCGTGAGGATCACTTTTTCCTCACCCGTTTCTCTGGCTCGGATCGCTTCACGTACGGCAGCGGCGATGGCGTGGGTCGGTTCCGGTGCAGGCACGATTCCCTCGGTCCGCGCGAACTCGATGCCTGCCGCGAAGCATTCCGTCTGCGCGATGGCGATCGCTTCGATCAGGCCGAGCTCGTAGATGTGACTCAGCAGGGGTGACATCCCGTGGTAGCGCAGTCCTCCGGCGTGGATCGGATCCGGCACGAAGTCGTGACCGAGTGTGTGCATCTTGATCAACGGCGTCATCCCGGCCGAGTCGCCGAAGTCGTAGGCGTACACACCCCGGGTGAGGGACGGACACGATGCCGGTTCGACCGCCCGGATGGTGGGCGACATCCTTCCCGCAAGTTTCTCCCGCAGGAAGGGAAAGGCCAGGCCCGAGAAATTCGATCCACCACCGGTGCATCCGACGATCACGTCCGGAGCGGTCTCGCCGGCCTTCGCCAGTTGCAGCAACGCTTCCTCCCCGATGACGGTCTGGTGCAGCAGCACGTGGTTCAGGACGCTCCCGAGGGAGTAGCGGATCTCGGGGTCCTGCGCAGCCACCTCGACCGCCTCGGAGATGGCGATGCCCAGTGAGCCCGTGTGGGCAGGGTCCTCGGCCAGGTACTTGCGTCCCGCCGCGGTTAGCTCAGAGGGTGACCGGTGCACCGTCGCACCGAAGGTCTCCATCATGAGCCGCCGATACGGCTTCTGGTCGTAGCTGGCGGCCACCTGCCAGACCTCGCATTCGAGACCGAACAGGGCACACGCGAACGCCAGGGCGGATCCCCACTGCCCGGCCCCGGTCTCCGTCGTCAGCTTCAGCACTCCGGCCTTGGCGTTGTAGTACGCCTGCGGCACCGCCGTGTTGGGCTTGTGGCTGCCGGCAGGGCTGACGCCCTCGTACTTGTAATAGATGCGCGCCGGCGTGTCGAGCGCTTGCTCCAAGCGGTGGGCGCGGAAGAGCGGCGTGGGTCGCCACTGGCGGTACACGTCCAAGATGGCGCCGGGGATCTCGATGACGCGTTCCAGCGAGACCTCCTGCATGATGAGGTCCATCGGAAAGAGCGGAGCGAAATCGTCTGGGCCCGCAGGTTCGAGCGTTCCTGGGTGCAGCGCCGGCGGGGGTGGGCTCGGGAGGTCGGACACCACGTTGTACCAAGTGGTCGGCATCTCCGATTCCTCGAGCACGAACTTGTGCTGACGGACCGATTCGTCCATGACCCACCTCCCTGGTACGTCCTGAGCCCAAGTTATCGACCCAATTCGACCGCCGCATGGGCTCGTCGGATGTCGGCAGCGCTTTGCATCACGGCGACCCACGAGCGACGAGACGCGCAGGACTAGTGTCCGTCCACGGGATCCGCGAGCGGTGCTGTCTGTGTCCACCCTCGGAGAGGAGGTGCCGGGTGCTTACCGATGTCACCAGTGGCGGCTTCATCGGAATCTGGGCGGTCATCTACGTGGTACTCATGGTCACGCTTGGCATCATCTCCATTCGCAAGGGTCACTGGGTGATGTTCCTCGTCGGCCTCATCATCCCCATCTTCTGGATCATCGGTGCCCTCTTGCCGGCTCGCCGGTCTTCCCGGTAGCGCATCCGGCAGTCCATGTCCGAACTGGCCGCAAGTCCGAAGATCCCCGGGCTCGAGCCCACCTTTCGCCATCTGGACGACCCGGAGGTGCCCTGGCAGCAGGTACGAGCGGTCCGCCTCGCCGACGGGACCGTTGCCTCAGTGTGGGAGAAGTGGCTCGCCTTCTCTGCCGACCCGCTCTACCTCTCGCTGTACGCCAAGTGGGACCCCGGGGTCGTCCAGCGGCGCCACGGCCACCTGAGTCCTCATGTTCTGATGGTCCTCGAAGGAGCGATCACGTGCGGCGACCGGCTTTGTCACGCGGGAACGCACATCGAGTTGCCCTACGGGGCTGCCTTCGGGCCATTTGTCGCCGGCCCGCACGGCGCCGTGCTCTTCGAGGTCATGATGGGTGATCCCCGCGGGTGGGGGGATGATCCCGACTCGTTCGCCCGGGTACTCGTCGAGCGCGGAGCCGAGGCGCTCCCCGACCCGCCCATCACGTTCCCTCCTTGGCTCTCCGATCTTCGGGATCGGTGGGCGCCCGGCAGCCCCGACTAGGCCTCCGGGTGGCTCACGATCGCGACCCGCGGCCCAACGCGTGCCGAGGCGGCCGGCCTGACCTCCTGATATACGAGGATGCCAGCGTCGACGTCAGGGGGCGATCTCGATGGTGCGCACCGTGTGACGCCAAGACACGAGCGCCGAGCAGACCGCTGTCCGGAGATTGTCGAGCTCGACCGGCGCGCACGATGTGCCGGATTGCTGCTCAGGCCCGTGGAGGATGTCCACCTGGACGACGTTACCGACATCCTGAGCGATCTCGACACCCGTGATCACGCCGGCCTCCGGGTAGGACTCGGAGATCGCCCTCAAGACGCGTCTGCTCACCTCGGCCGCGACCACGCCTGTCAGCATGCAGCCTCCAGCGCCCCTCGGTGAAGGGCCGAACGTCACGTCTGGGGCACGGCGGGATGCCGCGCTCCTGGAGTTGCCTGGTCCGGGCGGTCCCCGATGCTGGCCCCACCGGCTCGGGGCCGATCTCGACAGCGGGGGTGAGCGATCCGGTGTCCGTCACGGTCGGCGGATCGCCCGTGATGCGGAAGGAGCCGATCGCGTCGCCTCGAGACGGTGCCTGGCGCACCGGTACGTGTCAGTCAGCCACCCCATTTATCTCGTGACGAGACTGGATCGTATACCGATGCATCTTCCCGAGACGGCGGGCGGCGGGGAGCCCACGCGAGAACGTGAACTCTCGGCTTTCGACCGCTTCGATTTGCACCCAGGAGGTAAACCTTTCGCGAAGTCCGACAGGAACCGGAGGTCGCACCAGTAGGTTCCTCACGCGTGGGTGGCGACGGTCAACCCTCCCGGTGCCGGCCTCCCCGCACGAGTCGGGCGACGCCTCGCGGCACTCCCCCCATCCCCCGCGGGGCTGTCGCTCGACGTCGGATCGACACTGGACGGGTCGGGACGCGTTGCGTGTCCTCCTCTTGTACGACTTCTTGTACTTCGAATGACGCGCCGCGCAACGTTCGCGCAAGGTGATCACGAGATGAACCAATCGTGACATGCCGCCATCGGGGTAGCCGCAACGCGGGGGAGTTTCTTAGAGTTTCAGTATGCAGCTTCGAGACCCCGCTCACGGGCGTTTCCCGATGCTGGCACTCACGGGGTTCGGGCTCGGAGCAGGCGCCATGATGATGTCATGTCCGGCGGGTGCGACCACAACCACCTACACCAATCCGACCTCGTGTTCTGCCTCCGTGCAGAACGGCGTCTGCATTGCAGCGGTGAGTGCCGACTATGGAGCGTCGAGTGTCACCTTGACGATGACCGTCGGCAAGGCCACCGACCCCACGACGGATCCCAACTGGCTCAACGAGACCCAGACGAAAGTGTCGTGGAACATCGCCACTGCGAGCTCGACCACTCCGACATATGTGGCAGAGGCCGACAGCTCGTCAAACACTCCCGGCACGTACAACGGCGTCGTCTCCTCGGTCGGTAGCGGGGGCTCATTGACGAAGGCCTGTGATCACAGCACCGGAGTGACTGTGTCCTTCAGCGTGCCGAACAATCAATACACGCTGAGCTTCCCGCCTTCTTGTATCGGTACACCCGCGTCGTTCACCGTACAAGCCCTCATGTCGTACGTACCCGGGTCGGGCAGCACTCCCGAGACGGCGGCGGCTCCCGGCACGCCGCAATCCTTCAGCTCCTGTTGCTCTGTGACGTCGGGTCCAAGCTCGACCTCGTCGACCACGACGACCACCTCGTCGACCACGACGACGTCGTCGACGACGACGACGACGACATCGACGAGCGCACCCGTGACCTCGCCTGCAACGGCCGCACTGACGTCCGCCGGTAATTCGGGCTCGGGCCCCAGTTCGGCTTCTGCCCCGTCACTGGCTGGAACAGGAGCAGGACGCGCCTATCCGCTCTTGCTTGCGCTCGCCGCGGTGCTCGTCGGATTCGGGGGACTCGGAAGGCGAGTGCTGCGACGACGGAAGGCAGCACACGGAGGCCGGTCTGCTTCGTGATCCACGAGCATTCTCAGCGGAGCGGGCCGTCGCCCTCCACGAGAATCAAGCGGAGCCGCGCGCAAACAGCATGGAGGTCAATCCGTAACCCGCTAACGGTGTGGCGTGACCGCCGGCGTGGCGAGGTCTTGTTCGGGAATTGGGCTTCACGCTCCTGACTTTTCCCTAAACGGCCATTTAGGATTGTCTCGACAATTCGGTTTCGATCGCCCTGCCGGTGGGGCTCAGCGCATGGAGGGGTTCATGTCGAGTAGCAGATCGGTGGGGTCACGCAACGGCTCGCGGCGGGCAGCAGGCCTGCTGAGCCTAGCCTTCGTCCTCGGATCCACCCTCGGGTTCTCACAGTTGGCCGGCGCATCGCCTTCGGCACCAGGCAATCACGACTCCACCGGCGGGCATCCCGGACTCATCTACACGAACCGGGTCGTTGGTTTCCCCCAGCACAAGTTGACCCCCCCGGCAAACCTCCAAGCCGCAAAAGGCTTCTCACGGCCGAGTATTACGAGCCAGCCTTCGAACGATTCTGTCCCCGCGGGCTCGACCGCGTCGTTCAGCGCATCGGCGTCCGGGTCCCCGGCGCCAACCGTGCAGTGGCAGGTCTCCCCGAACGGCGGAAGCTCATGGTCCAACGTCTCCGGAGCGACCGCACCGACGTACTCCTTTGTTGCCCAGGCCTCCCAGAACGGGTACAGGTACAAGGCAGTCTTCACCAACCTCTTCGGGAAGGCGACAACGAACGCCGCGACCCTGACCGTCACTGGTGGCTCGGCCGCACCGACGATCACCAGCCAACCCTCGAGTGAGACGGTCGCGCCGAACTCGACGGCTTCGTTCTCTGCGGCGGCATCCGGGTCTCCGACTCCCACCGTGCAGTGGCAGGTCTCCACCGACGGCGGAACCACATGGTCAATCGCCCCTGGTGCAAGCTCGGCCACGACCTATTCCTTCACCGCCCAGACCTCCGAGAACGGGTACGAGTACGACGCGGTGTTCACCAATGCGTCCGGGAACGCAACCACGCACGCCGCGACCCTGACCGTCTCCACCACACCACTCGACCAGTCGTCGAATTGGTCTGGATATGCCGACATGACCTCGGGCTTCAGTGCCGTCAATGGCAATTGGACGGTCCCGACCTTGAGCTGCTCAGCCACGGCGAGCTATTCGGCCGCCTGGATCGGCATCGACGGTGCGACGAGCTCGACGGTCGAACAGGACGGCACGGAGGCGGACTGCAGTGGTGGAGTGGCGTCGTATGACGCTTGGTACGAGATGTACGGCGATTCTGCGGTGAACAGCGGCTACGAGGTCGAGCTCGCACCGAGCTCGTTCCCCGTCTATCCCGGTGACAGGATGACCGCCTCGGTGACCGTCGCGAACAATGTGTGGACGCTTGCGATCTCCGACGCGGGCAGCGTGGCGAACCCCCATAACTGGCAGTTCTCCACGAACATCAACTTCTCAGGTGCCGCGCAGTCGTCGGCCGAGTGGATCATCGAGCGCCCCGAGATGTGCTACATCATCTTCGGCTGCTCGCTCACCACTCTGGCGAACTTCGGGAGCGTCACGTTCACGAACGCAACCGCGACGGACAACGGAACGACCGGGCCGATCTCGGCGACATCCGATGTGGGGATCGAGATGGTCGATGGGACGACTCCCATCGCCGTCCCTGGCTCACTCGACCCCACCGGTACAAGTTTCACGGACACGTACCAGTAAGCGACGTCGCTCACGGGGCTTGCCAGCGGCCGTCGGAACTCAGCCGCTGAATGACGGCCTGCACGCGCCGGCTGCGAGCGCGATGGCTCAGGTCTGACGGCGAACCGGTATCGGGCGGCGCTCGCAGTGGTTATGACAGATCAGTTCAGCAACTTCCCGAGACTTGATCGGTGAGTTGATGCCAACGGGCATCGACTCACGATCCCGTTCGCAGTCGGCACACACGACGATCCAACGACGATCTGCCCGCTGAACGAGCTTGGGTTGATGCACCATTCGAAGCTGCACGACTCACCTCCTCTCCACTGCAAGAACCGAACCTATGCACATCCGAGGCCTGGGTGCCACGGCGATGCGGAGGCCCTGTTCGCATGCGACCGCTGCGTGAACTGGGGCGCGACCCCGGGCCAGGTGTGTTGCAGCACTGCCCGGGCCTGGTGACGCGTACCCGGCTTCTACCTGTTGAGAGTGTGAGTCGATCCCGAACCCGGCCCCGAGTTCGGACGATGCCGGTGACCTCGCCACCGGCCAAGGCGGCTACTTGGCCCACTTCTTTCGTTTGCTCTTGCGCTCCATCTTCTTGCTCCTGGCCTTGGCTGAGCCCTTTTTCCTGGCCTTGCCTTTGCGCTTGTTCTTGCCCTTCTTTTTCTTGTTCTTGCTCTTCTTCTTCTTGACCGACTTCAGTGCACCTACCTCAGCCTCAAGGTGCTTTACCCGATCCGAGAGGTCATCGCAAAGCAACGCCGCCATCATCGAGCACTCGACGCCCAGATCGGCCACGATCCGGGCCTGCTCGACCGTTGTCGAGGCCCCCTCCATCTTGTCGACGGCGACCTCCGCCCGATGCGTCACTTCCTCCGCGATGCGTCCCATGGACTTCGCAGGCTAGGACACGGAGCGGTCCCGCTCGGGGATCATTGCACTCGGGGATCCGGCACGGCATGCTCGGATTTCAGCCGGCCTCGCCGTGCGAGAACAAAGCTGAGATCACCCAAGTCGCCACCACCGAGAACGTTGTCGCAAGCCCGGCACGATTCAGCAGGGGCCGACGACAACCATTCTTTGCGTTTGCATGTCCCGCGCCCTCGCTCCGATGATTGCGGAGCGGCTTCGTCACTGTGCGTTGGAGCATTCCGGATCCCCTTCATGCCCCAACGCACGGACAACTCTGCCTCATCTACTGATCGATGGTGGACAACGTGCAACGCTGCTGAAACGATTGGATTCCCACCTCTCGACGGTACGCACGTCTGGGACTCCTGGCAGCCTTCGCCAATATCGGCACCGGAGCCCTATGGTGGGGTGGGTCGACGCCAACCGCCTGGTGTCGATCCGCGGGCTGACGCCCAATCACCGCACAGCCTTAATGACGAGGACGTGTGACGCCGTCGCCTTGCGTTTCGGTCAGTTCAGCGCAATGTCGATGCCCCCGCCCGGCCCTACCAGGCGTTGCCTCTGCTCGCGTCTGTACGGGACTGCTATCCGGAGCTACCGAAGTGGGACGCGGCTAGATATCGTCGCCAGTTAATTGAGCGAAGATCTCAGCGATTCTGAACTTGATCTCAGTCAACCTGTCTAAGTAATCGCTCGTCGAACCCAGCAGTGAACTTTCATCTCCATTTTCGGAATGACGTTGTGCTTCCACGGGGAGCTGCCCGAGTATCTGACCCACGCTTTCCAAGGCCCATCTGGCGGGGAGCTGTCGCACGTGCATCGCCTCATAGAGTTCGCGGCGTTGCTGAGTCATTTCCATGCCGACCTGTGCACCAAGCCGGTCGAGTTCCACGACCAAAGCCGTGATCTGCAGGTTCAGTTCTCTCCTCGTGTGGGACTGCGCGCTCTCGGCGTAATCATGCACCCACTCCAAGTTCTTCATTGCGCGTTCGTGGGCAACCTTGAAGCGATAGGTGGCCGCTGGGCCCGCGTCGTCGGCGAATGGAAGGATCGAGATCGTGGCAGCGGCCAGCGCCGCCTTTCCGACGATCGAGGCATGCTTCGCACCCACGGGACTGTGTGCATTCACCTCACTCATGAGCGTCTGACTCACGTTCTCGATGCGATTGGACGACCGCCGCAAGGGCATTCTGTCTGCGTGTCTGGCGAAGCTCCTGTCGAGCGCGATCTCATCGAGGACCAGGCAGACCACCCTGAGAGCGCCGGCCGCGTCCTCCGCCGCCTGCTGCATATTCCGCAGGGCTCGGTCGCTGTAGCCGACGTCGGTTGATTTGGCCATGCACTTCAAAATTGAGGCACAAGCCCGCCTACTGATAACCCGAATTCTCCGTTCGGCCGCCCGAACCGATCCACGACCAGCGCCGGCGGCCCGGGACGGGTCGATGACGGCTCACGGAACGCTCACCGAAGGCCTTCTCGGGTTCCACGTGTGTGGGCTTGCCCCCGCTCAAGGTTGGCAGAGCAGGCAGTTCGACGGCGTGAGCGGAATATCTGGTAAACCGCGTCTCAAACGGGAATCCGGCGGCTCATAACCACACAGCGGGGTGGTATTGGACCCCGCAGCAAGCGCCCCCGCTGTGAAGAAGTCTCCGGCGGGGGCGCCTCGCGTCCGGCGCAAAAGAGCACCGGAACGCGGTCGTGTACGGCAACCTACCGCATGACCGCACGGGACACTCGAGGTCAACCGACGGCAAAGGGACGAAAGGCCCTGGTCGTTCGGTATGCCGAGGTGGAATGCGGATAGACAACCCGATCGACTCGCTCATTGAAGACTCGGAAGGAGACAGCCCATGGCGAAAAAGGGTAAGACGCAACTGCTCATCACCTTCGTGGCTCGCGCAGACCAGGTGTCCGAAGTCGACCGGCTCGCTGCAAGTCATGCCTCCTGGATGAAGAAGACTCAC
>Ga0207761_1000676_pt1 | contig 11808 bp, 14 predicted proteins | sample LuqExpMetageno34_FD_187792 | JGI IMG/M metagenome (GOLD analysis project Ga0207761, IMG submission 187792) | Tropical forest soil microbial communities from Luquillo Experimental Forest, Puerto Rico - Sample 34 (SPAdes) | ecosystem: Environmental > Terrestrial > Soil > Tropical forest ... | reverse complement strand
CGCTGCCGACCCCGGAGGTCGAAGCGATTCTGAAGAAGCATTCGGACCGCAAGCCCGCTGAGATACGGCTGGCGGCGCAACTGTCGCAAGGCAGCCCGGGGCTGGCGCTGGACATGAATGTCGAAGAGACCGTTGCCAAAGCAAAAACGGTGCTACGGATTTTGGAGAGAGCCGCTCGCGGGCAAGGTTTTGCCCAACTTTTTGCGGATACGGCGGCACTGGCGAAGGACCGTGAGTCTTCGTTTGAAGAGCTAATGGCAATCTACTACGGAATCCTTTCCGACCTGCTTCAGCTGACCTCGGGAACTTCGGCGCCGGTTCTGCGGAATCAACATTTGTCGAAAGAGCTGGAGGCCCTGGCACGGACCGTCAGCACAAATTGGGTGGAAAAGGCGATTGCGGGTATCGACGAACTGGCGGCGGGGGCGCGGCGCAATTTGAATCGTCAATTGGGCCTGGACTCGCTGGCAGCGTCGTTATCCTCAGGCGTACTGTCCTCCCCTTCCGCGAATAGGTAGTTTCCGCAGTTCCATTGAAAAGCGGCCACATAATAAATTGAAGAAACCGTGGCCCCGCCCGGCGCATCTATAACAATAACCGTCTTCCCTTAAGGAGCAGTCATGATGGTGAATCGCCGCATGTTCCGTCCCGGTTTTGCGGAACCCAAAGAAGCAATTGCACCCCGGCCACAACACAATGGGCCCGTCCCGAGCAAAAAGCCCGCGCCTCCCGAACTCACCCATGCCGAGAATTTTTATTGGGTGAAACAGATGCAGAGCCGCACACCCATGACGGTCGTCATGGAATCCGGCGAATCACTTCACGGCATCATTGAATGGTATGACCGCGACTGCATCAAGCTGACGCGGGAGGGCGCTCCAAATCTGATGATCTTCAAGCGCCACATTCGCTACGTCCATAAAGACGGTGAAGAGGGCGGCAACGGCGACGAGTAGGCTATTTCTTCCTTATCGTGTGGCCTGCGGCCGCTGAGAAAGTCAGCAGGGCTTTGGCGGCCATAGAGCCAGATTCATTAAAAATTTCGCATTCCGTAACAATGAAGTTGCGTCCGGCCCGCAGCACTCGCGCGTCCGCTTTTACCCGCCCCCCGGGAACTGGCTCGAGATAGTTGATCTTCAGTTCGAGGGTCGCCAGTTCGACTCCCAGAGGAACTGCGGTATATGCGGCTATCGCAGCCGTCGTGTCCGCCAGCGCGGCGATGATTCCTCCGTGCACGACCCCGTGAATCTGTTTGTGAGTGGGACGCACATCGAGGCGGAAGACGGCGCGGCCATCGTGAACACTTTCGACGTCGAAGCCCAGCAATTCTGTGGACTTGCTCTCCTTCATTCGCTGGCGGACGAGTTCTGTAATTTTCTGCTCATCTGCTGTTAACTTGCGCCCCATCGATGGTGCTCCTTAGTAGGCGGTCAGGCCGCCGTCAGCCGGAATTGCAGTACCGGTCATCCAGGAAGATTCATCCGACGCCAGAAATACGGCCAGTTCGGCGATGTCGGCGGGCTTTCCAAATCGCCCGAGGGGAAGCGTGGCGATACGTTGTTCCCGAGCTTCCCTGCCGGCATCGGAGTCCGAGAAGAGGCCGTGGACCAATTCGGTCTCAACGATGGACGGGCAGATGCAGTTCACGCGGATATTCTCGTGCGCATGGTCGATGGCCATCGCTTTGGTCAGCATGGTGACACCACCCTTTGATGCGCAATAGGCGGCACGCTGCTTCATGGCGACGAGGCCCAGCACGGACCCAATGTTGACGATCGAGCCACCACCCGTGAGGCGCATGCAGGGCAGCACGGCGCGGGACATCAAGAACGGGCCTTTCAAGTTCGTTTGCATGACGCGGTCCCATTCGTCTTCCGAAATGGACTCGGCAGTGGAAGCACTCAAAATCCCGGCGTTGTTTACGAGAACGTTGGGCGTTCCGAGGCGCTGTTGGACCTGCTGCACGGCCAAGAGGGACTCCCCAGAGTTGGCGACGTCGCAAGGCACAGCCAAGGCGTCTACGCCGGATTGCTGCAAATTTGTCACAACCTGTTCAAGCGGGCCGAGGCGGCGGCCCAGAACGGCAACCTTGGCCCCCTCCCGCCCAAACGCCAGGGCAATGGCCCGGCCAATTCCGCTACCGCCTCCCGTGACGATAGCCACCTTGCCCGCCAAGCGTGTCACGTTCTGCCCCACCCCTGCGTCTAATGGTGTACCATTCCGCTGGCACGCCACATCGCCCGCGGACCGCGCGACTCTAGCATCCAGCCTTGCCGCTCCGCAAGGAACACGCTCACCTCGGGATGCCAAGGCGCTATCCCGCAGTTGAAGGCCAGTATGCGCATAGGGATAACAGGTTATCCGACTTATGGCGGCTCCGGCGTTGTGGCTACGGAGCTAGGCCAGGAATTGGCTGCTCGGGGCCACGACGTTCATTTCATTACGTATGCGCCGCCGATACGGATGAATCCCGCGGATCCCAGAGTCCATTTTCACCAAGCCGCAGTCGTTCAGTACCCTTTATTCGACCATTCGCCATACACCTTGTCGCTCGCGGTGAAGATGCTTCAGGTGTTTGAGGCGGAATCGCTCGACATTCTGCACGTGCATTATGCGATTCCCCACTCGATGAGCGCGTTGCTGGCACGGCAAATGGCTGCACCTCGGCGGCTGCCCTTCATTACCACCCTGCACGGAACGGACATCACACTAGTTGGCAACAACCCCGACTTTTTGCCGATCACCCGCTACTCGATTGAACAGAGTGACGGGGTAACTTCCATTTCTCACTATTTGTATCGAAGAACGCTGGAAGAATTCGGCATTCAGCGGCCCATCGAGGTGATCCCGAATTTCGTGAACTGCGACCTTTACGTGCGCAAGCCCGATCCAAAATTGCGGGCAGAGTGGGCGCCGGACGGTGAGCCAATAGTGATGCACCTGTCGAATTTCCGGCCGGTGAAGCGCATCCTGGACGCGGTGGAGATTTTTGCGCTGCTGCGCGAGAAAATGCCGGCGAAGCTCGTGATGATCGGAGATGGTCCGGACCGCCAGCCTGCGGAACAGTTGGCAAAAACGCGCGGAGTCGAGAAGGATGTCTTGTTCCTGGGCAAACAAAACGGTATTCGCGAGAAGTTGGGGCAGGCGGATCTGTTCCTGTTGCCTTCGCAGCTCGAATCCTTTGGGTTAGCCGCTCTAGAGGCTATGGCCTGCGAAGTTCCTGTAATCGCTACGAATGCGGGCGGCGTGCCGGAGGTCATCGAGAACGGTGTGGACGGTTACCTCGTGGAGCCCGGCGACGTGAAACTCGCCGCCAAATACGCGATCGAGCTGCTGTCTCGGCCGGACCGTGGGCGGGAGATGGGACAACTGGCCCGGCGGAACGCGCGTCGCAAATTCTGCGCCAACGATGTGATCCCCATGTACGAGCGCTATTACGAACAGGTGCTGGCCGAGCGCACCATGGTGGCGCGCTAGTTGGGAGACGGGCTGCCATCTCAAAAGTGCCTTGCGACTTCGGACGCGTACTTGACTCCTAGTCGGTCGCGATTTGCTGCGAGCCAATCGCCTAAGCGAGTTTGGCCAGTTGCCGGGCCCGACGGTGCCAGCAACCCATCCATCAGGCCCTCATACTCCTGCTTGGTCAGAATGATGTCGCCAACGAAGCCGCCGACAATCGTTGTCGCCGCATAGGCGATCGTTGCCGGAAGATAAACGATGGCGGGCGACCTGCCGATGTTTGCGGCGATTGTCCTCACGAGCTCTTCGAACGCAAATGTCTCCGGTCCGACTGCATCGACTATATGGTTTCCTTCCTGTTCTGCCGCGTTTGCAAGCAACGCCGCCATATCTTCCACGTAGATAGGCCGGATTCGATATTTTCCGTCGCCGGGAATGGCAAACACAGGGAACTTCCGCACAAACCATGCAATGTTGTTGATCAGAATGTCTTCTCGGCCAAAGATCACAGTTGGCCTCACGATGGAGTGAGGCACACCCAACTCCACGAGCGCACCTTCCAAGACGGCTTTCCCGTGATAATAGGCGAGCCGGGAATTTAAAGCCGGATTCGCGATGCTGACGTGGACAATTCGCTCGACGCCAGCGGATTTCGCGGCATTGAACAGAGTTTTGGTGTTGTGGATCGCCGACGCGAAGGTTGATCGTCCCCTGTTGAATCTTACCCAGTAGGTGTTGATGAGAATTGAAGCCCCGTCGAGGGATCGCCGAAGTTCGTCTGGCTGTTCGAAGTTATAGGGAAACGCCTGGACTGCGGGGCCAAAGTCATTGGGGCGGCCGAGATGTGCAGTTAAAGTGCGGACTTTGTAACCCCGTTGCAGAAGCGTGCGAGTGACATACTTGCCTGTGTAACTGAACGCACCTGTGACAACCGCGTATTTCGAGGATTCACCGAACAAGAGGCACGCTCCTCTGTTTCTCTGCGGAAGGGTTCGAACTTATCTGCTACCTGCGGGAAACGTCCGCCATCGAGCACTGCACCGACTGGCAATTCCGCTGGGCCGCAACCCAGCGGTAACCGGCGTCGAGTAACGCGTCCATGCCAGGAACTCGAGAGAGCCACAACACGGGCCGGGCCCAGGCAATTTCTCGAGCAAGCGCGAGCAACGCCTTGGCGCCGCCGTGGAGTGACCCGCCTGCATCCAGAAAGCGGAGTTCGCGCAATAGTTCCTCGCGCGACATTCCTAGCAGCGAGGCTACTCGCGGGTCTTGCAGCGGCGCCACACCAATTCGCCGGCGATGCAGAGGCTTTACTACTAACCGGGCGATTCGCGTGCAAAAGACGCATTCCGCGTCGTAGAACAGCCAGCCCTTGGCGTGGCGTCCTTTACCGTCGGTATATTCATTCGCGAGCGAAATCATGGCGCACCTTCGAATCTCTGCGGAGCTTGAGGTCAGCCGGCCTTCTTCTTGTCGCTTCCGAGAAGCGTGATGACTTTGCCGCGCAACTTTCCAACGCCTTTCAACGCGCCGGCCGGCATACGCAGCACTTCATCGAAAAGGCCGCTCATGGTAGTCAGGAAGTCGAGCATGCTCTCGAGGCGTTCGCGGGTATATGCGTCGCTTTGCGGCGCTGTCTTCAGTTCCTGGACGCATTCGCCAAGCACACGCAGAGTGGGGTCGATTTCGCGGCGTTTGCGCTCTTCGGACACGGTGCGGAAGATTTCCCAGACGTCCTTGGAAGTCTCGAAGTGGTCCCGACGGTCGCCGAGCACATGCACGACGCGGACGATGCCCCATCCTTGCAGTTCACGGAGGCTGGTGCTGACGTTCGAACGCGCGACGGCGAGTGTTTCGGCAATCTCATCGGCTGGAATGGGTTTGGGCGCCAGAAACAGCAGCGCATGGACCTGGGCTACGGTGCGGTTGATGCCCCATTTCGTGCCCATTTCGCCCCAGTGCAGGATGAATTTCTGGGCGACCGGGGTTAGCTTGGACTGGGTTTCATTTGTTGGTTCGACCATGCGATTCCTTCCGTAACAACGTATATTACCGTTATTTCTGTCACTACAGAATATAGCGTAAACACAGTCTCCAGTCAAGCAGAAAGAAAGCAGCATTGGACAGCACGCGTACATGGGGCGCAGTAGTGCTGCGCCCCTACAACGGGCGGGCCATTTCAGAACACGCTGACTTCGGGGATGACCGGGACTAGCTGGGGGACGTCGATCTTGATGGTGGTTCCCTGCCCTTCGTGGCTGTCAATGACGAGAGTAAAGTCGGCGCCATAGAGGACGCGGAGGCGCTCGCGAACGTTGCTGAGCCCGATTCCTTCCACGTAAACGTGAGGCATTTTCTCCTCGGAGATTCCCACGCCGTTGTCTTCGATCTCGATGTGCAGGCGTCCCCCGTGGTTCGAGGTGCGCAGGCAGATGCGGCCGCCTTCGAGTTTGGGGGCGAGACCGTGTTTCAGGCTGTTTTCGACGATCGGCTGGAGCAACATGCTGGGAATGAACGTTTCCAGCGTGCGGTCGTCGATTTCTTTGACGATGTCGAGGTTGTCCTCGCCGAAGCGGGCCACTTCGATGTCGAGATAGTCGTCGATGAAAGAGAGCTCTTCGCGCAGGGGGACGAAGGTTTCGTGCTTGCGCAGCAGCCGGCGAAGGATGTTGCTGAGCTTCAGCACCACGCCGCGTGCGGTGTCGGGATCGACGCGAATCAATGCAGTAACCGTGTTGAGCGTGTTGAACAGGAAGTGCGGATTGATCTGGCTACTGAGCGCGTCCATGCGGGCACGCAAAAGAAGCTGCTGGTGGCGTTCCAGGTTCATTTCGATGCGCGTGTTGTTCCAGATCTTCAGCGGAGCAGCCACGGAGACTAGCGTGCCGATGACCACCAGGATGAGCATCCAGTTCCAATGCGGATCGATCGCGAAAAGCCACTTGGGCTTGGTAGCGATTACCAGCGCGACGCGGCCTACTTCCAAACCGACACAGGTAGCCAGCGGAAGCATTTCCCACATGATTTCGGCTTTGCGGACCATGCGCATGATGGCCTTGGGAATGTTCAAAAATGTGAATGGGCCGAAGTTCCACAAATCTTCTTTGTCGGGGATGAGCTGCCGGATCAACCCGCCCAGCAATCCAGCTGTGGATGCGGCGGGCATGGCGAGCCATTCGTGTCCGATAAGGGCGGGAATGGTGACGATCGCGCCCCCGATTGGACCCACGACGCGACCACCGAGCAACCCCATCAAGAAAGCGCCCTCGAGCGACAAGTCGGCGAAGCGATACGCTGGGCTGAACAAACGCAGGGCTACGCCGAGCAAGAGGGGCGGCGCGGTAAACAGCATAAGCTTCAGCTTTTGATCGGCGTCACGTTCTTCGGTGAAGAGCACGCGACGAAACGTGTTCCAGCGCGCCAGGAGGGCGGCGAAAGAAGATGCCACGCCGACCTTCAGCAGCAATGTAAAAATCAATTCGCGAATCGTAGGCAGCGACTCCTGCCGGGCTGGCCCGGAACTCGTTTTATTGTAAATGAAGTGCAGGGCAGTCTCGCACACAGACGCACGTGACCGTACCCTTTCCGCCTCCCTGCTATACTGAATGACTCTCATGACAAAGAAAATCTCACCGAAGCGGCGGCAGGCGCGCGAAAGTGTCCAGAAGGTGGCTGAGGCTATTCTTCCGACGCGCTACGGCAAGTTCACCATTTATGGGTTTGAGGGAGATGGCGAGCAAGAAGAGGCGGTAGCGCTGGTGCGTGGGAAGGTGAACGGCAAGGCGGCTCCGTTGGTGCGGGTGCACTCGCAATGCTTGACCGGGGACGTGCTGACATCGCTGCGCTGCGACTGCCGGGCGCAGTTGGAACTCTCCATGCAGAAGATTGGCCGCGCGCCATCTGGAATTTTGCTGTACCTCCCGCAAGAAGGGCGCGGAATCGGGTTAATGAACAAACTGCGCGCGTACGAACTGCAAGATGGCGGGATGGATACGGTCGAAGCGAATGAGTCGCTCGGTTTCGCCGCGGACGCGCGGGAATACGATTTCCCGGCGAAGATTCTGAAGAAACTGGGAGCCACGCGAATTCGACTGCTTTCGAACAATCCTGACAAGGTGAAACAACTGGAGTCCGCCGGAATCCGCGTTGTCGCGTTGGTGCCCTGCCAGCCGCGCGTCTCAAAGATCTCGCGCGCCTACATGCAGACGAAGAAACGTAAGATGGGCCACCTGCTGCAGGGAGTGTAGGGCGTCAAAAGTTGCGGCTAACCACCGCCGACAAACTGCACAATTTCGAAGCGGTCGCCTGCGGAAACAGTGGTTTCAGCCCACTTAGCCCGAGGCAGGATGGCAAGATTGTACTCGACGGCGACGCGGCCGGAGTGGAGCCCGATTTGCTCCAGCAAAGTGGCGACAGTCGTTCCCGGCGCTGCCTCACGCTGCTCGCCGTTGACTTGAATGACGATGGTGTTCTGCACGTCCATCTCAGACTGAAGGTACCCGAGGTTTAGCACGCAAGGCAAATCGCAGATGTGCCTGGGCACCGTCTTTTTGTGTGTTTATCACCAGGGCCGGTTCCGTGCCGGTAATGCGCGGGAGGTCAAACTCGATGGTGGCATGGCCCAGGCTGCTCGTTTGTGCCTGAAAGGCGGTTTCCGTCTCAGCGCCCTCGACGTGCACATTGACAATCGCGTCACCCACAGGCTGGCCTGCGGCGTCCTGAAGAAAAATGCGCAGACTCGCGTGCTTGCCGGAAAGCCAAGTCTTGGCGTTCACGAGCTCCAAGCGGAGATTTGGAATTTCCGCTGCGGGAGGGGGCGGAGCTGCCTTCGGAGTCGGCGAAACCAATCTTGGTTGCTCCGCAGGTTCTGGCGGGATTGGCAAATCCAGCGCGCCAGAACGTATCTCTTCAATGACACTATGGTGCTGGTCATCGAGCCTGAGCCTGAGAGCCTGGGCACGGTCCTCATCCAGCGGGAGCAGATCGAAATAGTTGTTGGTCCGGCGATGGAGAACCCGGCCGCGGTAGTAAACCGTGGTGTCCAGCAGAGCGTGCGCCTCACCGCGATCCTCGGTCTGAATGTGGAGGACGATATTCCCAACTCTCAAATTTGAGTTATGACCGAAGATCATGATCCGTCAACAATCCTGATGGCGGGAGGCCGGGAATTTCTAGGAGCGCGCACCGGGTCTCCTTCCGGAACATTTGACCGGTAGCGTCTCACTCGATATTATAACCCCTTGACCATGAGCTCCTCCGGCCTACAAGCATACATTCCTCTACTGATACACCTGCTGGTAGCGGCTTTTTTGGCGGGAGCGCTGATCACGATTTCGACGGTCATTGGTTGGCGCCGCCCGAACAAGTTCAAACAGCAGCCTTATGAGTGCGGAATGACGCCGACGGGGGACGCTCGGGAACCGTTCTCTGTGAAGTTCTACCTGGTGGCAATGGTCTTCATTCTGTTCGATGTCGAAGCGATCTTCCTGTACCCCTGGGCATACATTTTCAAAGACTTGGCAAGGAATGTGGCAACGCGGTGGTTTGGCTTCATAGAAATGATGTTCTACGTGGCCATCCTGTTGGTCGGTTACATCTATCTCTGGAAAAAGGGCGCGCTGGACTGGCACAAATCGCAGAAGTAGCCGGTGCCGCCCTTTGAGGATCAAAGTAACGTGACGCAGCTCGCCAATGCAGACGCTAATGTTGTAGTCGAACAGCTTCGCAGCTGGAATGGCAGGGCCGTTGCGGAAGTAGTCGAGCACCGCGGCGAGACAACGATCGTAGTGCCGCACGAACTGCTGCGGGCCACTGCGGAGCAGTGCAAAGAGAATGCGGCGCTGAATTTCAATCTGTTAAGCGATGCAACCTGCGTCGACCGGTTTCCGGTCGAGCCGCGTTTTGAGTTGAACTACCACCTGGTCTCCATTCCTCGCGGCGCGCGTCTTCGCCTGCGCACCAACGTCAGTTCGCAGCAACCAATCATCGATTCGCTTTGCCCGGTGTGGCCGGGCGCGAACTGGCTTGAGCGCGAGATTTTCGATCTGTTTGGCATACAGTTTGAAGGTCATCCGGACCTTCGGCGCATTCTTTTGCCTGAGGAATTTGAAGGATACCCGCTGCGCCGTGATTTCCCGGTGGAAGGCAAGCGTTAGACCGGCTTGGACCCGAACCCATGACAACCGTCGAATCAGCAATCGGCACAACCAAAACGATGGTCCTAAACATGGGGCCGCAACACCCGTCCACGCACGGCGTACTGCGCGTGTTGCTGGAACTTGATGGCGAAAATGTGATGAAGGCGGTGCCCGACCTGGGTTACCTGCATACGGGAATCGAGAAGAGCTGCGAAGACAAGACTTATACGCAGGCCATCACGCTGACGGACCGGATGGATTATCTGAATCCGCTCGGAAACAATCTGGTTTATTGTCTGGCGGTAGAAAAGCTACTTGGCTTGGAAGTGCCGAAGCGGGCGCAGTACATCCGCGTGATGATGGTGGAATTGCAGCGGATTTCCTCGCACCTGGTATGGCTGGGGACACACGCGCTGGATATGGGCGCGATGTCGGTAATGCTCTACTGCTTCCGCGAGCGCGAGGAAATTCTGAAGATTTTTGAGCGTTTCGCGGGCCAGCGCATGATGACCAGCTATATCCGCATCGGCGGCGTGGCATTGCAACCCCCCGCCGCCTGGCGGGAACAGGTAAAGCGATTTGTGGACATGATGCCCGCGCGGGTGGACGAGTATGAAGCGCTTTTGACGGAAAACCGCATCTGGCAGGGCCGATTGAAGGGCGTCGGGTACTTGCCGCCGGACGTTCTTATTGCCGAGAGCACCACTGGGCCCGGCCTGCGTGCTGCGGGCGTGGCATATGACAATCGCAAGGTATTTCCGTACTCGTCGTATGAAGAATTCGATTTCAACGTGCCGACGCGAATGGAATCGGATTGTTACGCGCGCTATCTGGTGCGAGTGGCGGAGATTCGCGAGAGCATCAAGATCGTACGACAGGCGCTAGACAAAATCACCGACGAAGGGCCGATCAAGACCGAAGCGCCCGGAATCATCCCGCCACAACGGGAAAAGATGAAGACGGAGATGGAAGCGCTCATCTACCATTTCAAGATTTTCACGGAAGGTTTCTCGCCGCCGCCCGGCGAGGCATTTGTCGCTGTGGAGTCGCCTCGCGGAGAGTTGGGCTGCTTTGTCGCCAGCGACGGCTCGCCGAAACCGCTGCGGGTGCATTTCCGCTCGCCTTCATTCATCAACTTGCAGGCGCTGCCCAAGATGGTGGAGGGCCAGCTCATTGCCGATACGGTGGCCTGTATCGGCACGATCGATATCGTCCTTGGAGAAGTGGACAGGTAGCTATGGAACTATCCCCAAAACTCGCGGCGAAATTCGAGAAGCTGCAGACAAGCTATCCGGTGAAGCGCAGCGCTTTGATCCCGATGCTGATGTACGCGCAGGACGAGTTTGGCTATATCACTGACGGAATCATTGAAGAAATTGCCGGACGGCTGGACCTGAGGACGGTTCAAGTTGAGGAAACGCTGGAATTCTATTCCATGCTGCACCGCAAGCCGATCGGCAAGCATCACGTGCAGGTGTGCACGAATGTGGCCTGCATGCTGCGTGGCGGGAACGAACTTCTGGAACACGCCAAGAAGCGGCTGGAAATCGGCAACCGGGAGGCCACGCCGGACGGGATGTTTTCGCTGGAAGAAGTGGAATGCATCGGCGCGTGTACCGGCGCGCCCGCGATTCAGGTGAACTACGATTTCTACGAAAACCTCACGGTCCGCAATTTCGACAAGATTCTTGAGGATTTGGACAAGGGCAGAAAGCCTGCGCCGGTCGGTGTGATTAGCGGGGCGTTGCACGAACGCAACAAGCTTGAGACGCCGCTCATCAGCAAGCGCTGGGGCATCAAGGACTCCCACAAGATTGACGTAGCTTTGCAGAATGGCGCATATCAGGCGCTGGAAAAGGCGCTGAAGCAGATGTCGCCGGAACAGATTATTGACGAGGTGAAGAAGTCCAATTTGCGTGGGCGGGGTGGCGCGGGTTTCCCGACGGGGATGAAATGGTCGTTCGTGCCTAAGGATTCTCCGAAGCCAAAGTATGTGATCTGCAACGCGGACGAGTCCGAACCGGGCACCTGCAAGGATCGCCCGTTGATGGAAATGGATCCGCACCAACTAATTGAAGGGATCATCATCGCCGGCCGGGCGATCAATGCGCACAACGGCTTCATTTATATCCGTGGCGAGTACCGGTATGTTTTGGACATCGTCGACGTCGCGATCGAAGAAGCCTACTCGCGCGGGTATCTCGGCAAAAAC
>Ga0207761_1000675_pt1 | contig 11822 bp, 12 predicted proteins | sample LuqExpMetageno34_FD_187792 | JGI IMG/M metagenome (GOLD analysis project Ga0207761, IMG submission 187792) | Tropical forest soil microbial communities from Luquillo Experimental Forest, Puerto Rico - Sample 34 (SPAdes) | ecosystem: Environmental > Terrestrial > Soil > Tropical forest ... | reverse complement strand
CGCGTTCCCGCGTACCGTCGTGCGGGTCGGGAAGGGCGCCAGCGTCTCCGTCTTCGAGGTGTACGCCGGGGCGACCGGAAGCGATCGCGCCCTCGTCGTGCCGGTGACCGAATTGGCGGCATCAGTCGAGGCATCGATCTCCTATGTCTCGCTGCAGGTGCTCGGTCCGGCCGCGTGGTCGATCGCCCGCCTGGCCGCTCGTGGCGACGCCGGCTCTTCGTTGCGGACCTTCACCGTCGGCCTGGGTGGCGCGTACGCGAGGGTGCGGGCGGACGTGTCGGTCGACGGGAGGGACGCGCGCAGCGAGATCCTCTCCGCGTACCTCGGCGACGGTACCCAGGTGCACGACATCCGGACGCTGCAGGACCACGCGGCACCGAAGACCAACAGTGAGTTGCTCTGCCAGGGTGCGGTGGCGGGCCGGTCGCGCTCGGTCTACAGCGGGCTCATCCGAGTCCACCGCGGGGCCGTGCGCAGTGACGCCCGCCAGACCAACCACAACCTCGTTCTCGACGAGGGCGCGCACGCCGACTCGGTACCCAACCTCGACATCCTCGAGAACGACGTGAAGTGCTCGCACGCCTCCACGGTCGGTCCGATCGACGAGGACCAGCGCTACTACATCGAGTCGCGGGGCGTCGCCCCCGAGGTGGCCGAGGGCCTGATCGTGCGTGGCTTCTTCGACGCCATCATCGACCGCGGGCCGATTCCCGCGGTGACGCCGCTGCTCGAGCGCGAGGTGCACCACCGTCTCGAGGCCGCTCTGGGCGGCGTGCCGGTGAGCACCGGTGGCTGAGACCGTGTCCGAGACCGTGGCGTTGTGCAGGACGGACGAGCTGAAACCGGGGGAGGCCAGACGATTCGACGTCGCCGGGCATCGCGTCGCGCTGGTGCGCATCGGCGACGAGTTCCACGCCGTCGACGACGAGTGCAGCCACGAGGACTACTCGCTGTCCGAGGGCGAGGTCTGGGTCGAGGAGTGCCAGATCGAGTGTCCGCGCCATGGCAGCACCTTCGACCTGGTGACCGGCGAAGCCTGTTCCTTGCCCGCCACGCAGCCGATCTCGGTCTACCCCGTCGAGGTGTCGGCCGACGGCACGGTGTCGGTGGTGCTCTCGTGAGCCCAGCGAACGGGACCCAGCACGTCTTCGAGGTCAGGGGACTGCACGCGTCGGCCGGCGGGCGGGAGGTGCTGCACGGGATCGACCTCACGCTTCGCAGCGGCGAGGTGCACGTGATCATGGGGCCGAACGGGTCTGGCAAGAGCACGCTGGCGCACGCGCTCATGGGTCGCCCCGGTACCGAGGTCACGGCGGGCAGCATCCGCATGGACGGGCGGGATCTCGCGACGTTCCCGGCCTGGGAGCGCGCCCGTGCGGGTCTGTTCCTGGCCTTGCAGCATCCGGTCGAGGTGCCCGGCGTCCGCCTGCACGACTTGCTCGACGCCGCCATGCGCGGCAGCAGTGGCGCGAGCATCACGGACGCGGCACCGGTCTCCGCAACGTCGCTCGACGATCGCATGATCGACGAGGCGAAGGCCGTCGGACTCGATCAGCGGCTGCTGCAGCGAGCGCTCAACGTCGACCTTTCCGGCGGCGAGCGCAAGCGGACCGAGATGGTCCAACTCGGTGTCCTGCGGCCCGCCATCTGCATCCTCGACGAGGTCGACTCGGGGCTCGACGTCGACGCGCTCGGCGAGGTGGCGCGGCGTCTGCAGCTCGCCACCACCGAGTGGGGCGTGGGCATTCTGGCCATCACGCACTTCAGTCGGTTCCTCGTCCAGCTCGAAGCCGACCTCGTGCATGTCATGGTCGACGGCCGCATCGTTGCCACCGGCGATGCAGCGCTGGCGCTACAGCTGGAACAGACCGGCTACGCCGGCTACCACGACGAGGGTTCTTTGCGAACGACTGAGCTGTGATGCGCGGCGGCGTCGAGCTGGCTGCCGCCAAATTCGCAACGCCGCTTGGTACCGTGGGTCGCTATGGCGAACGGGCGTCCCCCGGGCGACGCGTCCGATCGTTCCCCTCGCAGGTCTCGCCGACACGGTGCCAACGAAGAGGGCCTGCAGGCGCTCGGCCGCCAGATGCGGTCGGGCGAGGAGCCGGGTCGGGTCGCCAACGAGTCGGGGCTGCAGGCCCTCGGGGCCAGGATCGACGCGGCGTCGAGCGCGTCGAAGGTTCGCCGGAGCGGGAAGCCGAAGTGGAGCCCCACCAAAAAGGTCGTCGTGGGTCTGGTGTCGCTGATCGTCCTGGTGGTCGCCGTGGCCGGCGCCGGTTACGGCTACCTGTGGTACCGCTACAACCAGATCAACAAGGTGCACATCAGCGACGAGGTGACCGCAGCGGGTGGCGCACCGTTCACCATCTTGGTCATCGGCTCGGACAGCCGCGTGGGGGAGAGTGCGGCGGGTGCGAAGGCCTTCGGCTCGTCGTCCGTGGTGACCGGGCAACGCAGCGACGTCGTGCAGCTGTGGCGGGTGACGCCGTCGACAAAACAGATTCAGATCGTCTCGATCCCGCGCGACACCGTGGTCTCGATGTTGGGCCAGGACAAGGCGCAGTACGGCACCTACAACCGCATCAACTCGTCCTACAACTCCGGTGCCGACCAGTTGGTCAAGACGATCACGGCCAACTTCGGCATCCCCATCAACCATGTGGTGCAGGTCGACTTCGAGGGCTTCCAGGACTCGGTCAATGCGCTGGGCGGGATCTATCTGAACTTCAACTATCCGGCGCGAGATGCCTACTCGGGCCTCAACATCACCACCACGGGCTGCCAGCTCCTGAACGGCGCGCAGGCACTGGCGGTGGCACGCGCCCGGCACTACGAGTACTACGAGAACGGCTACTGGCACACCGACCCGACCAGTGACTTCGGCCGCATCCAGCGCCAGGACACGTTCATCAAGGCGATGATGAGCTCGGCCAAGTCCAAGGTGAATCCGCTCACGGTCAACGCCTTCATCGGCTCGATCCACGAGGGCGTGCAGATCGACGACGGCTTCGGCCTCAACGAGCTGATCGGACTGGCTCTCGACTTCCACTCCTTCGACCCGGCCAGCCTGGCGGGCCAGACCTTGCCGACTCTGCCGGTCAACGGCTACGGCGGGCTCGGCGACGTGCTCGTGGTGGACCAGCCCGCGGCGCAGCAGATGCTCACGCCGATCTTCGGCAACAGCCTTCAGGCGCCCACCAATCCACCACCCGACGCCTCCGGGAACCCGAACCCGCCGCCGCCGGTCACCACGACGACCACCGCCGCGCCGGCGGCTGGCCATCCGGCGGCACCGGCGGCGACGACCACCACCACGACGCCCCCGCCGTCCTACAACCCGACGACCTGTCACCCATAGGGCGGACTCTGCAGCGGTCTTGCCCAAACGACGAGACGGGCTGAACCGGCGCAGCTCGACACCCGATCCCGACTCCGACTCGGCCACCCGAGCCGGACACCTCAGGACGCTTCGGCCGCCACCTCGTCCAGGCCCTGAGCCAGCGCGTTCCAGCTCAACGTGGCGCACTTGATGCGCACGGGGAACTTCACGACGCCCTGCAGCGCGGCGAGCTCGCCGAGCTGCTCCAGGTCGATCTGCTCGGGCTCGCCCGGCACGACCTCGGCGCCGTTCCCGTCGAACTCGTGGCCGTCCCCGACCCCGTGCTCGTGGTCCAGCGACGCCTCGTGGATCGACATCATCCCCTTGAAGGTGCTGATGAGCTGACGCACCTCGCCGACGGGCTTACCCTTGACGGCGGCCGACATCAGCGACGCCGACGACTGGCTGATGGAACAGCCCGACCCGCCGATCTTCACGTCCGCCAGCGTCCCGCCCTCGACGACCATGGAGATCACCACCTCGTCTCCGCACAGCGGGTTGAACCCCTCCACGCGGTGCGCGGGCGGCGACTCGAGCTCCCCTCGGTTCCGCGGCGAGCGGTAATGGTCGAGGATGATCTCGCGGTAGAGCTCTTCGAGGTCGGCCATCAGCCGAACAACCTACCGGCTTCCAGCAAGCCCTCAATCAGCACCTCGATGTCGTGCTCGTCGCTGAACAGGGACAACGACGCCCGGGCCGTCGCCTGCACGCCGAGCTTGCGCATCAACGGCTTGGCGCAGTGGTGTCCCGGCCGCACGCACACGCCGAACTGGTCGAGGACCTGGGCGAGGTCGTGCGCGTGCACGTCGCGGTACTCGAGTGAGATGACGCCACCCCGGTCCGGCCCGGCCGGCGGGCCGAAGATGCGACAGTCCGACCCGAGCTTCTCCTCCAGGCGCCCGAGCGCGTAGTCGGTCAGCGCCGCCTCGTGGGCGCGGATGCGGTCCATGCCCACCTCGGTCAGGTACCGCATCGCCGCCGTCAACCCGACCGCCTCGGCGATTGGCGGCGTGCCTGCCTCGAAGCGAGCCGGCGGCGGTGCCGGGCGGAACGAGTCGAGCTTGACGTCGAGGATCATTCCGCCGCCGCCCAGGAACGGCGGCATGTCGTCCAGCAGGGAGCGGCGAGCCCACAGGACGCCGATGCCCGTCGGCCCCATCGTCTTGTGGCCCGAGAAGGCCAGGAAGTCCGCACCGAGTTGGTCGATCGAGACCGGCGCGTGCGGCACCAGCTGTGCGCCGTCGGCCACCACGACCGCGCCGGCCGCGTGCGCCGCGTCGGCGATCAACCGCACGGGCGGGATCGTGCCCAACACGTTGGACATGGCCGACACCGCCACCACCCGCACACCGTTCAACAGCCGGTCCAGGTCGTCCAACACCAGCCGGCCGGTGCCGTCGACGGGGATGTAGCGCAGGTCGAGGCCCCCGAGCTCCTCGGAGAGGATCATCCAGGGGACCATGTTGGAGTGGTGCTCCATCTCGGTGAGGAGCACGGCGTCCCCGGCGCGCAGGTTGGCACGGCCCCAAGACTGCGCCACCAGGTTGAGCGACTCGGTCGTGTTCTTGGTGAAGACGATCTCGTGCGCCGGGTCGGGCGCGCCGATGAACCGGCCCACCACTAGCCGCGCCCGCTCGTAGAGGGCCGTCGACTCCTCCGCCGTCGCGTACACCCCACGGTGCACGTTGGCGTGCGTGGTCTCGTAGTAGTGCGTCATGGCGTCGATGACCGACTGCGGCTGCAGCGCCGAGGCAGCGGCGTCCAGATAGACCACCGGCCGGCCGTTCACCACCCGCTTCAGCAGCGGGAAGTCCTTGCGCAGCGCCTCTGTGTTGAGCGGCGCCGCCGACGAACCAGAACCGTGCCCGCTCATCGCCATCCCTCGTAGCCCGAGGCCTCGACGCGCGCCGCCAGCTCCGGGCCGCCGTTCGCCACGATGCGGCCTCCGACCAAGATGTGCACCACGTCGGGCACCAGCTCCTCGAGCAACCGCTCGTAGTGCGTGATGGCCAGCACACCGAGCTCCGGGCGCTGCTCACGCACCGCCCGCACGCCGCGTCCGACGACGCGGAGGGCATCGATGTCGAGCCCCGAGTCGGTCTCGTCGAGCACCGCGACCAGCGGCTCGAGCAGAGCCATCTGCAAGATCTCGTTGCGCTTCTTCTCGCCGCCCGAGAAGCCCTGGTTCAAGTGCCGGCTGGCGAAGGACGTGTCCATGCCGAGGCGCTCCATCCACTCGGTCATGAGCACCCGCACCTCGAGCACGGAGACCTCGTCGCCCTTGCGGGCGGCCATGGCCTGGCGCAGGAACTGGGTCACCGACACGCCCTCGATCGCCTCGGGGTACTGGAAGGCCAAGAAGATGCCGGCCTTGGCCCGCACGTCGGTGGGCCAGCCGGTGACGTCGTCGCCGTTCAGGAGGATCGAGCCCGCGGTCACCTTGTAGGCGGGGTGCCCGAGCAGCGCCCCGGCCAGCGTCGACTTGCCGGCGCCGTTGGGGCCCATGAGGGCGTGCACCTCGCCCGCGCCGACGGTCAGGTCCACGCCGCGCAGGATCGCCCCGTCCTCGGCCGCGACGTGGAGGTCCCGGATCTCGAGCAGTGGTGCGTCCGCCGGCATGCCTAAAGCTTACCTTTTTGGTCGGGTTTTCCGGACAGACGGCCTCACCAGCCCCGGTCGACCCATTCCTGGAGGTGGGGCGACTCCTCCCCGACGGTGGTCGAGGCCCCGTGCCCCGGGAGCACCAGCGTGTCGGGGTCGAACTTGGCGAAGATCCGCCGCTCGATCGACTCGATGATCGTCGGGAAGTCCCCGCCCTCGAAGGACGTGTTGCCCGGGCCGCCCGGAAAGAGGGTGTCGCCGGTGAACAACAGGTTCGTCCCCTCCACGTCGAAGCAGATGGAGCCTGGTGTGTGGCCCGGCGTGGTCAGGGTCTTCACCCTCAGGTCGCCCACCCGGATCGACTCCTCGTCCTCGAGGATCAGGTCGTAGCTCGGCAGCATGCCGGCGTCGGCGCTGGTCACGGCCACCGAGATCCCGGCCTCGCGCACCGCGGGCACCGCCTGGATGTGGTCCCAGTGCCCGTGGGTCTCCACGACTTGGTTCACGCCCATCCGCTGACAGATCTCGAGCAGGGCCTCGTGCTCGTTGGCGGCGTCGATGAGCATGGCGTCGCCTGTCCGGCGGCAACGCAGGATGTAGACGTTGTTGTCCATCGGGCCGACCACGATCTGGTGGACCTCGGCTCTGGCATCGCTCCAGATGTTCTCCAGCTGTCCCATATCCCCAGCGTGGCACAGCCCGGACCCCGTTGGTCGCAGAGCAGCCGGGTCTGGTAGACACCCACCTGAGTGAGCACGCAACGGGGCAGAGGTAGAGGAGCGGTGGCATGAATTTCGCCTTCAGTGACGAGCAGGAGGAACTGCGCGCCGCGGTTCGCCGCTTCCTCGCCGAGAAGTCGCCCGAGACCGAGGTGCGGCGCCTCATGGACACCACAGAGGGTTACGACCCGGCTGTGTGGAGCCAGATGGCCGACCAGCTCGGCCTCCAGTCGCTCACCATCCCCGAGGAATTCGGCGGCTCGGGCTTCACCTACGTCGAGCTGCTGGTGGTGCTCGAGGAGATGGGCGCAGCATTGCTGTGCGCACCGTTCTTCTCCTCCGTCGCGTTGGCCGCCAACGCGCTGTTGACGTCGGGCGACGACGAGTCGAAGAAGGCGTATCTGCCCGGCATCGCCTCGGGCGAGACGATCGCCACCCTCGCCATCACCGAGGACAACGGCCGGTGGGACTTCGGCGGCATCGAGCTCGCCGCCGCGAAGAAGGGTGACGGCTGGATCTTGAACGGCCACAAGATGTACGTGATCGACGGGCACACCGCCAACCTGATGGTGGTGGCGGCACGCACCCCTGCGGGCGTGACGCTCTTCGCCGTCCAGGACGATGCGCCGGGGCTCACCCGCACGCCGCTCCCGACCATGGACCAGACGCGCAAGCAGGCCCGCCTGGAATTCTCCGACACGCCCGCCGTGCTCATCGGGAACGACGGCGGCGCCGAGGCCGGGTTGTCGAAGACACTCGACCTCGCCGCGGTGGCGCTGGCGGCCGAACAGGTCGGCGGCGCGCAGCACGTGCTCGACGCGTCGGTCGAGTACGCCAAGACGCGCATCCAGTTCGGCCGGCCCATCGGCAGCTTCCAAGCGATCAAGCACAAGTGCGCCGACATGCTGCTCGAGGTCGAGTCGGCCAAGTCGGCCGCCTACTACGCCGCCTGGGCGGCCGCCGAGGACTCCGACGAGCTGCCGGTCGTCGCGTCGTTGGCCAAGTCGTACTGCTCGGAGGCCTATTTCCACGCTGCGGCCGAGAACATCCAGATCCACGGCGGCATCGGCTTCACCTGGGAGCACCCCGCCCACCTGTACTTCAAGCGGGCCAAGTCGTCGGAGCTGTTGTTGGGCGACCCGTCCTATCACCGGGAGCTGTTGGCGCAGCGCATCGGGATCTAGGTGCCGGGGCCATTCAGGCTCCGGCCCGGACCTGCGGGCGACCTCTGGTCGTACGCCACCGCCATCACGCCGGGCGCACCTGTTCGCGGCCACATCGTGCTCTGTCACGACCTGCCGCGGCCGAAGGGATCAGCCGCCGACGTCGCGTTGACCTTCCCTGCGTTGGCAGACCGCGTGACGCGCGAGACGGGGTGGCGCGTCGTCACCGCGGCACTCCGTGGCACCGGCGACTCGGCGGGTGACTTCTCTGCGCTCGGCTGGTTGGACGATCTCGCCTATCTCAGCGACACCGAGATCCCCGAGGAGGCACCCCGCATCGTGGTGGGCTTCGGCTTCGGCGGCGTCCTGGCGCTGCACGTGGCGGCGCGTGACGAGCGGATCGAAGGGGTGGCGTGTCTGGGCACGCCCGCCGACCTTTCCCCGTTGGCCGTCGGCGACACCTTCCTCGCGCAGTGCCGGCGGACGGGCTTGATCACGACGCCGGGGTTTCCCGCATCGGTCGAGGCCTGGTTGAAGGAGCTGTCGGTCTTGCACCCGGCGGACGACGCCGCGCAGCTGAGGGGCAAGCCGCTGTTGATGGTGCACGGCACCGACGACCCCGACGTGCCGCTGGCGGACGCGCGCTCGCTGACCGACGCCGCGACGGGACCCGCCGAACTGCACGTCGTCCTCGGGGCGGGCCACTGGCTGCGGGCCGACCCGAGAGTCATCGCCATCCTGGTCGGATGGCTGGAGCGCCGCCCTTGAGCAGCGACACGGTGAGCCGTCGGGCGGCCGGCCCGGCACCGGGCATCGAGTCATTGAGCGGCTGGGGGCGCACCGGGACCGCCCGCGCTTCGGTCGTGCGCCCGTCCGACCCCGGGTCGGTGGTCACCCTGCTCGCGAACGGGTCGTCCCCGGTCATCGCCCGCGGGCTCGGTCGGAGTTACGGCGACGCCGCGCAGTGCAGCGGTGGCGTGGTGATCGACACCGGCAACCTGTCGGTGATCGGCCCGGTCGACGAGGAAGCGGGCACCGTCACCGTGGGCGGCGGCGTCAGCCTGCACCAATTGATCCGCCACGTCCTCCCCCTCGGGTGGTTCGTGCCGGTGACCCCGGGCACCCGCTTCGTCTCCGTCGGTGGCGCCATCGCGGCGGACGTGCACGGCAAGAACCACCACCGAGACGGGAGCTTTGCCAAGTACGTCGTGGCGATGACCCTGGCGACGCCCTCGGGCGTCCGCGTCCTGCGCCCCGACGGCGATGGTGGCGAGCTCTTCTGGGCGACGGCGGGTGGCATGGGCCTGACCGGCGTCGTCGTCGAGGCGACGCTTCGCCTCATCCCGGTCGAGACCTCCTGGATGCAGGTCGACACCCGTCGATTCACACGGCTCGATGCGCTGATGGAGGCCATGGGCGACGTGGAGGACGCGTACCGCTACAACGTGGCGTGGCTCGATTGCCTCCACCACCGCGATGGGTCGCGACGATCGGTCCTCACGGTCGGCGATCACGCGCCGCTGGCGTCGCTCCCAGCCCGCCGCCGGCAACGTCAGCGCGAGGTCCCCGGTGACACCCTGGTGCAGGTGCCGCGGCCGGCTCCCGTCCGGGTGGCGAACCGCCTCTCCGTGCGCGTCCTCAACGAGACCTGGTTCCGGAAGTCCTCGCCGCGGCACTCGCTGACGCCCCTGACCACCTACTTCCATCCGCTCGACGGCATCGGAGGGTGGAACCTGCTCTACGGGCCGGACGGCTTCGTGCAGTACCAATTCGTCGTCCCCCTCGACCGGGCCGCGGCCGTCGAGGATGCGGTCGCGGCGATCGCCTCCTCGGGTGTGCCGTCGTTCCTGGCCGTCTTGAAGCGATTCGGTCCGGGGACGCCCGGGCCGCTCTCGTTCAGCCAGCAGGGTTGGACGCTGGCCCTCGACTTCCCGGTCGGGCCCGACGGGCTGCCGGGCCTCCTCGACGCCCTCGACGAGCTGGTGGCGGCGGCCGGCGGCCGGGTCTACCTGGCCAAGGACGCCCGTCTGCGCCCCGACCTGCTGCAGGTCATGTACCCGCGGGTCGGGGAGCTGGCTGCGGTCTGCCGGCAGGTGGACCCCAATGGGGTCCTGGCCTCGGATCTCTCCCGCCGGCTCGGCATCACCGGCTGAGCGCCGCGGGGCCTCAATCGCGCGCCGGTCCGTGCCGACAAGAAGGGGTGCCCGAGGACGTCGTCACCACCCACCGCGCCGAGGAGGCGGGGGACGAGGTCAGGCCGCCGGCGGCTCGGTACTCAACGCGCGGTCGATCGCGTCACGTAACGAGCGCGCAGCGCCACGTGCATCGGACGCCTCGGTCAGGTAGCGCACAACCACAAAGTGACGAACTCCGGCTTGCGACAGCGTCGGGACCTTCTCGGGAGTCACGCCTCCGGTCACGAACACGGGAACACTGGCACGTGCACTGGCCTGCCTCACGTAGGTGAGGCCGGTGCCGCGACGGCCCGGTTTGGTCGGGGTGGGCTCGACCGGCCCGGCCGAGAGATAGTCGACGTCCTCCGCCAGCGCCCGCTCCAGCTCCTCGCGCCGGTGGGTGGACAGCCCGACGATGACGTCGGGTCCGAGGATGCGCCGTGCGAGCCCGACGGACGCGTCGTCCTGTCCGACGTGCACGCCGTCCGCGCCGACGTCCAACGCGAGGTCGGGCCGGTCGTTCAGCACGAAGGGCACCCCGTGGTCCCTGCAGACCGCGAGGGCCACCCGGGCCCGTTCGAGCAGCGGGCGCGCGTCCAGCTGCTTGTCGCGCAGCTGCACGACGTCGACGCCGCCGTGGATGCAGTCCGACAAGAACGAGGCCAGATCGGGCCGGTCTGGCGTGCAGAGATACAGGTGTCGTCCCGACAGGTCGACGGGCGACGTCACGCCTTGGAGCGTGCCTTCGCCTGTGCCTTGATGGCGCGCTTGTTCGCGCGCACCTTCTCCAGCGCGGCGGGCTCCGTGATGTCCGCCACGGAAAGGAAGCTGCCCGGCTCCCCGTAGGGCTTGGTCGCCTCCCGCCATCCCTCCGGCTGGACCCCGAGTTGCTTTCCCAGCAACGCGGCGAAGATCTTGGCCTTCTGCTCGCCGAACCCGGGCAGCGCCCTCAGACGAGCCAGCAGTGCGTCTCCGCTCGGCACGCCCGTCCAGATGGCGTCGGCCTTGTTGCCGTAGTCCTCCGCCACGGCCCGGCACAGCGCCTGGACCCGGCCCGCCATGGACCCGGGATAGCGGTGCAATGCGGGTCGCTCACGGAACACCGCGTCCAGGGCGCCGGCGTCCATCGCCGCGATCGACGCGGCATCGAGGCGGCCACCGAGGCGCCGGGCCAACTCGGCTGGGGAGCCGAAGGCCTTCTCCATCGTCACCTGTTGGTCCAACAGCATGCCGATCAGGAGCGCCAGCGGGTCGTTGCTGAGGAGCGTGTCCGCCTCCGTGTCGCCCGTGATGTGCAGCGCGGCCTGTGCCATGGAGAGATCTTGGCACGGCTTCCGACCAGGACGGACGTGCCGCCCCCGTGGCGGAGGGGGCAGACTCTCGCCATGCACATCCCGGCCAAGGTCGACTACGGCATCCGTGCCCTGTTGGCGCTGGCCGCCGCCGGCACGCCGCAGACGGCGGAGTTCCTGGCCGGCGAGCAGGGCCTGCCGCCGCGGTTCTTGGGAGCGATCCTGGCCGACCTCCGTCGGGCCGGGGTGGTGGCCAGCCAGCGCGGGGCGGAGGGTGGCTACCGATTGGCCCGCGAGCCCGACGTCATCACCATCGCCGATGTGATCAGGGCTCTCGACGGCCCGCTCGCCGAGGTCCGGGGGTTCCGGCCCGAGGCCACGACCTATGACGGCGCCGCCGAGAACCTCCAGCAGGTCTGGGTGGCCGTGCGGGCCAGCCTCCGCGACGTTCTCGAGAAGGTCACGCTCACCGACGTGCTGGCGGGCGAGTTCCC
>Ga0207761_1000673_pt1 | contig 11852 bp, 11 predicted proteins | sample LuqExpMetageno34_FD_187792 | JGI IMG/M metagenome (GOLD analysis project Ga0207761, IMG submission 187792) | Tropical forest soil microbial communities from Luquillo Experimental Forest, Puerto Rico - Sample 34 (SPAdes) | ecosystem: Environmental > Terrestrial > Soil > Tropical forest ... | reverse complement strand
GATCGGCCAAGTGATCGAAAACATTCACGTATTGCGGCGCAAAGATGATCTTCTTGATTTGCACGAAACAGAAATTGCAGTTCGCTCGGAAAGTTATTACCGATACCTAAAACGCCAAGGCCGTGACCATGCAAAAAATCAAAATGTGGGTGGTCTTGCGTCAATTCGCGCCAAAAACGGAAGACGCCGAAATCTCCTTCCCGGACATTTGTATCATGAAATAAGACAACAGAATCTGTCGACAACTTTGGCAGCCAGGATTCATAATCGTGGCGCACCGCCTCATAGGTGTGCAGACCATCAATGTGGAGAAGATTGATGGATTCATTGCCGAAATGGTCGCGCGCTTCGTCAAATGTTGATCGGATTAGGCGCGAAAATCCGCCATAATGCCGATCATTAAAATTGCTAAAATCGCTGAAAACATCTTCATCATAAAAGCCGGCTTGCTTATCCCCTTTCCATGTGTCGATTGCAAAACATGAAGTGGCCAGGCCAAGGTGTTTCACGGCCTGGCACATCGCTGAATAGGAAACGCCAAAATGTGTTCCTAGTTCGACGATTCGTTTCGGTCGTAAGACGTCAACAAGCCAAAAAGCGAATGGCACATGTTCTAGCCACGCCGATTGCGCAACACGATCGGGCAACCAAAGCATGCTGGTTCGCAAGATATGGCTGGTCAGATCTTGCTCGCGCGGACGTTTATTATTTAGGCCAGCCTTGGCACCCTCTCGGTCACCCGCCATCTGATTCTGCCTCAAATTGTTGTCGAACTTCGGCATCGCATGGGTTGATCACTCTACAAGAGTGCCGACTGTCAAGGACATTGTCACAGCTTGCAATCTACTCAAAAGCGGTGCATCTGAACAAATTCTAACGCCACAGAGCGCGGCGTTGCGCCCGCAGGTTTTTAAACAACGCTTCCCATAATTGATAACTTTTGCAAGTCACTCGCAGTTACAGACGTGTAGTTGCTCCGCAGGTCGGGAAGCGCGCGACGATTTATATGCTAATACCTGCATTTCAAAGTGATAAGGAATATAATCCGTGCTCTTAGATTTGCGATAATATGTTCCGTAATGCTGGTGTGAATGCTCGGATTGATACATGGTCGGCCGCCATGCGAAAGCTCCGCAGTGGCGAGGTTGCGCTCGGGCCGGTCGTATAGTTTGTCAAATCAATGATTATTCCGCTGGAGATTGATTGATCCATGCTCGCCGATCCCCAAGTCTCTCCTGGGCCAACGCGGGCAAGCATCGGTGACGCGCGGGTGGCGATACTTATATGCACGAAAGATGGCGCGGCGTACCTTGGTCAGCAGTTAGAATCGATTGCGGCTCAAACGCATACCAACTGGGTGCTAGTTGCGTCCGACGACGGGTCCATTGATGCGACGAAAGAAATTCTCAAGCGCTTTGCCGCGACGCAACATCAGACTACAATTATTAGAAATGGTCCGCGCAAAGGTGTTTGCGCGAACTTTCTCTCATTGGCGGCTGATCCTACGATTACTGCGGACTATTTCGCCTTCAGTGACCAGGACGATATCTGGAATCGAGATAAGCTTAAACGCGCTCTTACTTCGTTAGGCGCTGTTCCGAATGATGTGCCGGCTGTCTATTGTAGTCGCACCGAGATCATGTCGATTGATGGCCGTTCGTTGGGTTTTTCTCCTCTCTTCGCGCGCCCGCCTGCATTTCGGAACGCGTTGGTGCAGAGCCTTGGGGGAGGGAACACTATGGTCTTTAACCGCGCAGCCAAGAAAATGCTTGAAATGGCGGGCATGGTTGACGCTGTGCTTCATGACTGGTGGGTTTATCAACTAGTCTCGGCCGCCGGCGGAAGGATTTATTACGATCCCCAGCCCGTGCTTAAATATCGCCAACATCCTGAAAATATAATTGGATCAAATATTGGTTGGGACGCGCGTTTGCTTCGCTTGCGCATGATGCTGAGCGGGCGCTTCCGAGAATGGAATGAAATCAACATTTCCGCGCTTCGGCATCTGCCGGCTCACCTAATAACGCCCGAGAACCGCGAAACGCTCGAATTGTTCGCAAAAGCAAGGTTAACAACTTCGCTACTTAAACGATTACATTATCTCAAGGGATCGGGCGTTTACCGTCAGACAATACTCGGTGATTTAGGGTTGTTCGTGGCAGCGATATTGAAGAGATTTTGATGTCTTTGCCGCGCTGATTGAATCGGCAACTCGAATGAGCTAATAAAAAGCTCAATCAGAGGTTTAGTATGATTTTGGTCACCGGGGGTGCGGGGTTCATCGGCTCGAATCTCGTTATGCATTTGATCGAACTCGGCGAGACCGTGCTCAATCTCGATAAGCTAACTTACGCCGGAAATCTGCAGAATCTTGCGTCCATTCCTGGCGACAAACATATTTTTGTCGAAGGCGATATCGGCAATCAGGAGCTAGTTTCTCGGCTCTTGATACAGTATCGGCCACGCGCCGTCATGAATCTGGCGGCTGAAAGCCACGTCGATCGATCGATCCACGATCCGGAAGATTTCATTCAGACGAATATCGTAGGCACATTTCGCTTGTTGAAAGCATCGCAGACCTTTTGGGCCGATCTGCCCGATGCTCAGAAAACAAAGTTTCGCTTTTTGCACGTGTCGACCGACGAGGTTTACGGTTCTTTATCCGCAGAGGCCCAACCATTTAGCGAAACCACCCCCTACGCGCCGAATAGCCCTTACGCCGCGAGTAAAGCAGCCTCGGATCACTTAGTGCGGTCGTTCTTTCAGACTTACGGTTTTCCTGTAGTAACGACGAATTGCTCGAATAACTACGGACCCTACCAGTTTCCGGAAAAACTCATCCCGCTGGTGATCCACAATGCGCTGGCAGGAAAAGCCATTCCAGTTTATGGCGATGGACTTAACATCCGCGACTGGCTGTACGTTGCGGACCATTGTGCCGCAATTGCGCGCGTGCTTTCCGGTGGCCGACTTGGCGAAACCTACAACATCGGTGGTTCGAGCGAGAAAACGAATATTGAGATTGTTGAACTGATCTGTTCCATTCTCGACGATGAAAGCGCGCGCAGTGATGGGAAGCCGTATAAAGAGCAAATCAGCTTCGTGAAAGATCGGCCGGGACACGACCGCCGCTACGCGATCGACGCGCGAAAAATTTTCAATGAACTCAGCTGGAAGCCCAAAGAGAGTTTTGATACGGGCATTCGGAAAACGGTAAAGTGGTATCTCAAAAATCAGGATTGGGTCAGAAATGTCACCACAGGTGCGTACCGCGAGTGGATTGCCGTCCAATATGGGCGCCGGGAAAACGCGCAAGGGACTGATTCTCGCGGGCGGTTCGGGAACGCGACTCTACCCTCTCACTAAGGCGGTGTCGAAGCAGCTGCTACCGATCTATGACAAGCCGCTGATTTATTATCCGCTCTGTACCCTGATGTTGGCGGGCATCCGCGATATTTTGATCATTTCGACTCCGGAAGACACGCCGCGATTTAAGCAATTGCTCGGTAGCGGCGCCGATTGGGGAATCAATTTACAGTATGCGGTTCAACCGTCGCCTGAGGGGCTGGCGCAGGCGTTCATCATCGGTCGTAAGTTTGTCGGACAGGATCATTCCGCATTGATTCTAGGCGATAATATTTTCTACGGACATGATTTGCCCACCTATCTGCAGCGCGCCATGGTTCGAGACGATGGCGCAACCGTCTTTGCGTATCACGTGAGAGATCCTGAGCGATATGGGGTAGTGAGTTTTGATCATCAAAGACGTGCGGTCGCGCTTGAGGAAAAGCCCAAGCAGCCAAAATCAAACTATGCCGTAACCGGGCTATACTTCTATGATCCGGAGGTTGTTGACATCGCGGCAAGCCTCAAGCCCTCGGCGCGCGGGGAGCTCGAAATCACCGATGTGAATCGCCTTTATTTGGAGCGCGGCAAGCTCTCAGTCGAAATCTTGGGGCGTGGCTTTGCCTGGCTCGATACCGGGACGCACGGGTCCCTCATTGAGGCGTCAACATTCATCGAAACAATCGAGCATCGTCAAGGATTCAAGATCGCCTGCCCGGAGGAGGTGGCCTATCGCGCGAACTTCATCGATGTCGCGCAACTGGTCAGGTTGGCCAAACCACTCGTAAAGAGCGGTTACGGTCAGTACTTACTTCGCGTCGCCGAAGAAGATGTCCCGGCGTTCCCATGAAAGTGCTGCCTACGGAAATTGCGGACGTCCTACTTTTGGAGCCTCGCGTGTTCGGCGACGAGCGAGGATTCTTCCTGGAAAGTTGGAATGCCCGCGAATTCAATCGGGCCGTCGGATCCGATGTTCAATTCGTGCAAGATAACCACTCTCGCTCGGCGCGTGGTGTATTGCGAGGACTGCATTATCAAATAACGCAGCCGCAGGGTAAGTTGGTCCGCGTCGTTCAGGGACGTGTCTTCGATGTGGCGGTCGATTTGCGTAAGTCGTCAGCGACGTTTGGACGCTGGTTCGGCGCGGAGCTCAGCGACCGGAACTTTCGCCAATTGTGGCTTCCCCCTGGAGTAGCGCACGGTTTTCTGGTGCTCTCCGACAGCGCCGACTTTCTGTATAAGACGACCAATTACTACGCGCCGCAGGATGAGCGCTGCATTATTTGGAATGATCCAGAGATTGGAATCGATTGGCCATTGGACAGCGAACCAATTTTGTCCACTAAGGACAAATTAGGAGTTTCATTTAGCAAGGCGGAAGTCTTTGCATGAGGCTAATGCTGACGGGCGCCAATGGTCAGGTCGGCTGGGAGTTGAAGCGCAGCCTGACGGCGCTGGGCGAGGTTATCGCGTTGGATCGCAATGGGTGCGATCTATCTCAGCCTCTTGACTTGCCGAGCATCGTTCATGAGCTTAAGCCAGATATCATCGTGAATGCCGCGGCGTATACGGCCGTCGATAAAGCGGAACAAGAAGAGCAGCTTGCAACAGTCGTCAATGGCACCGCGGCCGGTGTGCTGGCCGAGGAGGCCCGAAAGTCCGGCGTGCTTTTGATTCATTATTCGACGGATTATGTATTTGATGGCACTAAGGGCTCGCCGTATACGGAAGAAGACGCCCCCAATCCCATCAATGCTTATGGGCGTAGCAAGCTTGCCGGCGAGCTGGCTATTGCTGAATCAGCCGCCGATTATCTGATCTTGCGAACGTCCTGGGTCTATGCGGCGCGCGGACAGAATTTCTTGCGCACAGTGCTGCGGCTTGCACGCGAGCGCGAAGAATTGCGCATCGTCGCCGATCAGGTGGGCGCCCCGACCTGGGCACGTGAGATTGCTGATGCGACGACAGGCACTATCCAACAGGCATGCGGCGAGCGGGTGAGGGGGGACTTTGCCTCAGGCGTGCTGCATATGACTGCTGCTGGCGCGACCAGTTGGCATGGATTCGCGGAGGCGATTCTCGATCAGGCAGTTTCTCGAGGACTGCAGCGAAAACCTGTAAAAATTCATGCGATTTCGACCTCAGAGTATCCTCGCCCGGCCGCAAGGCCAAAGAACTCGCGCCTGGCGAATGAGAGATTGCGTAAGCGTTTCGGGATCGCTCTGGCAGACTGGAAGCAGGCATTAGCACGTTGCATGCAGGATCAGGCCTTGATCGAGGCACGGTGAACCCGCATCTCGGCGTATGACAATGCCACCTCCAATACGCGTCCTGCTGTCGGTTGTTTTTTCAAAGCTTCCGATGAGTACTCGACAAGCCTAGCCATTAGCGATAAGCGGATACCTTCTGCTAGTAGCCTTAAGCGCGCGCAATAGAGTCGCGCACCCGATGTCTGCGATGGATTACGTGAAAAAAAGTGTCGTCGACCTCATGCAGGCCGCGCGAGATTGGCGCGTCTGGGTGATGCTCGGTACCACGGATATCCTGAAGCGCTACCGACGTTCGCGCATCGGTCCGTTCTGGATTACGGCCAGTATGGTTGCGCTCGTGGCCGGCCTCGGCATTGTTTATTCAAGCATTTTTGTCATGAGCCTTAGCGAGTATTTGCCCTACGTTGCGATAAATTTTGTCATCTGGGGTTTGATTTCCGGACTTGTGAATGACGGCTGCAGCGCGTTTCTGGAGTCAGAATCCTACATGAAGCATTTTAATCTGCCCAAAAGCGCTTACGTGTTTCGCATAGTGTTTCGAAACCTCCTAATAAGCGCACACAATTTTATCATTGTCCCTGTCGTTCTACTCAGTTTTGCAATACCGGTGCAGCCGGCGATTATTTTGGTAATTCCATCGCTTGTAATTATCACGTTGAACGGTTTGTGGGTCGGGTTGCTGCTCGGAATGCTGAGCGCGCGCTTCCGAGATATGCCGCAGACGGTTCAGAGTATTATGCAGGTGGTTTTTTTTATAACGCCGGTAATGTTTCACACCAAACAATTGAGCCCGTCCGTGCAGTCATTTCTCGACTTTAACCCTTTTGCCGCCTGTTTAGCGATCGCACGGGATCCGCTTCTGGGCAACCCACCGCGTGCGCACGATTTAATTTTGGCGCTCGTGTGCCTCTGCCTAGGTTGGTTGATTGTGCTTCCGTTCTTCGGAAGATTTCGTGATCGTATCGTCTATTGGCTCTGAGAGCGACTGATGGCCAAGATTGAGCTTGTTGACGTTACCGTCGATATCCCAGTTTACAACGTGCGCGGTCGATCATTGAAGTCGATGGTGTTCCAACATGCGATCGGTGGCCGCGTGCGCGCCCGCGAACGGGGCGATGTCGTTGTCGTGCGCGCCCTGGATGCGGTGAGTGCAAGCTTTTCGTCGGGTGAGCGTATCGGCGTAATCGGTCACAACGGCGCTGGAAAATCAACCCTGCTGCGGGTGGTGTCTGGCGTTTATGCGCCGACGACGGGTCATGTTTGGGTTGACGGTGAAGTATCGGCGCTCACCGACATCATGACCGGGATCGACCCCGAAGCGACCGGATACGAAAACATCATCTATCGTGGTATCCTACTTGGGCACACCAGATCACAGGCGAAAGCCCTGGTTCCAGAAATCGAGGCATTTTCCGAGTTGGGCGAATATCTCAATCTTCCTGTGCGGACTTATTCGACGGGCATGATGATGCGATTATTATTCGCAATAGCAACAAGTATTCGACCAGCAATATTACTCATGGACGAGATGATCAGTGTAGGCGATGCCAATTTCGTCGAGAAGGCGCGCGCGCGCCTAGAGAGCGTAATTTCAGAAGCAAGCATTTTGGTTATTTCTTCGCATGTCGAGAGCGTAATCCGGGAGTTCTGCAAGCGCGTGATTTGGTTGGAGCACGGCAAGATTATAATGGATGGTGCATCTGGAGAGGTGCTCGACGCATACCGCAAGACACGAACCTGAGTATTGCGTTGCGCGTAAAGTGTGCTGACTCCACAATAATATTGTCGGCAAAGAGTTATTAACTGTCCTGTGTAAATCTATTTTCTGGCCATAATCCTAAGTCATAACGTTGATGACATCATCAGTTGCTAGTCGCGCGCTGCCATTTGTTGAGGTGACCCTATGAAAGCTCTTGCCGCTGCATTAGTCGCTACGAGTTTTGCAATGACCGCAATTTCTGTACCAACGGAAGTACGTGCCGATAACAGTGGTGCAGTTGCGGCCGGGGTAGCCGGTGGATTGCTCGGTGGATTGCTACTGGGCTCAGCTGTGGCACCCCGTCCTTATTACTATGGACCGGCTCCCTATTATGGTCCGGCTCCGGTCTATGCGGAGCCGGCTCCGTATCGCCGTTGCTATTGGACGCGTGGCGAGCCGGTTTGGGACGGTTGGCGTGGAGTTTGGGTGCGGCCGCGGGTTCAAGTTTGTGACTAAGCCGTCGGTCGTTCGAGAACGATTGATTACGATGCATGTATGACCTCAAGGATTGCTCGCGGCTCAGTTAAACAACTTGTACGATATTCTCGATCGGACCCCTTTGCATTGTGACTGCAAACAGGTGGGTCCAATAGACCGTGATCGTACGCGAGATTGAGTCATCTGATTGACATGGCTTGAGCACGCCGGCTTCGTGAACGGCCAGAATGGAACCTTGTCGCTAGAATAACAATTCTCGATCAAGACTGGCGTGTGACTCGATTATCTGTTGTCAACGCCAAGCGAAGTCGTTTCACAAGAGGTACAGGTGAGGAAAAAATCATGGGCACATGAATTGGCCCAAAAAAGCGTAAGTGCCACTGATTGTAGCGGCAGCGACGATCAATTTTTGTTGGGGATTGCACGTCAGTTGACCCGTAAAAACTACGTTTTTGGCTGCCGCCGATGTTAAATTCAGCGCGGAAGTAACGTCTGGACGTTCGCCTTGCGTTTGCGCAGACATGATGTTCTTTCCATCGCTGAAGACCAGAACAAAGATCGGCGCACCTCTCGAAATTATTGTTATGGTTTCTGTCGCCCAGCCCGATATGTTTACGCTAGTGCCGTCAACTCGATTGAGCACGTCGACATGACCACGGACATACGGCGAATTTTTCAGTGTGGCCGCCCTTGCTGCAGAGTTCAAGGTGATCTCGTCGGATATTGCCGACGCTTGTAATAGTCTTATCTTCTCGATTGGTGGCAGATCAGGTTCAGTGAGCCATAGGGTGATCGCAAAACTTAGGATGAGAGCGGCTGCTCCTCCAATCCCATACGCGAGCGCTTGACCTTTTCGCATAAGTGGACGGTCCTTAATTTGCCGTACAACTTGGCACGATTAGCTTGCGCGTTATTGCCTTGACTTCACCCTCTACCAACCCCTCGGCCATCACCGTCGTTCGGTTGCGTGCGCCCTTCGGCCGTCCGTTAGGATTGTCGCTTTTGCTAGGCTAAAACGGGCGTCCTCGCTGTTTTCCCGCTGTATTTTCAGCGGCAGTGGATGATTCCATGGAATACCCCCTAGGTTCGGAAAACCAACATTTGTGCCCACCCGGCACGCGCTGTCCTGAAATGGGCCAGCACGTGTCAGTGGTCAAAGGTGCAAAAAACAAAGGAAAAATGGGAAAGCGAACGATAGCTGATTCGCCCCCTGATGCACAGAGCGGCTCTTACCGAATGATACCGAAGATGGTCGGCCGCATATGAGAGCCGCGGCACTACTGCTGCGGTAAGGCCAACCGCGGATATGGCCGATGCCGTTATTCTTGAGCCAGTCGGCAAACTCGCCGGAGACGTAGGATGATCCGTTATTGCCGAGCAGTCGCGGTCGATGCAGAATCTTCGCCTGGTTCAGGCGTAATATCTGTAGCACTACCTTACGCTAAATGGGGTGCGCTAGCGGCCAATCTTCCAATTGGCATGAATATGCGTAGCATGGCGCCTATAATGCGGACGCACACGAGCGCGATGGGAAAACCCTTATTTCTTTACGGCTCCGGCGAATGAGAATTTTTGAATTGCCTTGGGGTCAAATACTCAGGCGCTCATGTGATGTCATACGAGGGGGTGGCATCCTAGCGTTCATCAGGACGGTAGAAAGAAATCTAAAAACAATCCTTCGACCCTACCGCCGTTGGATTGCTCTCTACGACACCCTCGATCAAACATCTCGACAGCATATCGAATCGGTGATCGTACGGCTGCCATCGCACCCAGTGATCTCGATCATCGTTCCCATCTCCGCTGATGATGGGAAATGGCTGGATGGCACCATCCGCTCGGTGCAAAGGCAACTTTATACTTATTGGGAGCTGTGCTTTGCCTTGGACTCATCCGTCCCAGAAGCGGTCTCCGCGAACCTGAAGAGTTTGGTGGGAGAAGACAATCGGATTTGTTTCGTCAATATCGATAGCGCATCGGCAACGTGGGCTGACAAGTGTAATGTTGCGCTCAAGCATGCATCGGGGGAGTACATCACGCCAATCGATTCCGGGGATTTGCTCGCCGAGCACGCCCTTTATTGGATTGCGAAAGAAGTTGTGGCGCATCGCGACGTTGATCTGATCTTTTCCGATGAAGACAAGATTCGAGGCAAAGTAACTCGCTTTGATCCCTGGTTCAAATCGGATTGGAATCCAACGCTGATGTTGTCATGTAATGCAGTAGGGCGCCTTGGTGTTTACCGCCGTAACCTCGTTGAGCAGGTCGGTGGTTTTCGTTCCGGCTTTGAGAGTGCGGAAGAATATGATCTCGTGCTGCGCTGTGCGTCACGGAGCGACGCGAATCGTATCCGGCATATTCCGTGCATCCTTTACCATCGCTGCAACAGAGCCAAAAGCCAATGGGCGGATAGTCGGCAAGCCGGTTGTCGCGCGGTTGCAGAGTATCTTGCAACCCAGAATATTGCCGCCAAGTTGGAGGATAGCCGCATTGTATATGGGATTCCAACACCGCAGCCACGGGTCAGTATCCTGGTCGCGACGACGGCTCGCCCGGATCTGCTTGAGCCATGCTTGAAATCGCTATTCAAACGGACAAGCTACCGTAATTGGGAGCTCATTCTCCTCGTCAATGAAACCGCACGGCAATCGCCGGAGCCTGTAGCCATACTGAACGATCTTGCAAAACGAACTAACGCGCGAGTGGTCGAGTATCCCGATCAACCCTTCAACTATTCCTGGGTGAACAATCTCGGCGCCGCGTATGCGACAGGGGATATTCTGTGCTTTCTAAATGACGACACCGAAGTGATTACGCGCGATTGGCTTGAGCAGCTCGTTGCGCGCGTATCATTACCGCAGGTCGCGGCGGCAGGCCCGATGCTTTATTACCCCGACGGCACAATTCAGCAAGCAGGCGTAATTCTCGGTCTCAGCGGCATCGCGGGGCATGCCTACGAAGGGGAGCCGCGTGGCAGCTATGGCTATCACGGACGCGCCTCTTTGGAACAAGACGTCTCCTGCGTATCCGCCGCCTGCATGGCGATTCGTGCCGAGGTATTTCGAGCACATGGTGGCTTCGACGACGCCATGCCGCTCGCCTACAACGATGTCGACTTATGCCTTCGGCTGCGGAACGCCGGCTGGCGCATCATCTGGACGCCAGCGGCGGAGTTGGTGCATCAGGAGTCGGCCTCGCTGGGCAGACATAATGTGGGCGCCCGTGCCGAGCAGTATGCGCGCGATGTTGCTTTGATGCGCCAGCGCTGGCAGCGTTCGCTCGAATTCGATCCATTTTACAATTGCAATCTGTCGCTTGAGCAGGGATACAAACTAGCATTTCCTCCGCGGTGTTCAGATTATCGAAAAACGTTATGATGAGGCTAAAGTCACCCACATCCGATGTGCCGTAGTACAATTTGGAAGAAATCGTTTTTTTGCCAGTCAATTAGATGCAATGCTAAGAAAAATTTAAGCATGGAAATGATATGATTCCACTCGTCAATAGCTTCTTGGGTCGGAGGCCATTGATGGCGAATCGCGGTACTGGGAAGTGCGTGTTTCAGAATTGACCTTTTGGTCTGCCGCTCAACCAGATCACGCAATTAGACGTACTCGCGCTTCAAGATACGACCGAATGCAATCCTCGCTGTTTCCTTTGAATAGGGAGCAGCGAGGTTTGTGCGTTGCTTGGTAGGAAAACGACAGGTACCAGATTGGCACTAGAACATGAGGACACACATGATGTGATCAGATGAACTAACGAAAATGCCCCGACTGCCGTGGCACGTTAGCAATCATAAAATTGCTGCGTAGCCGCTCAAGGGGCGCCATACGAACATCACCTCCATCGAAACGATGTGCGGGAACGCTGTCGCTTTTTCAAATTCACGGGCGGCTCTCGTCCTACATACAACTACAACCACGGGAAACACACAAATGACTACACGCAATAACAAAAATGCTTTGATGCACGGCGTCTTCTCCGAGACACTCATTATCCTCGGAGAAGACCCTCACGAGTTTGATCAACTGTACGAG
>Ga0207761_1000672_pt1 | contig 11863 bp, 10 predicted proteins | sample LuqExpMetageno34_FD_187792 | JGI IMG/M metagenome (GOLD analysis project Ga0207761, IMG submission 187792) | Tropical forest soil microbial communities from Luquillo Experimental Forest, Puerto Rico - Sample 34 (SPAdes) | ecosystem: Environmental > Terrestrial > Soil > Tropical forest ... | reverse complement strand
GAACGGTGCTGTGGTCTTTCCGCCCGCCATTTCTCGAGCAGACAGACATCGACCTGTCGCTCGACTGGCGCGTTCTAGCGTTCACGGCAAGTATTTCCCTTTTCACGGCCGTGATCATCGCATTGGCGCCGGCGGTCAAGTCGGCCACGCCGAATCTGGCGGAAACGCTGAACCAAGGTGGACGAAGTGGAAGCGTGGGTTGGAAGAGGAGCCCGTTACGCAGCGTGCTAGTAATGTCGGAAATTGCACTAGCCCTGGTAGCGTTGATCGGCGCGGGGCTGTTCATTCGCAGTATGCAATACGCGCAAAGAATCGAGTTGGGCTTCGAATCAGAAAAGCTGTTCATGATGGCGTTCGACCTGGGCGGAACAGGGTATACCGAAGGTCAGGGGCAACAGTTCTTCCGTTCCGCGGTAGAACGCGCCAAGTCCACACCGGGGGTTGAATCGGCAACGATTGCGTCGAACTTCCCGCTCGGCGGCGGTCTTGCTCGGACGGTGTTCCCGGAAGGCCAGGATGAAGCAAGCGGGTATCGCGGAACGCTGACGCAACTCGATGATGTGACACCAACCTACTTTGAAACTCTGCGAATTCCCCTACTGCACGGGCGGGTGTTCGACGAAAATGACCGCCAAACCACGGCGAAGGTCGCGGTGATTAACGAGGCGATGGCAAAGCAGTTCTGGCCAGACCAGGATGCGGTGGGAAAACGGTTTCATTTCTTCGGGGAGACGGATTTGCGGTTAGTTGTCGGCGTGGTGAAAGATACGGTTGTCGATCAGATTGGCGAGCCGCCGCAACCGCTGGCGTATCTGCCGGTCACGCAGGACTATTCCCCCGCGACGACGATTCAAGTGCGCACGTCGGGCCCGCCCGAGGCCGTCATCGGCGGCGTGCGGACACAAATTCAGGAACTGGCGCCGACCATGGCGATTACAAACGTCCAGACGGTGCGCGAAATCGTGAATCAGGGACTGTGGGCGCCGCGCGCGGGAGCCGGGTTGCTGGCCGTGTTTGGTGCTCTGGCGCTGCTTCTGGCCAGCGTGGGAGTGTACGGCGTGCTGTCGTATTCCGTGAGCCAGCAGACGAAGGAGATTGGGATTCGCATGTCGCTGGGCGCACAACGGAAACAGGTGATGCGGCTGGTGATCGGGCAAGGGATGAAGCTAGCCCTGGCGGGCCTGGCACTTGGGCTGATTGCCGCGTTCGCGATGACGCGCGTGCTGACAAGCTTGTTGTTCGGCGTGAGCGCGCACGATCCGCTCACGTTTGTGCTAGTTCCGTTGGGATTGCTGGCGGTGTCGGTGCTGGCGTGTTACATCCCCGCGCGCCGGGCGATCGGGGTGGACCCAATTATTGCGTTGCGTTACGAATAAACCGCGCTGCTAGCGGTGGCCGGCTCTCTGGTGCTCCTCGGGAGCGGCGGCGATACCCATGCGGCGAAGCTCTTCGGAGTAATACTTGCGGAAAAGAACGTCCCACTCTTCGCTGCCTTCGAGGATTTCTTTTTTCTGCGAGGTAATGCGCTTGCGGACTTCGACCTCGACCTTTTCTTCCTCCTTGAGCACGTTGGTCATGGTCTGCACCATGTGCTGGCGGATGGTGTCGCGGTCTTCGATGAATTCCACTTCGTTACTCTGAACCAGAAGATCGACCAACTGGTGAGAGATGCGGACAATCTTTTCGCGGGTCAAACGCATGTTTGGTGCGGTTCCTCTTCCCTGCCCTAGCGCAAAATGAGCTTGCGATCGCGGGCGATTTGCCCCTTCACTTTCTTGAACATCTCCTGGTACGAAACTCCGGTGCGGCGCATTTCATCCTGATACTGAGTGAGAATGTTGCGCACTTCCTCGTTCACCTTATCTTCGACGGTGATCTCTTCCATCGTGCGCAGGCGGACGCGAGCAATGACCGGATCAACGTCTTTCTCCTTGATTTCAACGAGGTTGCCGTCGATGAGTTTTCTGACGATTTCAGAGGCCATGTAGCCGACGTAGTCGCGGTTTAGCAGCATTTCACTCGAGTCCTTTGATGTCCAGCAAACTATTGAGTTTACCGGGGGCGGAAGGAATTGGCAAGAAAAGCGCGTGAAAATGCGAAAAGTTGAGAGAAAAGGTGCAGAAAGGGCGAGGTTGCGGTAGATTGGAAAAGGGTGGGCGGTTAGCTCAGTTGGTTAGAGCGCCTGCCTTACAAGCAGGAAGTCAGAGGTTCAAGTCCTCTACCGCCCACCAAAACCCAAATTAATGCGGTCTTTGTGCAGGGTGGCCTCATGGGCATTCCGGCGGATATCTTCACCAGTTGCCCCTCGATGAAAGCCGAAGAAGAGTCGGGAGGGCCAAGCCCAAGTATCGGCCCATCCCAAACTCCACGGCGGCGACAACGCTTTCCCCTGGTGGCCCAGTGAGCCTCAAGAGTTAGGGCGACAGCTCCGAAAAGTGTTTGGCTCTAGGCAGCCCGGCCCGCCAATACACCCCAACTCCGCAAGCAGCGCCTCAAGGCTCTTCCCCCCTTGAGACATCTCAGGTGCCTGCAAACCGAAGTTTTCCGCGGTTCGACAACCGCTGACAGAGCGACGGCGAGTTTGAGCGTTTGTAGTGTGGTCGAACGCTACAGACTAATAAAGTGAGGTGTCTTTTGGGTCAAGACGCTACAGGCAAAAGTTGATAGCAAATGCTATCCCGATCTTACGCACACTTGGATCGCCAGACATTCCCGACAAACCCTGCATCAAGCTTCTCCCCGGATGCGCTTCAGGGCTTTGTCTGAAATCTGCCACTGGCGCCGAAGTACATGAATGACAAAGCTGCTATTGGACATTCCACGTCTCTTTGCGTCTCTTTGCGGCTCTTCGGATTCGCGCGGATTCGTCCAGGGAGCACCGAAGCAGGATGGTTGTTCTGGGCCTAAGGGGCCGGGGCGAAGTGATTTCAGTCAATTCACCGAACCGATTCAGGCTTGCGAATAACCTTTCCTCAACAGCCACGAAGCCCATCAACACATATGCCATATAGCTGCTCGTGGTGCGATGCTCAAGGCTGGCACGCTTGCGAATCTCAAGTGCTTCGGCGCTGGAGCAGTGAATCAAGATGGCAGCCCGGTCAGACATACAAGGAAAAAGAGATACCAAATCATGGTGCGGATTGCCAACACCACCCTTACGGAGCAGATTCACTTCAGATGGTGTTGCATCGCCCCATCGAATCCACCGAGTCCACGCGGGGCCAGTGGTCCTTTAATTTATGTTGCGTATGCAACACCAATATGTTGCAATAGCAACATGCATGCAACCAATACTACTCCTGACCCAATCCTCTCTGCCATTTTCCAACGCCGCGCGATACGGCATTTCCAACCGGTGGACATCGCCGCCTCCACGCGGGATTTGCTCTTACGGTGCGCCCGGCAAGCGCCGTCGAGCTTCAACATGCAGCCGTACCGGCTCTACTGGATCGAATCCCCAGAGCGAGTCAAGGCGGTGGCCGAACTCTGCGTCGGCCAGAAAGCGGCGAAGACGGCTTCCGCCCTGGTCGTCGCTGTGGCGGACATCGGTTCCCTGCGGTCCACAGCGGAGCTGCAAGCCGCGTGGATGCGTCAGGCCGGCTTTCCCGCGGAAAAGATCCACGACTACGAGCGCACGGCGCGCATTGGCCGCGTTCTCTTCATGCCAGGCCCGCTGAATCTGTTTGCTGGGTTCAAATGGATGCTCTTTCGCATGCTGAACGTCCTGAAAACCATGGGAATGCCACCGCTCACGCGCCGCACTATATTCAAATGGGCCGGCAAAAGCACGGCGCTGGCCTGTCAGAATCTGATGATCGCGGCGGAAGTTCTCGGCCTGAACACTTGCCCGATGGAAGGGTTTGACGGACGGCGGCTGCTACAATACCTTGGCCTTTCGCGAAAGCACCACGAAATCGTAATGGTGATTGCGATTGGCAAGAAATCCGCAGACTACGTTGAGCAGCCGCAGTGGCGGCGGCCGCTCGAAACAACGGTGACGGTGCTGTGAGTTCGAATCTGCCAGTCATCCCGCAATCGAAGATTCCCGACGACATTCTCCGGGATTCGATCCTGGCGCATCTGGCCGCCGCCTACTTCGCCATTGGCAAACGCCTGGAGCGAAAGACTGGCTGCTCCGCCACCCGTGGTTTCGTTCTTTCGAGCCTGCGGCATGGCGCGGCTATGAACCAAAACCAAATCGCCACGCAGCTTGGCTTTGACCGCACCGTGGTGCACCGCGCCATCAAGACCATGCTCAAGGATGGATTGGTGTCGGAACGAAAAGCCAAAACTGGAAGAGCTTTGCTGCTTCGCCTCACGCCGAAAGGAGAGAAATATCACCAAGCCCTAGTCCAGCACCGGCGCATGGCCGATGAAAAAGCGCGAGAAGCACTGACAGCAGACGAGCGTGCGACTCTATGCCGGCTGCTGAAACTCCTCGCGGAGATGGAATTCTAAACCGAGGCAAAACAAGGAAAGTCATTGAAACCGTCGCGAGCCCTGATTAACAGACGCCTCACGCCAGTTGCCGATCAGGGCGTCACCTGCAGGACGATCTTGCCCCGTTTGTGGGGAGCACCCGCTAGCATCTGGTGAGCGGCGCGCACTTCTTGCAAAGGCAATACAGTGCCAACCTGTGGAGAAAGTTCTTCGCGGTCGAACAATTCTGAAATGGCATTGAGTCGCTCGGTGGTTACTTCAACGTAGAAAAAGACGGATCGCACGTCTGAACGCTGCGGCATCGCCTCAGCCGAGATGACAGACACAAGAATTCCACCGGGGCGCAGTAGCTGGAGCGAGCGGTCCCGTGCGTCTCCTCCAATGGTGTCAATGACCACGTCAACAGAACGCGCTGCATCGTCAAAGCCTTGCAGTTGATGATTCCCCACCATTTCAGCGCCCAGATTTCGGACATAATCAACATCGTTCTTCCCAACGATTGCGACAACGTGGAGCTTTGCTTTCGCCGCCAACTGGACAGCATACGCACCCACGTTTCCTGCGGCTCCGAGAATCATGACGGTCTGGCCAGCTTGTGCGTGCGCATAGTCGAACAGCATTTGCCACGCTGTCACGGCCACAACGGGCGCCGAAGCAGCTTCAAGATGGCTCAATCGTTCCGGGCTGGGAGCGACCATGTTCGCAGAGGCGATTGCATATTCTGCCTGCGCCCCGCAAAACTGAGGATTGGTGACACCGTAGATTTTGTCGCCACTCCTGAACTCAGCTACTCCGGGACCAATTTCCTCGACGACGCCCGATAAGTCCGAGCCGAGGGTAAGCGGGGGCTTCGGACTCACCGTGCTCTTACCCTCACGAATCAGCGCGTCCCATGGACCAACTCCAGAAGCGGCCACGCGCACGAGGAGCTCTCCCGACGCTGGAATCTGACGAGGCACATCTTCTACGACAATTACCTCGGGTCCACCAAAGCTATGGATTCGAGCTGCTTTCATCTTTTCCCATTCGAGATCATCGAGTGCAAACTAAGCCGCGTGGTGAGAGTCGTGTTTCGTGACGCGGAGATAGAAGCGGCTGTCGCAATCTGCGCACCAGTAGGGCGCGAAATTGAATGCACGATAAACGTGCCGCTCAATTATGCCTCGCGGACGCTGTCGGTAGATCTCCTGGCTGCCGCAGTGGGCGCATGAACGGAGGTGCCGGTTATGAACGGCATGGAAGTCTCCGGGAGTGGAAATGGGAAGCGTCGCCATGATGAACTGTCCTCCGAGCGTGAGATTGGCTGGGGATGAACTGCAGGGCGGAAGTGCGAAACCAGGTCCAAAAGATCAGGCGGGAACAGCCAGCATTCGTCGCTGATTCTGAGATCCGTTCTTGATTGCATGGATCAGCGCGAGATCAATGTCGGTGGGCAGCAGTGGGCAGCGCAACACTTCCTGCGCGCCCAGGCGCATGGCCTCGGCGTACCCTTCCCACTCGCCGGTACAGAGCATCACCACAAAGCGAATGTCGCGCTGATTCGATCGCACATCCATCAGAAGATCGCGATAGAAACCGTCGGAAAGCCGTTCTTCGCAGAAAACAACGGAAAAGGGGTGGGAACGAAGAGCCTCTTTGGCCTGTTCGAGAGTGTGCGCGGTGTAGCTGTCGATGGGCAAGCCATCGAACGCGCGCATCAGCATTTTACGATTCTCCGGGCGGCAGGAAACAATGAGAACAGGCAAGCCTTTATCCATGGGGCTTCTCCGCTGATTGGACTTGTGATGCACTTCCGGCTCACCCCCAAAACGAGCAGGAAACAGCGTCGTGCATGGAACAGAGTTGGTTTTTTAACGGAAGTTACTGAATTCAACAATAAGAGAAACTCTGTATGAACACGGTAGATGGAACTTTAGGGGGTTCTTACAACGCGTAAGGAACATGGCGGAAGGCCCTACCCGAAACCGTGGATACAGCGGAAACCTTACACCGCTTACACTGTGCACGAACAAGGGGACTTATGAAGATCGCACAGATTGCTCCGCTCTACGAGAGTGTCCCGCCGAAGCTGTATGGCGGCACCGAACGTGTCGTTTCTTACCTGACGGAGGAGCTAGTACGTTTAGGACACGAGGTGACGCTGTTTGCCAGCGGAGACTCGGTAACGTCAGCGCGACTGGAGAGCTGCTGCAAGACGGCGCTTCGGCTGGCGGAGAGTTGCACAGACCCGCAGCCGCATCACACGGTCATGTTGGATAAGGTGCTGGCGAAAGCGACACAGTTCGACGTGCTGCATTTTCATACCGACTACGCACACTTCCCCGTTACCAGGGCGTTGCAGCTACCTTCGGTGACCACCTTGCATGGACGGCTGGATTTGCCGGACCTGGTGCCTTTGTACCTGCAATTCGACCGCTTGCCGCTGGTGTCGATCTCGCAATCGCAGCGGCAGCCGCTTGGACGTGTCCGGTGGATCGGGAACGTGTATCACGGTCTGCCAGTGAACTCTTTCAAGCTCAACCCGCGCGGTGGCGACTATCTGGCGTTTCTAGGACGCATATCCCCGGAGAAGAGACCGGACCGCGCCATTGAGATTGCCAAGAAAGCGGGCATGAAAATAAAAATTGCGGCGAAGATCGATAAAGCGGACGTCGAATATTTTGAAACGCTTCGGCAATTGATGGAGGAGCCGCACGTCGAATTTCTTGGCGAAATCAACGAGACGGAGAAGCAAGAATTCCTTGGAAACGCCTACGCGTATCTCTTCCCGATCGACTGGCCCGAGCCTTTCGGCCTGACCATGATCGAAGCCATGGCCTGCGGAACGCCGACGATTGCGTTTCGCCACGGCTCGGTGCCGGAAATTCTTGACGAAGGCGTCACGGGCTTCCTGGTGGACAACGAAGAGGACGCGGTGAAAGCTGTCGGCCGGGTGCAAAATTTCAGCCGCGCGCGTTGCCGGGCCACGTTCGAGAGAAGATTCACCTCCTGCCGCATGGCGAAGGATTACTTGTCAATCTATCAGGCCCTGGTAGAGAACTCATTTCTTTCTCAAACTGTGCATTCGATGGAGATTTCGACCGCAGTTTTATCATGAGGCAAAAAGAACGCCGGGAAGAATTCCTGACCATCGACCAGGAGTTTTACGTCAAAGCGACGTCGTCGCTGGCGGATGACCGTACCCGCGTCTTGAAATATGGCGAGACGTTCGTGGTGTTCAACCGTTACGGTGACATCGAGTCCGTGGGAACGATGCAGTTCGGATTGTTTCACATGGAGACGCGCCATTTGTCCCGCTTGGCCTTCTATTTGTTTGGCAGAAAACCATTGCTACTGAACAGCACCATCCGGGAAGACAATTCCCTTCTCTCCGTGGATGCGACAAACTTTGAGACCGGCCTGCCGAGTGGCCGAACGATCGAACAAGGAACCATTCACATCTTTCGGGCGTCTTCTCTCTCCAAAGGCGCGTGCCACGTGCAATTCCGGTTCATGAACTACGGGAACGAACCGGACGCGCTTTCGCTGGCCTTCCTGTTCGATGCGGATTTCGCAGACATATTCGAGGTCCGGGGTACGAAAAGAAAACAACATGGGAACAAACTGGAAGATCGGGTGGAAGACACCACGCTCGTGCTCGGCTACCAAGGGCTTGACGGAGTCACACGGCACACCCGTATTGCGTTCTCGACTCCTCCGGAAGCCCTGGAAAGCGGGGAAGCTGTGTTCACGCGCGAGCTACCACCTCGAGCCGAATGGACGCTCTCGCTGAACATCCACTGCGAGCGGACGGCCGCGTCTCCTGCGGTAGCGGTAACCGGCATGCAGGACGATGAAGGCGAAGAGATACCGCTTTTTCTGACACGCGTCTCCACGTCGAACCGCCGCTGCAACAGTTGGCTCACGCGCTCCCAAGCCGACTTGGAGATGCTCATGCGTGGCAATCCGGAGAAAGGATATCCTTACGCGGGCGTCCCGTGGTACAGCACGGTTTTTGGCAGGGACGGAATCATCACCGCACTGGAGTGCTTGTGGTTGGAACCCGGCGTAGCGCGTGGCGTACTGGCGTATCTTGCCGAAACGCAAGCGACCCACGAAGATCCGGACCGAGACGCCGAGCCAGGCAAAATCATCCACGAGATCCGTCACGGCGAGATGGCAGCTACGGGCGAGGTTCCCTTCGGGCGATATTACGGGAGTGTGGACTCCACGCCGCTATTCCTGATCCTGGCCGGGGCTTATTTCACGCGAACGGACGACGCGGAATTCATCCGGACAATCTGGCAGCACATCGAAGCCGCGCTCTCGTGGATCGATAGATGCGCCGATGTGGATGGCGACGGATTCTACGAGTACCAAAAACAGTCGGAAAGTGGATTGGTGCAGCAGGGCTGGAAAGATTCACACGACTCGATTTTTCACCGGAATGGCGAAATGGCGAAGCCTCCCATCGCGCTCTGCGAGATGCAGGCTTACGTTTACGCGGCAAAACGGGCGATCGCGAAAATCTGTGAACGTACGGGGCTGGCCGACTGGCACACCCGGCTGAATGCCGAAGCGAATGAGTTGCAGGCGAGGTACGACAGCGCGTTTTGGAACGAAGAGTTGCAAACGTATGCGATTGCCTTGGACGGCGAAAAGAAACAGTGCCAAGTGCGCACGTCCAACGCGGGGCACGCACTGTTTTCCCGGATTGCTTCCCGTGCGAGAGCCCTCGTCGTCTGCGACACGCTGATGGACGGCGCTTCGTTTTCCGGTTGGGGAATCCGAACTGTCGCGGCGCGGGAGGCACGTTACAACCCGATGGCCTATCACAACGGCTCCGTGTGGCCTCACGACAACGCATTGATTGGCGCGGGCTTCGGATACTACGAACAGCAGCATACGGCGGCGCGATTGCTCACGGGGATGTTTGAGGCGGCGACGCTCGTGGACCTGAATCGCCTGCCGGAGCTTTTCTGCGGCTTTCACCGCCGATCGGATGGAACGGGGCCGACGCTCTATCCCGTCGCTTGCGCGCCGCAAGCCTGGGCCGCCGCAGCCCCTTATTTGCTTTTGAGCGCCTGTCTGGGGTTGGAGATTGACGCTGCGGAGCGGCTGGTGCAGTTCGAGAATCCCACTCTACCGAGTTTTGTGAACGAATTGCGGATCGCAGGCCTTGCGATTAAGGACGCAAGGGTGGATTTGCTGATTAGCCGACGAGATCAAGCGATCGCCGTCGACGTACTGAAGAAAGAAGGAGCGATAGAGATTCAGACGCGCGCGTGAGGCAATGCCGATAGCTCCGTCGAGATTGAAGGTAAGAAGACGGCTTCGCAGCCGGAGAAGAAGTGGATTCAGATGTGTAGCAGTTCGTGAGCCTTGTCGAGGAGCGTTGGCATGTCCTCGGTCTTGGAGATCACGGCGTCAACGCCCAGATGAGCGGCTTCCGACTTGATCGGTTCGCTGCCATACATGCTGAAAAGGATGATCGGAAGCTTGGGAAAGAGCTTGCGCAGAACGCTGGCAGCTTCCAGGCCGTTCATTACCGGCATCGACAGATCCAGAATCACCAGGTCAGGCTTTACTTTCTTAATGACCTCGATGCCCTCCTCACCGTTCTGGGCTTCGTTGCAACTACTGAACCCATTCTCCAGAAAGGCGTTACCAACCGCCCGGCGCAACGGCGCATTGTCGTCAACGATGACTACGGCCTTGCCAGCGCCGCGATGGCTGGTGGATTGCCCGGAATTCTCTAAACCTAGCGGCATGCTATCTGAATAACGGATGAAGAGCGGCTGAGCCATCCATTGGATACTCCATTTCCTGGGGATACTGCTTCCTATCGCGTCTTATCTCGATTTCCTACAGGGATTCTTGTATATACAGCATGGAATTCGCTTGGTGTAATTCCGGTTTGACTTAGGGAGCGGCGGTTTTCGGCTGGGATTTCGGACGAGATGCGCTCTGAGCAACTCAAAATCCTGATTGTGGATGACCACGAGATCATTCGCCGCGCCCTGCGGTCGCTACTGCTATCCCGCCCGGAATGGACGGTTTGCGGAGAGGCAGCGGACGGGTTGGAAGCCATCGAGGCAACCCGCCAACAGAATCCCGATGTGGTGTTGATGGATATCTCGATGCCGGGGATGGACGGTATCGAGGTTACGCGCGTCCTCAGAAAGGACTTTCCAAACGTTCGGGTCCTGATCCTCAGCCAGAACGATCCCCAAATCACGCAAAAACACGCAGAGATGGCGGGCGCCGCCGGCTATGTCGCGAAAGCGGACATCTCGCGGCGGCTTTTGGCGGCAATTGACGAAATCGTCGGGCCGCGGAATGGTGCATCGGGGCCGAAGGCCGAACTCAGCGAATCTATCGGGGAATCACGACAAAGCAAGACCCCTTGGCTGGAAGGCGGGGGTGAAATGGGCGCGATGATCCGGGGCAAGGACTGGAGCGAAACGGCGCTGGGCCGCCTGGAAGACTGGCCGGAGAGCTTGAAGTTGAGCACCAGTATTTGTATCGGCTCGCGATTTGACCTGATTGTGTGGTGGGGACCCGAGCTGATCATGCTGTACAACGATTCCTACCGTCGAACCTTGGGGGCGAAGCATCCTTTCGCGCTGGGGAAGCCTGGGCAGGTGGTTTATCCGGAAATCTGGGACGTGATCGGGCCGATGCTGAAGAAGGTGCTGCAAACGGGGGAAGCCACGTGGTCCGCGGATTTGATGCTCTTGCTGGAACGGAGCGGCTATCCCGAAGAAACCTACCACACCTTCTCTTATACGCCGATTCGAGATACTTCCGGAACCATCGTGGGCGTCATTACACCGGTAACCGAGACCTCCGACAAAGTAATCAGCGAACGCCGTCTTCTCACTTTGCGCGATCTGGCCGCCAGAAACGTGGACGCCAAAAACGAACAACAAGCGTGGGAATTTGCCGCCCTGGCGTTGGGGTCCAATCCGTACGACATCTCTTCGGCTGTGCTCTACAAGTTGAGTGCAGATTTCAGCAGGGCCGATGCGGTGGCAAGAGCGGGAGTCGGTGCCGAAGACGCATTTTTCTCGGACGAGGTGGAGCTGCCCGGCGGCACTAATGAGTGGATCGCACCGGCGCTCCGCGAAGCGGTGAGGACATGCAAGCCCGTGGAATTGGATGAGCACAACGGACTGCGCTTGTCGCTCGCGGGTGGATTCTGGGGAGTAGTGCCCGCAGAAGTAATCGTCCTGCCCATCGCGCAAACAGGCCAAGAGAAGCCCATGGGCGCGATAGCCGTCGGCGTGAATCGTCACAAGAAACTGGATGAGGATTACCGCGGATTTCTGTCGCTGGTCAGCGGGCAGATTGCCCGCAGCATCGCGGACGCGCGGCTGCTGGATCAGGAGCGGCAGCGAGCTGAGGCAGCACCATTGGCAACGTCACGTGGCGCAGGCAGTAG
>Ga0207761_1000671_pt1 | contig 11879 bp, 2 predicted proteins | sample LuqExpMetageno34_FD_187792 | JGI IMG/M metagenome (GOLD analysis project Ga0207761, IMG submission 187792) | Tropical forest soil microbial communities from Luquillo Experimental Forest, Puerto Rico - Sample 34 (SPAdes) | ecosystem: Environmental > Terrestrial > Soil > Tropical forest ... | reverse complement strand
CGGCTGTTTTGGCGCCGGCTTCCTGGCCAGCGGAGCGGCCGCTACCGATGAAGCCGTCGAGAAAGCTGCCACTCCCTTCGACCGTCGGCGGCATGGCCTGATTTTGGGGATGGGCGCTGCCGGCCTTGTGGTCGAGAGCGCGCAGGCTGCCCGCGAACGCGGCATCCAACCCATTTGCGAAGTGCTGGCCGCGGTGACGGCCAACAGCGCTTTCCACGGCACCCGCCTCGATGTCCAGCACATTGGTCAGGTCATGGAGGACCTGGTCGCGCAAGCCGAAGAGCGTAGCGGCATTGAGCGTCATCAGATCGCACCGCACACGGTCTTCGTGTCCCACGAAACCTACACACCGGCACGTGGCGGAAGCGCATCGGCAGAGATCAACGCTCTCCGTCGCGTCTTCGGCGATGCTGCGGACCAGATTCTCATTGCCAACACCAAGGGTCTCACTGGTCACGCCATGGCCACCGGAATCGAAGAAGTGCTGGCGGTCAAGGCACTGGAAACGGGAGTGGTTCCGCCCGTGGCCAACTTCAAGGAAATCGATCCGGAACTGGGTGCGCTGAATCTGTCGAGGGGTGGCGCCTATCCGGTCCAGTACGCGTTACGCCTCGGCGCTGGTTTTGGCTCACAAATCAGCATGGCGTTATTGCGCTGGGTCCCAACGAAGGACGGAGTTCATCGCAGCGCGCGCGATTTGGGCTACGCCTATCGCATCGCCGATAAGACTGCCTGGGACGCGTGGATGACCGCGGTCGCGGGACGCCCAGCCGCGGACCTCGAAGTGGTGAACCGTACGCTGCGGGTGCGCGATCAAGGCCTGTCGGCCCGGATTGAAGAAGTCGCCAGGGATGCTAAACTGCGGTCCGCTTCCACCGTTGCGGTGCAGGCACCTCCACCGGCGCCGGCAATCCAAACGCCTCCATCAGCGGATCTACTGCGCGGCGCGGCACAGGCAGAGCCAACGCCGACGCCCACGCACGAGGTGTCCGTCAAGGTCCAGCCGCAAGTTCCGATCGCTGCGGAAGTGCTGGTCACGCAGCCTGGACCTGGCCCTGCTGGTGCTTCGGTAAAAGACACTGTGCTGGCTCTGGTGGCTGAAAAGACCGGATACCCCATCGACATGCTCGACCTGGATCTCGACCTCGAAGCTGATTTGGGCGTCGATACCGTGAAACAGGCGGAGGTCATGGCCACCATCCGCGAAGCATACGGCATTGCCCGCGACGACCAGATCAAGTTGCGCGATTACCCCACGCTGGCGCACGTGATCCGGTTCGTCAACGAGCGGCGGCTTGATGTTGCTGTCGAAGCGCCACCCACCGTGGTCGCCACTGAGGAAAAGAAAGACCGCACCGTCACTGCTCCAGCACCCGATTTTATCTCCGCGCCACAGACTGCTGTCGATGCAGTGAAGGAACGCATCCTGGACCTGGCGGTCGAGAAGACTGGCTATCCCAGAGACATGCTGGACTTGGATCTCGACCTCGAGGCGGATCTCGGCGTTGACACCGTCAAGCAAGCGGAAATGTTCGCCGCCATCCGCGAGTTCTACAACATCCCGCGCGACGAGAACCGCAAGCTGCGCGATTATCCCACCTTGGCTCACGTCATCCGATTCGTGTACGAGAGTCGTCCCGATCTTGTCCAGGTCAAGTCTGCCGCGCCGGCAGTGGCGGCGGCAGTTGCTGACACGCACCCGGCGGTCGACACGCTCGTGGTCACGGCCTCACCAGCAACTTCTGTGCCTTCCCAGCCTGTGGGTGACACGGAGTCAGTCACGGAACACATCCTCGCCTTGATGGCGGAAAAGACCGGGTACCCGCGAGAGATGTTGGACCTGGACCTTGATCTCGAGGCAGACCTCGGCGTTGACACCGTCAAGCAAGCGGAAATGTTCGCCGCCGTCCGCGAGTTCTACAACATCCCGCGTGACGAGAACCGCAAGCTGCGTGACTACCCCACGCTCGCTCACGTGATTCGCTTCGTGTACGAAAGTCGTCCCGATCTTGTCCAGGTCAAGTCTGCCGAGCCGGTAGTGGTGGCCGCAGCTACTGACACGCATCGAGCGGTCGAAGCGCCGGTGGTCACGGCCTCATCCTCAACTCCTGCTCTTTCCCAGACTGGCGGTGACAGCGAGTCAGTCACGGAACACATCTTGGCCTTGATGGCGGAAAAGACCGGGTATCCACGAGAGATGCTGGATCTGGACCTTGATCTCGAGGCAGACCTCGGCGTCGACACCGTCAAGCAGGCGGAAATGTTTGCGGCCGTCCGCGAGTTCTACAACATCCCGCGCGATGACAACCGCAAGCTTCGCGACTACCCCACGCTCGCTCACGTGATCCGCTTCGTGTTCGAGAGTCGTCCCGACCTTGGAGCGGCAACTCCATCGGTGCCTGCAATCGTTGAACCTGCCGCCGCCACTTCGCAACTTGCCAGTGACGATGCGATTAAAGAAAAAGTATTGGAGATTGTCGCCGAGAAGACCGGCTATCCCAAGGACATGTTGGACCTCGACCTCGATTTGGAAGCCGACCTCGGGGTAGACACGGTCAAACAGGCGGAGATGTTCGCATCGGTGCGGGCGGCGTACAACATCCCGCGCGAGGAGAACCTCAAGCTGCGCGATTTCCCGACGCTGGCACACGTCATCCAGTTTGCACGCGATAAACAGAACTCGGCGGCATCAGCGACTGCACCTGCTCCCGCCGTGGCCTCGGCATCTGTGGTTGCCAAGCCGGATGCGCGTCCTCGTCCACCTCTAGCCAGCTTCGACGCTGCCAATCGAATTCCACTTCGCGTCCCCGTACCCAACCTGCGGCCGCCGTTGACGATCTGCAAGCCAACTGGTGTGACCTTGGGCCCGGGCTCCCGTGTGCTGATCATGCCGGATAAAGGAGGAGTGGCCCAGGTACTGTCGCAGCGATTGCAGTCAATAGGCGTTGAAGTCCTGTCACTCGATGCAGCTCTGGACGCGAACGCACTCACGGAGCGCCTCAAGGGCTGGATCGCGGCGGGTTCGATGCAGGGTGCGTATTGGCTACCCGCCCTCGACAACGAAGGTCCGCTCAGCGGCATGTCCTTGGATACGTGGCATGAGGCTTTGCAGGTCAGAGTCAAGTCGCTCTACACCACCATGCGCATTGTGTACGAGCAAGTGGCGAGGCCCGACACATTCCTGGTATCGGCCACGCGTCTCGGCGGACAGCACGGCTACGACGACGCCGGGGCTGTTGCTCCACTCGGCGGGGCCGTTGTTGGCTTCACCAAGACCTACAAGCGAGAACGCCCGCAAGCCACTGTCAAAGCTGTGGATTTCGAGGCCGGAAGGAACAATTCGGAAGTGGCCGAAGCGATCCTCGAGGAAACGCTCCGTGATCCTGCGGCCGTCGAGATCGGCTACAAGAATGGGTTGCGCTGGACCGTCGCCTTGCAGGAACAACCGGTTGCTACCGGCCAACTCGGTCTGACGTTGGGCCCGAATAGCGTTTTCGTAATTACCGGCGCGGCGGGTAGCATTGTGTCCGCCATCACTGCCGACTTGGCGGCGGCATCGGGAGGCACGTTCTACCTGCTGGATTTGGTTCCGGCCCCCGATCCCAACAATCCTGACCTCGCTCGCTTCGTGAGCGACAAGGATGGCCTCAAGCGCGAACTGTTCGAGCGCATGAAAGCGCGCGGTGAGCGCGCCACACCGGCGCTGGTCGAAAAAGAACTGGCCGCTCTGGAGCGCGCACAGGCCGCGCAGAGCGCGATCGGCGCGGTTCGCTCAGCTGGCGGCACCCCTTACTACTTCAGCCTCAACCTCACCGATGCGGACGGCGTGACCGCCGTCATCAACCAGGTGCGCCAACGCAGTGGGCACATCGATGTGCTTCTTCACGCCGCCGGAATTGAGCGCAGTCACTTCCTGCCTGATAAGGAACAGGGCGAGTTCGATCTGGTCTTCGACGTGAAGAGTGATGGCTGGTTCAATCTTCTGCATGCCATCGGCGACATGCCCCTGGGCGCAACCGTGGCATTCAGCTCAATTGCTGGTCGCTTCGGCAATGGTGGCCAATCCGACTACAGTGCCGCCAACGATCTGCTGTGCAAGATCACGTCAAGCTTCCGCTCGACCCGGCGGGATACCCGCGCCCTGGTCATCGACTGGACGGCATGGGGAGGCATCGGCATGGCCACCCGCGGTTCCATTCCTAAAATGATGGAACTGGCAGGCATCGACATGCTTCCGCCCGAGGCGGGAATCCCGCTGATTCGCCGTGAATTGACCTGCTCACAAACTCGTGGCGAACTGGTCGTTGGGCAGCGTCTCGGCATCATGTTGAACGAATGGGACGAGTCCGGTGGACTTGACCCCAAAGCTATGGCCGCTTTGCTCGTCAAACAGACTCCTGCTCAAGGGCCGATGGTCGGCAGAATCACCGGCATGACGCTCAGCCACGGTCTGACGATGGAGACCACACTTGATCCGGCGGCTCAGGCGTTTTTATACGATCACCGCATCGATGGCACGCCGGTGCTTCCCGGAGTCATGGGGATCGAGGCATTCGCAGAGGCTGCTCTCTGCGTGCATCCGGGCTGGCATATCGAGGCCATCGAAGAAGTAAACTTCCTGGCGCCGTTTAAGTTCTACCGCGATGAACCCCGGACGGTATTCATCCAGGCCCGGTTCTATCCGCAGGGCGACAGGCTGGTGGCAGACTGCCGGCTGGTCGGACGCCGAACCCTCCCCAATCTGGAGCACCCGCAGGAAACCATTCACTTCACCGCCCGGGTTAGGGTGACCAAGCAGGCGCCGGCAGCCTCTGCCGCGTTGCCACTCCAGCTGTCGTCGGAGGGCATCGTTAATGCCGCTCAAATTTATCGCATTTACTTCCACGGTCCGGCATATCAGGTTCTCGACAGCGCCTGGCGGGATGGGGAACGCATCGTTGGCCAGATGTCGGAAGATCTGCCGGGCGATCATAACCCGGAGCAGGGGCCCACGCTCATTGCTCCGCGCCTCATTGAGCTGTGCTTCCAGACTGCCGGCCTGTTGGAGATAAGTGAACATAACCGCATGGGACTGCCGCTCTATGTTCATCACGTCAGTTGGTCGCGTCCCCCCGAACTCCCCGTTGGGCCCTTGTTTGCAGTCGTCACTCCTGACGTGGCGGGGGAAAAGTTCGATGCCGAAGTCGTGGACACCCAGGGACACCGGTACTTGCGGTTAACTGGTTATCGTACGGTGACGCTTCCCGACAACGTTGACGCCAAACCACTGCACGCCTTGCAGCACGTAACCGTGTGACGAACTGGACTGCGGTCCTTTTCAGATCGGATGGGTTATGCAGCGTGAATTCCAAAGGGTTGCAATCGTCAACCGCGGTGAAGCCGCGATACGTTTCATTCATGCGGCCCGTGAGTTCAACCGCGAACATGGTGCATCGATTTGTACCATCGCGCTCTACACCGAGCCCGATTCCCACGCCATGTTTGTCCGCGAGGCGGACGAAGCGGTATCGCTCGGTGCTGCTCGACGCACAGATCCAGCTACCAACGAGTCCCGCAGCACCTACGTCGATTACGCGGCTTTGCGAGGTGCGATGGAAGCCGCACGCGCCGACGCGGTGTGGGTAGGTTGGGGATTCGTAGCCGAGCATCCCGATTTCGCCGACCTCTGCCGCGAGATGGGCATCGTGTACATCGGTCCCGATGGCGATGCCATGCGCCGCCTGGGCGACAAGATCACTTCGAAGCGTCTGGCCGAGCAAGCGCAGGTGCCGGTTGCGCTGTGGAGCAACGGTCCGGTGGAGACCATCGACGATGCCATGCACCACGCTGAGCGCCTCGGCTATCCGCTGATGATCAAAGCCACCGCCGGGGGCGGCGGCCATGGGATTCGACGCGTACATTCCGCCAATCAGCTCGCCAGGAGTCTGGAAGGCGCCCGTGCCGAGGCATTCAAGGCCTTTGGCGACGCGACCGTCTTCATGGAGCAACTGGTGCAGGCTGCGCGCCACGTTGAGGTGCAGGTGATTGCCGACGACTATGGCAATACCTGGGCCGTGGGCGTGCGTGACTGCAGCATCCAGCGTCGCCACCAGAAAATTCTCGAGGAAGCTCCATCGCCTGCGCTCTCCGCCGAGCAGGACCTCGAACTGCGCCAAGCCGCGGTGCGGCTGAGCCAGGCATCGGGCTATCGCAACGCCGGCACCGTCGAGTTCCTGTACGAGCCAGCCAGCCAACGCTTCCTCTTTATGGAGATGAATACCCGCCTGCAAGTCGAGCACCCGGTCACGGAATGTACGACTGGCTTGGACCTGGTAAAAATGCAAATCCTGGTTGCACGGGGAGAGCGTCTGAAAGGCGCGCCGCCGGCGCCATACGGTCACGCCATTGAAGTGCGCCTGAATGCCGAAGATCCGGAGAACGGTTTCGCCCCGGCGCCGGGCCTGATTGAGAGGTTCCGGCTTCCATCCGGACCAGGCGTGCGCATTGACACCGGCGTGGCAGTCGGCGATGTCGTTCCCGCAGACTTTGATTCGATGATCGCCAAGATCATCACCTACGGTCAAAGCCGAAAAGAAGCGCTCGCGCGAATGCAGCGGGCGCTGCGCGAAAGCGTTGTCGTCATCAAGGGCGGAGCCAGCAACAAGGCGTTTCTACTGGAGTTGCTGAACTGTCCTGAGGTGCTGCAGGCAACCGCTGACATCGGATGGCTCGATCGCAGGGCCGCAGAAGGCGGCAACCTGTCCTCGCGTTACGCCGATGTGGCGTTAGTTCATGCCGCCATCGAAGCCTACGCTGCCGACCTGGCCATGGAGCAGATCCAGTTCTACGCCTCGGCCGTGCGCGGAAGGCCCCAGGTCCGCAGTGACGTCGGCCGCACTGTTCAATTGCTCCACCGCGGACATTCCTATTCGCTCAAGGTCTTTTGCGTCGATTTGCACCGCTATCGTGTCGAAGCCGATGGCGTCCCCATCGATGTGCAGATCCACAGCCTCGGTCAATTTGAATACTGGCTCACTGCGTTTGGGAATCGCTTCCACGTGGTTTCCGCTGCCCAGGGGCTGACCTACCGTATTGAAGTGAACGGCGTGTCCCACAGCATCGATCGCGATGATGGTGGCGTGGTCCACGCGCCGGCGCCGGCGGTGGTCGTCTCCATCGCGGTGAAGCCAGGCGACACGGTCGCGGCTGGAGACACCCTGGCTGTCCTCGAAGCTATGAAAATGGAGATGTCTGTCCTGGCCCCATTCTCGGGGAAGGTCAGGAGTGTCCTGGCAATACCTCACGTGCAGGTGGATACCGGAGCCCCTCTTCTCCAAATTGAACCCTTGGGCGACGACAACGCCGTGACCACGGCCGGGCGCGTAGTGTTTGGCTCGTCACGGACCCAGGGTGCCGGCGACGAGCGTGTTCCGTCCGGCTGGAGCAAACACCTCGGAGAGCTTCGACAACTCGTCCTTGGTTTCGATGTTGACCCGGCGCAAGCCACGCGTGGCCTCGTCGGCTGGAATCCCTCTTCTGAGCCTGCCACTGAACACCAGCAAATCGCCGAACTAGAAGATGAAATCCTCGGCATCTTCGTGGACATTTGTACGTTGTTCGAGCGTCAGCCTGAGATAGATGACCTCAACGGCGGGGAAGAACGCAGTGCCGAGACCTACCTCTTTTCGTATCTGCACTTGCTCGAGACCCGGGGCAAGGGCCTTCCTGCGGGCTTTGTGGACGCGCTCCGGCGTGCCATGGTCCATTACGGCATCAAGACGCTGGAGCGCTCGCCTGAATTGGAAGAGTGTTTGCTCTGGCTGTGCAAGTCGCACCAGCGCGTCGACCAGCAGATCGCCCCGATCGTCGGGTTGTTGGAAACGCATCTCAAACGTGCGGAGGCCTCCTCGCCTCGCACCGATGAGTCATTTCGCAAACTGCTGGGTCGGCTGATCCACGCCACCCGCGGCCTGTTTCCCGCGGTCAGCGATCTGGCCCGCGAAGTGCGTTATCGCTGCTTCGAGCACCCGGTGTTTGAACGCGCCCGCAAGCAGATCTACTCCCAGGCAGAAGAGCATCTCGCACACCTTGCCGGACATCCCGACGCGCCGGATGTCCGCCGCAGCATTAGTGCGCTGGTCGATTGTCCTCAGCCGCTGTCGGGCCTGTTCTCTGGAAGGTACGCGGCCGCTCCGCCCGCGGTGCGTGAACTGATGTTGGAGATCGTCACCAGCCGCTATTACCGCGGGCAAACGCTCTCGAAGTTTCGCGCCCTGCCGGTGAACGGACGATCGTGCGTTACCTCCGAATATGGCGATGATGCCAAGCGGATTCATGTCTTCAGCACCAACACCGAATTCCTGGAATTGTCTGACGCGGCGCGCGCGCTGTTTCCTCACATCCAGGAGGTGCCCGCCGATCATGACGTTGTTCTCGATTTCTACGCATGGAATCCCGAATTCTCGTCCGATCCCGAGCTTATAGAAAAGGAAGTCCGTTCGACGCTCAACCAGATCGCCTTCCCGCGCACCGTTCAGCGTATCGTGGTGGCCATCGGCGGTCCCGGTCGCGGGCCAGGCATGGCCGGGATGCAGCACTTCACCTATCTTCCAACAGCCGATGGCTACGCAGAGGAATTTCTGGTTCGCGGCGTTCACCCCATGATGGCGGAACGGCTCCATCTCTGGCGAGTCAGTAATTTCAAAGTCGAGCGGCTGCCGTCGGTCGAAGACGTTTATCTTCTCTATGCCGTGGCCAACGAAAACCCCAAGGATGAGCGGCTGTTCGCGGTCGCGGAAATTCGCGACCTCACTCCGGTGCGCGACCAGGAAGGCCGCATCGTGCAGCTTCCCCACTTGGAGCGCATGTTTGCCGAAGCCGTCGCAGGTATGCGCATGTTTCAGTCGCGCCGCAGTCCGAACAAGCGCCTCCATTGGAACCGCATACTCCTTTACGTTTGGCCGCCCGTCAATTTCACACGCGATGAGTTCGATGCAATCGTGCGCAAGCTTGCTCCGTCAACCGACGGCCTGGGATTGGAACAGGTCGTGGTGCGGGCCCGCATTGCCCAGCCAGACACCGGTGAGTTGCACGACATGATCGTGCGCATCTCCAGTCCTGGCGGCTCGGGCCAGATTACCACCTTCCGGCCCGTCACCAAGCTCAATCCGCTGAAACCGCTGGATGACTACACCCAGAAGGTTGTCCGCATGCGCCAGCGCGGAATGATCTACCCGTACGAAATCATCAAGATGCTCACGCCCCTGCAGGACGGAACGACGACCCAGTTTCCGCCCGGCGACTTTGTGGAGTACGACCTCGATGCCGGCAACCGCCTGGTTCCGGTTGATCGCCCACACGGCATGAACAAATCCAACATCATCGTCGGAGTCCTGCGCAACTTCACCACTCGGCATCCCGAGGGTATGTCACGTGTCGTGTTGTTGGGAGATCCCAGCCGCGACTTGGGTGCCATCGCCGAACCCGAATGTCGGCGCATTATCGCTGGGCTCGATCTGGCGCAAGAGCTGCGCATTCCATTGGAATGGTTTACCCTCTCGGCCGGCGCCAAAATCTCCATGGAGAGCGGCGTCGAGAATATGGACTGGATTGCACGGGTCCTCCGTCGCCTCATCGAGTTCACCCAGGCAGGCTTCGAAGTCAACCTCGTGGTCAATGGGATTAACGTCGGGGCGCAACCGTACTGGAATGCCGAGGCAACTATGCTGATGCATACTCGCGGCATTCTGATCATGACTCCCAAGGCGGCGATGGTGCTTACCGGCAAGCGCGCTCTCGAGTATTCGGGAAGCGTCTCAGCCGAGGACAACGAAGGTATCGGCGGCTACGACCGCATCATGGGCCCCAACGGCCAGGCCCAGTACTGGGCCCGGAACATCGACGAAGCCTGCCGTATACTCTTGCGCCATTATGAGCACACTTACTTGGCGCCCGGAGAGCGCTTTCCCCGCAGAGCTGCGACCGCCGATCCTTTCGACCGTGATGTGCGTCTCTATCCGCACAGTCCCGGCGGTGACGGTTTCGCGCTGGTAGGCGAAATCTTCTCCGACGAGACCAATCCCGGACGCAAGAAGTCCTTCGACATTCGCAAAGTGATGCGGGCCGTCATGGACCAGGACCATCTTCCTCTCGAACGCTGGTCCGGCATGCGGGCCGCCGAGACCGGAGTGGTCTGGGATGCCCACCTGGGAGGCTATCCCGTTTGCCTCATCGGTATCGAGTCCCACCCGGCGCCACGTCTGGGCTTTGTTCCTGCCGACGGCCCCGACCAATGGACCGCCGGAACGCTGTTTCCGCTTTCCTCGAAAAAAATTGCTCGCGCCATCAATGCAGCCAGCAATAACCGCCCGGTCGTTATCCTTGCCAATCTGTCTGGTTTCGATGGCTCGCCAGAATCGTTGCGCAAGCTGCAACTCGAGTACGGAGCCGAGATTGGGAGGGCCGTGGTGAACTTCAAGGGCCCCATGGTCTTTTGCGTGATCTCCCGCTACCACGGTGGCGCTTACGTCGTTTTCTCGGGGGCGTTGAACGAGCATCTCGAAGTTGCGGCCCTGGAAGGAACATTTGCCTCTGTCATCGGTGGGGCGCCGGCCGCGGCTGTGGTTTTTGCCGGTGAAGTAGAAGCCCGGACCCGCAAAGATCCGCGGCTACTCGCCTTGACCGACGCAATCAACCGTGCGATGTCCAAAGCTGACGGGGTGGAGAAGAACCGCTTGCGCGCCCAGTTCGACGAACTCTTCAAAGTCGTGCATTCCGAGAAACTCGGAGAGCTGGCGGAACAATTCGATCGCGTGCACAGTGTCCATCGCGCCCTTGAGGTGGGTGCGTTGCATTGCATTCTTCCGCCTGCAAACCTTCGTCCCTATCTCATCCACGCCGTGGAATGTGGTATTCAGCGAGACTTGGAAGCGCATTCCGCTATGCCACCAGTACCAGAAACCTCCGGCGTGGCCGATCCCGAACCGGTCTCGTGATGCACGTTTATTGGCTGCAACAGTCCGAAGCCAATTTGCCGGCAACTGACGATTGGCTTTGCGCCAACGAGGCGCTTCGGCTCAGCAGCTTTCGGATTGCGAAGCGCCGCGCCGATTGGCGTTTAGGGCGCTGGACTGCAAAGTGTGCTGTTGCGGCCAGCCTGCAGTTGCCTGATGACCATGCCTCTCTCCAGCAAATCGAAATCGTTCCAGCCTCGACCGGCCATCCTGAAGTGGTTCTTCACCATCGCACGGAGACGGTCACGATTTCCATTAGCCACAGTGGAGGGCTTGCCCTCTGCGCCGTCGCTCTCGGCGACGTAAAGCTGGGTTGTGATCTGGAGATGATCGAACCCAGAAGTCCTGCTTTCATCGCTGATTACTTCACTGAGAAGGAGCAACAGCTCATCGCCCAGACCGGCGGTGCTGAACGATCACTGCTGGTGTCTCTCCTATGGAGTGCCAAGGAGAGCGCTCTCAAAGCGCTACATGTCGGACTTCGCGCCGACGCCCGGTCCGTTGAAGTGAATCAACTTGATTTGCAGGGCCACTGGTACGGAAGAACAAACACGCGCTGCACGGAAGATAGTCTTCCTTCGGAACTGCCGAATGTTTTCGGAACCGATTGGCGCACACTGCATATCCAGTGTACTGGCGGGACGGACTTTTGTGGATGGTGGCAACGGGGGAACAATGCCGTGCGAACGATAGTCGGCTCTCCGCCACCCGCGCCGCCCGATGAGTTGGGGCGCAATAACTAGGACAGCGGCAACTCGCTTTCTTCTTCCCGCCTTGTACCTTCCGGCCATTCGTGATCCCGCGAACCTGTTGTGGTTCGCCGTGGTTACTTTAGTTTTTTTGCCCTGCTGAATCTTCTGGGCAGCGGCTTTGCCCATCCATTACAAC